>Ga0081455_10001666_pt1 | contig 26919 bp, 29 predicted proteins | sample TabmetS3T2R1_FD_70207 | JGI IMG/M metagenome (GOLD analysis project Ga0081455, IMG submission 70207) | Tabebuia heterophylla rhizosphere microbial communities from the University of Puerto Rico - S3T2R1 | ecosystem: Host-associated > Plants > Roots > Rhizosphere ...
CCGGTCAGTCGACAAGTTCTCCAAGGCGATGCGGCTTCTCGGCCGCAGCCAGCAGGCCGAGCCGATGACCGAGGAAGAGCTGAACGCCGAAGCCGACGCCGTCGCCGCCCGCCAGACTGTGCGGCCCGAGCCGGCCCCCACCACGGCGCTCGTCGAGCCGCCCCAGCGACCGACCCGGGCGGCCGCCCGCGCTGCTGCCCGGCGCCGACGTCGGGTCCTCCTCACCCTGCTCGGCACAACCGCAGTCGTCGGCGTGGTTGCCGTCTTCGCTTTGATCCCGGCCTGGTCCGTGCTGATTCCGGCGGCGCTGGTCGTTGGGTTCCTCGTGCTGTGCCGCTGGCAGGTCCGCCGCGAGGACGAGTCGACGTGGGACGTGCGCCGCGCGAGCGAGGACAGCCACGAATCCGACGACGACTCGGCGTCGGACAGCACGGACTCTGCCAGCTCGGCGTCGGACGAAGAATCCGAGGCACCCGGGCATCGCCACGCAGTGGAGAACGACGTCGAGCCAGTCGGCGACGGGGACCTTGCCGAGTCGACCGCCGTCGCCGTCACGGTCTCGACCGAGGACGGGCGATCCTTGTGGGATCCGCTCCCGGTCACCTTGCCGACCTACGTCGCCAAGGCCAAGGCGACCCGGACCGTTCGCACCATCGACCTCGGTCAGCCCGACGCCTGGACATCCGGCCATGTCGAGGGCGAACAGACCGTACTGCCGTCCGACGCACCCGCCTCCAGCGCCGATTCCGAGGCGACTTCGGACTCCGACGCAGGCGATGCGCACCGGCGCGCCGTCGGCGACTGAGCCACTCCGCGTCGGCGTCTCGATCCGGCCCGCCTGGGGTCCCTGGCGAGTACGGAGTATCGACGCGATCCGGACGGCGACGGCGTGTTATCGTGTGGCGCCGTTGAGGGGCTGTGGCGCAGTCCGGTAGCGCACCTCGTTCGCAACGAGGGGGTCAGGGGTTCAAATCCCCTCAGCTCCACCCATCGACGCCCCAGATCAGCGGGCATCTTCATTACCGCCGGTCTCATCGTCGGGCGCGTCGTCAGCATCCCATCCGGGCGGCCCCCGGTAACGGAAAGGCAACAGAACACCGCGGGCGGCGTCGTGCTCGATGCCCTTGCGCTCGCTCAGCATCGAGCGAGACACTCTCGGCGATGAAGCGAGCCGTGGCCGCATTCGCGGTTGTTGCCCTCGTGGTCGCGGTCGTCGCGACCCTACGATGGGCCGACGACGGCGACGGCTCGGGCGTGGGCGGTCGCTTCCGTGCTCCTGATATCGCTCTCCGGGCCGCGGTGCAGGACTATAGCGAGGCGTATCTCGGGGGCGACGCGGACGCTGCATACGCGCTGCTGTCGGCTCGCTGCCGTGACCGGCTCAGCCGAGACGAATTCGCGACCCTGGTCGCCGCCGCCCGGGAGACCTACGGCCCGACTCCGATCAGCTCGCTCGAGGTAGAGGTGGACGGCGACGTGGCCCGGGCCACCTACACCTATCCGGTCGCCGCCCTGGACCAGACGGCCGAACCGTGGATCTACGAGCTTGGCTGGAAACAGGATGACTGCTAGCGGCGCTCGGAGTTGTCCCCCGACCGCCGCCCCGACTCGCGGGGGCTCCAAGGGAACGCCGGGCGGCGGCAGCGGGAGCCCAACGGCCGGTCGCCGATGGCTAACTTCAACACTGCCCGCCATTGCACCCGCAACGAACCTGTTATGCCGCTGACGCGCGACGCATGACGGTTCGCTCGTGGCGATGAGCATCTTCCATTGACTGGCCGCCGTTTCTGTCACGATGACTCCGTGAGCGGTGGGGCAGGAATGACATTCGGCCAGATGCTCGCCGTGCTTGACGCCGTTCGTTCTGTCGGCAGGGCCAGGAGTGGCCGGGTGATCGGTCGGGGTGGCTCAACGTCAAGCGGGTCTTTCAGAAAAGTCGGCTCAGGTGACATTGCGAGAGCCCTCTCAGGAGTCTTTCCTAGTGAGGACCTCGGAGACGGACCAAGGTGGATGGCGCAACTCGCGGACTTCGTCCGCGCGCGGAGCGGAGGGAGCATCATGAGACGCAGGCTCGTTGTCCTCGTGGCTACTGCGCTGACGCTGTTCGGACTCGTCGGTGTCACGGTACCGGCGCAGGCGAAGGCCCCCGGCCCGAACGGTCGGATCGCGTTCGCCCGACAGGCCAACCCCGTACTTGAGCAAGGTCACATCGTCTACACAGTCGATCCGGACGGGAGCCACCTCCAGGAGCTCGCCGAGCCCGCGGACATCCCGCGCTGGTCGCCCGATGGCACCGAAGTCTCGACAGATGACGCGGACTGCATGTTCGACGCCGGCACCTGCGCCGCCCTGATCTTCAACGCCGACACCGGCAGCTCCCGGGTGCTGCCGGCCCCCGAACCCAACCCGTTCAACGAATGGTTCGGATGCGACACGTGGTCCCCCGACGGCACCAGGCTCGCATGCCACGGCTTCAGCGATACCCCGGGTGTCGCGGGTGTGTACACGATCCGCTCTTCGGACGGGAGCGGGCTGACCAAGGTCCTCTCGTGCGACGACGTGCAGCCCGGTGCCATCTGCGGTCCCGGTGACTACTCCCCAGATGGCAAGCGACTGGTCGTGGGCGTCGAGGAGGTCGGGCTCTTCGTCGTCAGGCTCAACGGAAGCGGGCTTCGCCAGATCACGCCAACCGACATGCGCGTGGACCTCTTCAACGGCCGCTGGTCCCCGAGCGGCGACCAGATCCTGTTCGTTGCCAACCCCGACCCCGATCACCGGCGGGCGCTCTTCGTCGTAAACGCGGACGGCACCGGGCTGCACCAAGTCCCGATCCCAGATTGTGGCGGGGCATTCTCGGATCCGAGGTCGGCCGCCTGCTTCGGTCCCGACTGGTCACCAGACGGAACCAAGATCGCCTTCGTCCGGGCCAGCGCGAGCCCCCACAGCCTCACCGTGCAGAACGTCTACACGGTGAACACCGACGGGACCGGCGCCTCCCAGGTGACACACAACCGCGGCGGCCTCGAAGTGACCACAGCGGACTGGGGCACGCACCCATTGGCCACCTAGCCCTGCCTTTAAGTGGGCGTTACAGCGGGCGATGGGAGACGATTGGGAGACGAGCACGCGGCGGTACACGCCCCAACGAGGGTGAACCAGCCGTAATCCTCGCTCAGCGCGGGTCGTATCCCGATGGGAGGAGAGCGATGTCCCAGGCGCCTTCATTGACGGTCCGTACGGTGAATCTCGACTGCGACGACGCGCACGAGATGGCGCGGTTCTACGGCGGCCTGCTGGGCTGGGAGCCGACCGCGGTCGAGCCGGACTGGGTGCTGATGCGCGATCCACAGGGTGGGACCGGGTTGTCCTTCCAACAGACTGAGGCGTACGAGCGTCCGACCTGGCCGGAGGAGTCGGGCCGGCAGCAGAAGATGATCCACCTCGACGTGAAGGTCACTCTGGCCGACCCGGACGGGCAAGCGACAGATCCCGAAGCGGCCGGGCAGGCCGCGCTCGAACAGGCGGTGGAGCTTGCCCTGTCGCATGGCGGCATGCTGGCTGAGCCGCAGGCTCGGACCGACCTGCGAGTCGTTCTCGACCCGGCGGGTCATCCGCTGTGCCTGTTCCTCGTCTGAATCGCGTCAAGCTGCCGCGGGTGCCGCTCGGTCCCGTCGGCTCCTGATCGCCGCCAGAGTGGCCACGGCCGCAGCGCCGAGGTGGAGGACCAATGCGAGTCCGGCGAACGCCGCGATGCTTCCGGAGTTCTCGTCCAGTTGATGCGCCAGCTCAATCCCGTCGAGGAGTGCGAAGCCGAGGCAGAACACGGCTGCGATCGCGTACACCTCAGGTCGTGGCCACCTCAGTACGGCACCGATCACGGCCAGCGATACGGCGACGCCGAGCACGATGATCGGCGTGCTCTCGATGTCGATGCCGCCGATGGTCTCTGACGTCTCCGACTGACTCCCGGACTCCATGCTCTCGGCTTGCTCGTGGGTCTCGGACCCCTCGCCGGAATGCGCCTGTTCGACGCTGGACTCCGAGGGTCCTTGGTTCTTCTCGATGGTTACACCGATCACGAATGCTGCGGTGGCCAGCAGCATGATCATGGTGAACAGTGCGGCGAGGCGATGGGTCGTGCTCATGGATCCGATCGCTCCGGTGTCCTTGAGAGCTCGATGTCGACCGGGCCGACGTCAGTGGCGCAGGCGTGACGGCGGATCTGGCGTCGCCGATGCCACACGGCGAGCAGCGCTGCAATGCCGACGACGACGCCGAACACCACGCCGACGAACACGAAGCTGGCCACTGTCGCGGCGAGACCGGCGATGCCGAGGAAGGCAAGCAGCGGCGGAGCGCAGCAGACCGCGCAGGCGGCCAGTCCCGCACCGACCAGATGGAGATCCTTGAGCTGGCTCACCGGGTCGCCTCGAGGCCCGCGATCTCGACGAACGGCAGGGAACAGCAGTCGCTCGTCGCGCACACGGTGATGTCGTCGCAGCCGGCGTCCAGCGCCTCCACGAGGTTCTGCCGGATCGTCTGCAGATCGGCGATGCGCTCGTCGATCTCCACGAGCTTCGATCGCGCCAGCACTTGCAGCCCCGGATCCACCTTGCTGCCGTGCCGATGCTGACCGGCAGCCAACAGGTCGGCCACCTCGTCCAGCGTGAATCCGAGACGCTGTGCGGCCTTGATGATGCGTACGACGGTCACCGCCTCGCGCGGATAGAGACGATGGCCGCCGGGGCTCCGAGTGGGCTCGGCGATGAGGCCGCGACGCTCGTAGTAGCGCAGGGTCTGCTGGTTGACGCCGGCCGCCCGTGCGACCTCACTGGTTCGGAGCGCCGTCGTCATCGGACGCCTCCGTCGAACGACTCGGCCCGCGTCACCAAGGCATCGAGGACGTCGGCCCGCGAGGCCGGGACGGCGACGTCGATCGTGGTGGCGTCATCGGTGCCGGCGACGGCGAAGTTGAAGAAGGAGCAGCAGGACGTCTCCCGCTCGGTCAGGTCCTGCGCGAGCGCGATCGTCTCCTCACCGCTCAGCAGCTCGATCCGTGCGCTGGTTGGGCCCATCCGCTCGACGCGTACGAGCCGCTCAGCGAACAACGCGTCGAACTCCGCGACCCGCAACGGCCGCTCTGCGGTGGGCAGGGTGCACGCGTCTTCGGCCACCCAGTCGAGTTGATCGGTCATCCGGCTGCTCCTTGCTGCGAGCCGCTGTCGAGGCGGCGTACAGCAACGGTAAGCCTGTACCTAGGTACAAGATGCAAGCAGAATCTGGAGCCGGGTCGGCTCACCAGGGATTGGGTTTGCGGCCCTTCTCCTTCTTCAGGGCGCCGAGGTTTCCCTGGCTGGGTTTCCCGGCGTTCTCCTTGTGTTGTTGCCCGATTGGTTTGTCACCCGCATATCGGCGCTGACGTACGGCGGCGACGGTTAGAAGCGCCACGAGTCCGCCGACGATGGCAATCACCAGGATCCAGTTCCACATCACAACCACCTCGGCCGCCGAGGCGCGATCACACGTCACCTCGAGGTGGCGTCAGCGTAGATCGCGCAGTTCTCGATCGAGCAGGGTCGAAGGGCCCTGTGGCGGGCTCCAGCCGCGCGGGTAAGAATTTGTTGGTACCAGCCAGAAGGAACGAGGTTATGGCACGATCTGACCCGCTATACCGACGAATTGCAGCCGATCTGAGGGAGGCGATCCGCGCCGGAGGGCTACCCCCTGGCGGCCAGCTGCCGACCGAGCTCGAGCTCGGCCAGCGGTACGAGGTCTCGCGCAACACCGTCCGCCTCGCGCTGGCGATGCTGACGAACGAGGGTGCGATCACGAGCACGCCCGGACGGGGCACGTTCGTCCGCGACCAGGCGATCACGACGTACCACGCGAGTTGGGCCGAGGATCGCGATCGCCATGGCAGCGACAGGGCCGACGCGTACATCGCCGAGGTCGGCACGCAGGGCCGTACGGCGAGCTACCGCGACTTCGAGATCAGTGTGGTCGCCGCGTCGACCGATCAGGCGCAGCGGCTCAATGTCGAGGAGGGCGACACCCTCGTCATGCGCGGCTTCCTGCGGCTCGTCGACGGGGAGCCGTCGAGCATCCAGGACAGCTACTACCCGCTGGACATCGCGAACGAGTGTGGCCTGCTGCGGCCGCATGATCTGCCCGAAGGGACCATTCGCGCGATGGCCGATCACGGGTACATCGAGGTCGGCTACGTGGACGAGCTGACGACCCGGATGCCGACCCCGGATGAGTCTCGACGCCTGGCGACCGGCATCGGGGCGCCCGTCCTCATGTACACGCGGACCACGTTCAGCAAGGACCGGCCGCTTCGACTGACGCTGACCACGTTCGCCGGCGACCGCAACCGCATCGTCTACGAGCTCGGCGATCTGACCGGCTACGACGCCGAGGCCACTCAGCCGCGATGATCATCGGAGTTGCGACCAGGGCCCATCTGGCCACCATCGTCGCGATGCGAGACGAGGCGAGCACCTGGTTGGCCGAGCGTGGCATCGACCAGTGGCGGAAGCCCTGGCCCGATCACGATGCGATGGCGGACCGGATCGCGGCGAGCATCGACGCGCGAGAGACCTGGATGGTCCATGACGACTCCGAGGTCGTCGCCACCGTCGCCATCGATCGGTACGCGGACCCCAGCCTCTGGACGCCGGCCGAGCGCGCCGAGCCGGCCTGCTACCTGCACCGGCTGATCGTTCGCCGATCGCACGCCGGTGCCGGTGCCGTCATCCTGGATTGGGCGGACCACCGCGCCGCACAGGAGAAGGCCCGCTGGATCCGCATCGACGTCTGGGCCGACAACCCCGGCTTGCAGGAGTACTACCGCCGGCACCGATTCGCCTACATCAGAACGAGCGGCCCGGCCGACTATCCGTCCGGCGCCCTGTTCCAGCGGCTGGTCAACCAGTGGGCCGCGGCTCCGGCCAGGCTGCAGACCACGGAGCGGGCTCTGCCGAAGCTGACCTGGTGAGTCGCTGTCCTCCGTGCTGATCGGCGTCACTCAGTACGGGCTAATGGCGTAGCGGTCGATTGGTCCGATCTGCGAGCATGGCGGTCTGCCCGGCCGAATGGGGAGGCGAGCTGTGCGGCAGGCCCTGGCTCCGCTTCGCGAGCGGAACTTCGCGTGGTTCTTCGGATCGCAGTTCGTCAACATGTCGGGCTCGATGATGGCCGGTGTCGCGTTGGCGTTCGCGATTCTGGAGGTCAGCGACTCGGCGAGCGCGATCGGACAGGTGCTCGCCGCGCGCACCATCCCGATGGTCGTCTTCATGCTGTGGGGCGGCGTGATCGCCGACCGGTTCTCACGCGCGCTGGTCATTCGGCTGTCCAACCTGATGAGCGCGCTGACCCAGGGCGCGGTGGCCTATCTCGTGCTGTCCGGGCAGGCCGAGCTCTGGATGATCATCGTCCTGGAGGCGATCAACGGGACCACGGCGGCGGTCAGCCTGCCGGCCATGGACGGCATGGTGCCTCAGCTGGTCTCCCGTGCTCAGCTGCAGCCCGCCAACGTCCTGCTCTCGATGTCCCGTGGTGTCCTCGCCGTCATCGGCCCGAGCGCAGCCGCGCTCCTCGTCGTCACGGTCGGGCCGGGATGGGCACTCGCGGTCGACGCGATGACCTGGCTCGTGGCCGCGGCGTTGATGGTTCGAGTGAGGATCCCGACCCGCGAGCCTCGCGAGGGCGCGCTGAAGCCGAGCACACTCCGCGAGCTGCGCGAGGGATGGGAGGTGTTCACCGGCCTCCGATGGCTGTGGGTCACCGTCACTTCGGCCGCCGTGCTCAACGCGATCTTTATAGGCAGCCTCTTCACGATCGGACCGGCACTCGCGGATCAAACCATCGGCGCCGACGGCTGGGGGTATGCGATGTCCGCCTGGGCGCTCGGTCTGCTGGCGATGTCGATCGTCCTGCTGCGGGTCAGCATCAGGCGGCCACTGCGCGCCGGAATGATCGCCCTCTCCCTACTCGGCATTCCGTTGGTCACCTACGGCCTGGAGCCCGCCGTGGTCCCGCTCGCGGTGACGTTGTTCATTGCCGGCGCGGGGATGCAGGTGTTCATCCTCGGCTGGGACCTCGCGATGCAGGAGAACATCGACGAGACCATGCTGTCGCGGGTGAGCGCGTACGACGGGGTCGGCTCGTTCGTCGCGATGCCGGTAGGGCAGTTGATCTACGGGCCGATCGGAGACACGTTCGGCTACCGGGAGGTGTTCGTCGTCAGCGGCATCGTCTACGCGGCGATCTGTGTGCTGACCCTGGCATCCCGCTCGGTACGCGACCTGGGGCGACCGGCAGCGGCTGAGCAAGCTGCCACGACCTGAGCGAGTCCGGGCAGCCGTGCTAAATGCTCCAATGGGTGTCAGCTCGACGGAGGGAGATCGTCATGGCGAGTCAAGAGCCGGAGCGGGCCAGGCTGATCCGGGCGCACTTCGAGTCCTCGAACGTTGGAGCGGCCGGCGGTGCTCCGGAGGACGACATCGCCCGCGCCTCGGAGATCTACGCCGACGATGCGGTCGTGGAGTGGCCGCAGGGTGGCGAGCGGCTGCGGGGCAAGGAGAACATCATCGGATTCCGGTCGACGTACCCGGCTCGTCAGGAGTTCGAGGTGCGTCGGATCACCGGATGCGACGATCTCTGGGTCAACGAGTACACGATCCGCTACGACGACCAGCCGATGATGGTCGTCGGCATCATGGAGTTCCGCGGCGATAAGGTCGTCCGCGAGCGGATCTACTTCGGCGATACATGGGAGCCGCCGGCCTGGCGAGCGCAGTGGGTCGAGCGATTCGATCCATGGGAGCCGTCCTGACCCCGTCGGTTAGATCCGCGGGATGTCGTTCCCGGTCGGGTGGTATTCGCTCAGCAGGATGCGGCCGTCCAACACCTGGTGCCCGACCAGCTCCAGATCGGCCGCCGGCATGGCCTCGAAGAACGGCTCGCGGCCGCCGTCCCCGACGATCAGGGGGAAGGTCATCAGCCGCAGCCGATCCAGCAGCCCGGCCTCGAGGAGCTGTCGCGCCAGGGAAAGGCTTCCCATCGTGCGCAGCGGCGCATCGCCGTTCGCCTTCATCGCTCGGATCTCGGCGGCCAGGTCGGCTCCGCAGATCCGCGTGTTGGGCCAGGCCGCTTCGGTCAGCGTGCGACTGAACACGACCTTGTCCAGCTCGGCCATCCGCCGCCAGCCCTCGTCCCGGGCCGGCTCGGGGACGTTCGCCAGCACCTCGTACGTACGCCGACCGAAGATGACGGTCTGCGGCTTGTCCAGCTCGGCGCTGATCCACTGCTCCAGCTCCGGACCCGGGTAGCCGAAGTAGCCAGGCGATGCCACGCTCCTGGCCCATCCGTCGACCGAGACGAAGATGTCGACCGTCAGTGAGTTCATGGCGCCATCATGGCGGATCGGCTGCGGCGCGCGAGCGGGTCACGAACCGGGCCAGTGCCGGTTGGGTGGCGGCGAGGACACCGCAGACGACTGCCGCCGCCACCCAGAGGGTGCCCGGACCGGCGTGGTCGAGGAGGAGTGTCCCAGCGGGCGGGCCGATGACGGTCGCGACGCCCCAGCTGAGTCCGTAGACCGAGAAGTACTGCGCCCGCGCGTGAGCCGGTGCCAGGTCGGCGACGAGTCCGTACACCCGCCCGAGCAGGATCAGGTCGCCGAGGCTCCAGAGGACTGTGGCGGCGGCGAACGCAGTGAGCGTGGTCGCGAAGCCGGTCGCCAGCAGACCGACTCCGAGTACGACGTAGCCGATCGCCATCGCCCGCCACGGATCGAGCTGCGCGAACCGGCGCCAGCGGAGCAGCGGCTGCCCGGCGACGATCGTGAGGGCCGAGGCGGCGAGCAGCAACCCGACGTACGACGCCGAGATGCCGCGTCGGTCCAACGTGAGTCCGAGTGCGGTGTTGATCTGCAGGTAGACCGCGGCGAAGGCGACGCCGGAGGCCGTGAGCGCGAGCAGTCGGCGGTCCCGCCAGGGGCTTGCGGCGCGAGGCCACCTTGGCAGCGTCGGACCGGGTTGCCGGGTGGCGCCGGGGAGGGCGAGGCCCAGCAGGACGGCGCAGCCGAGGCAGGTCGCGGCGTCGACGACAAAGAGCAGCCGGAGGTCGATCGCGCCGACCGCGGCCGCGAGCAGCCCGGCTGCGACGCCGGCAGCGGCCAGTGACGCCGACAGCAACCCGTAGGCGGCCGGGCGCGCGGGACCGGGTACGACGTCGGCGATCAGTGCCTGGCTCGGCGGTTCGTAAATCTCGTACGCCAGACCGAGCCCGGCGATCGCGACGGCAGCAAAGCCGAGGCTCGGCGCACCGGCCAGGCCGAGTCGGGCGGCGGCAGTGAGGACGAGACCGAGGACGTTCGTGGTCCGGCGCCCGAGCCAATCGGCCAGCCAGCCGCCGACCAGCCGGGACGCGATGCTGCCGATGCCGAACATCGCCATCAGGGCACCGGCCGCCGAGACGGAAGCGCCGAGCAGGTCGGTCAGTGCGACGGTGAGGAAGGGGAGCGTGAACGCTCCGAGCCGATTGACTGCGCGGCCGACGACGAGCAGCCAGACGACGCGAGGCAGCCGAGTCGGGCCGGAGCGGTTCGGTACGACGCGGGAGACAGAAGGCATGGGATCGATACAGGCCAGACGGCGGCGATGTGCCGTCGTCCGCTGGCGCTGGCTGGGTCGGCCCCACCCGCTGCGTCGAGTACGCCGGATTGGACTCGAACCGGGGCGCGAACCCCGGTGCGGGGCGCCCGAGGTCGATCGGGCTGCCCCTACGCTACCGGCGCTAGGTCATATCCAGGAGTGTCATATCCAGGAGTCGAGCCACATCCGGGATTGCCAGGCGTCATGGGTGAGCAGCCCGTCGGTCCAGATCGGCCAGAAGAACGCGAAGGCGATGATGACCGCGCCGACGACGGTCACCATGAGAATGCCCCCCGCGATCCGACGGGGCCGCGGCCCGTCGGCCGGCCCGAGGACCATGCCGAGCACCATCGCGAGCGCCGCGCAGGAGAACGGGATGATCGCGGTCGCATAGAACGAGAAGATCGGGCGGTCGTCGTAGTGGAACCATGGCAGCCACGACGCGGCGACCGCGAGGATCGGCACCGCGAACCGCCAGTCGCGCCGGATGATCCACATCCAGAGGCTCACGATGAGGGCGGCCGCGGCCGGCCACCAGACCGCCGGGTTGCCGAGGGCCAGGATCTGACGCAGACAGGTCGAACCCTCCGGGGCGGTGCAGCCCTGCTCGCCAGGCTTGATGTCGGCGGTCACCGCGATGCCGACCGGCCGGTTCAGGGTGAGCCAGCCCTGCGGATGCGACTGGTACGGATGGGTCTTGCTCTGCAGATAGCCGCCGGTGTGGAAGTCGTACACCATCTGGTGGTAGTGCCACAGCGATCGGAGCGCCTGCAGCGTCTGACCGAACCAGCCGGACGCCTGGTGGTCGAGATAGCTGCCCCATGGCGGCTCGTCCCCGTAGCCGTGGCCGAAGCGCGCTTCGTACGCCTGGTGATGCCACAGCCAGCCGGTCCAGGTGAGGAGGTAGACGACGAACGCGACGCCGACGATCGTGACCAGCGCCGGGAGCGCGTCGACCACCAGAGACTTCATCGCGGCGGTACGGACGCCGATCGCGCGACGGGCACCGGAATCCCAGGCCCAGACCAGGATGCCGAAGACGGCGAGCACGTAGATCGCGCTCCACTTGGTGCCGCAGGCCAGCCCGAAGCAGACGCCGGCACCGATCCGCCACGGGCGCCACAGCATTCCCCGAACCGGTCCGTACCCGTCGATTTCGGCCGACTCCGGATGGCGTTCGGACAGGCGTTTTCGTCCCCAGTCGCGATCGGCCACCAGACAGGCGACGGCGCACACCAGCCAGAACGCGAGGAACACGTCGAGCAGCGCGAGTCGTGACATCACGAAGTGCAGGCCGTCGAAGCACAGCAGCACGCCGGCGACGCAGCCGATCAGCGTCGAGCCGGTGAGGCGCCGGACCATCCGGGCGAGGACGAGGACGGTCAGCGCGCCCACGACGGCGGCCGACACTCGCCAGCCGGTCGGGTCGAAGCCGAAGATCCACTCGCCGACCGCGATCATCCACTTGCCGACCTCGGGGTGGACGACCTGCGACGGCTGGTCGGTATTGATCCCAGTGGTATCGCCGGCCAGTATCCGCTGGTTCGCGTCCTCGGTCGAGTCGCGCACGTAGCCGTACTCGAGCAGCGAGTGCGCGTCCTTGGCGTAGTAGGTCTCGTCGAACAGCACCGCGTGCGGCTGGCCAATGTGGTAGAGCCGAAGGCACAGTGCGACCACGGCGATGGCGATGGGTCCGAGCCAGCCGATCAGCCGGGGGTTGTACGCGATCCGGGCCATGAATCGCTGGCGCAGTGGCGGGTACGGTCGGCCGTCGCGCTGGCCGATCACGGTCGACGACTCCGCCCGTACGTCCACCGCCGTCGTCACCGATGCATCGTACGGCCACGCGAGAATCGCGATTCGGGTCGGTCGGCCGGGCGCTGACCCACGCGCGAATCGACATTGTGATGGCTGGGACCCCCGCGATGTCGATTCTCAGGTTCGGGGCAGGGGGCTGGCAGCATGGCGGTCGTGTCCGGAACCCTGATCGTCGCGGCCACACCGATCGGTCGCGCCGACGACGCCTCGCCGCGGCTGTCAGCCGCGTTGGCGAGCGCGGATGTGGTCGCGGCTGAGGACACCCGGCGACTGCGTCGGCTGGCCGGCGACCTCGGGGTAACGATCGCCGGTCGGATCGTGTCCTACTTCGAGGGCAACGAGGCGCGGCGCACCTCCGACCTGGTCGACGCCCTCCGCGCCGGCGACGACGTGCTGCTGGTGACCGATGCGGGGATGCCGAGCGTCTCGGACCCGGGCTACCGAATCGTGGCGGCCGCGATCGAGGCCGAGCTGCCGATCAGCGTGCTACCGGGACCGTCGGCTGTGCTCGCAGCGCTCGCGGTGTCGGGTCTGCCAGTCGACCGGTTCTGCTTCGAGGGCTTCCTGCCACGTCGGCCCGGCGAGCGGCGCCGACGCCTTGAGGAGTCGGCCGCCGAGCCGCGCACGATGGTGTTCTTCGAGGCACCGCGACGCACCGCGGCTGCATTAGCGGCGATGGCGGAGGTCTTCGGAGCCGACCGCAGGGCCGCGGTGTGTCGCGAGTTGACCAAGGTCCATGAGGAGGTACGCCGGGGGAGCGTCGGTGAGCTCGCCGCGTGGGCCGAGGCAGGGGTGCTCGGCGAGGTGACGCTGGTCGTCGCGGGCGCCGATCCGAGTGCGGTGCCCACCCCGTCGGCAGTCGAGCTGGCGGCCCAGGTCGATGCGCTCGAGGCCGACGGCATGTCGCGCCGCGATGCGATCGCGGAGGTGGCCCGGGCGACTGGCGTACGGCGGCGCGACGTCTACGACGCGGCCCATTGCGACTGACGCTGCCGTACCCCTTGGCGAGAGTTGGCGTGAGATCCAGGATTCCGACGGCGCGAAACCTGCATGTCACGCCAACTTTCGACCCGGCCACGGCGTGAACACGGCCGTCCGCGACTCACGTACCTCAATAGGATCGACGGCATGTCGCGCCATGTGCTCACCGCGGTGGCCTGGCCGTACGCCAACGGCCCCCGCCACATCGGTCATGTCTCCGGATTCGGTGTCCCGTCGGACGTCTTCAGCCGCTACATGCGGATGGCCGGGAACGACGTCCTCATGGTCAGCGGCACCGACGAGCACGGCACTCCGATCCTGGTCCAGGCCGAGCAGGAGGGCGTGACGGCGCGGGAGCTCGCGGACCGCTACAACCGGGTGATCGTCGAGGACCTGCACGCACTTGGGCTGTCGTACGACCTGTTCACCCGCACCACGACCCGCAATCACTACGCCGTCGCGCAGGAGTTGTTCCTGACGCTGTACAAGAACGGCTACATGATCGCCAAGGAGACGCTCGGCGCGATCTCGCCGTCGACCGGCCGGACCCTCCCGGACCGCTACATCGAGGGCACGTGTCCGATCTGCGGCTACCCCGCGGCGCGCGGCGACCAGTGCGACAACTGCGGCAACCAACTCGACGCGACCGACCTGATCAATCCGCGCTCCCGGATCACCGGCGAGGTGCCGGAGTTCGTCGAGACCGAGCACTTCTTCCTCGACCTGCCGGCGCTGTCGCATGCGCTCGGCGACTGGCTGCGCACCCGGACCGACTGGCGGCCGAACGTCCTCAAGTTCAGCCTGAATCTTCTCGAGGACGTACGCCCTCGCGCTATGACCCGCGACATCGACTGGGGGATCCCGGTCCCGCTCGACGGGTGGCGCGACAACCCGAACAAGCGGCTGTACGTCTGGTTCGACGCCGTCATCGGCTACCTCTCGGCGTCGATCGAGTGGGCCAGGCGCAGTGGCGATCCGGACGCGTGGCAGACCTGGTGGAACGACCCGGAGGCGCTGTCGTACTACTTCATGGGCAAGGACAACATCACCTTCCACTCCCAGATCTGGCCGTCGGAGCTGATCGGCTACGACGGCCGCGGTGACTACGGCGGAAGCCCCGGCGAGTACGGCACGCTCAACCTGCCGACCGAGGTCGTGAGCAGCGAGTTCCTCACCATGGAGGGACGGCAGTTCTCGACCAGCCGATCAGTCGTGATCTACGTACGTGACGTGCTGGAGCGCTATGGGCCCGACGCACTGCGCTACTTCATCGCGGTCGCGGGACCCGAGACGCAGGACACCGACTTCACCTGGGCCGAGTTCGTCCGGCGCAACAACGACGAGCTGGTCAACACGTGGGGCAACCTGGTCAACCGGACGGTGTCGATGATCGCCAAGAACCTCGGCTCGATCCCCGAGGCCGGCGAGCTGACCGACGCGGACCGGGCGATGCTGGCGGCGTCGGATTCTGCCTTCGACACCGTCGGCGGTCTGATCGGGCGGCATCGCCAGAAGCAGGGGATCGGCGAGGCGATGCGGGTCGCGATGGAGGCGAACGGCTACCTGTCGCAGCAGGCGCCGTGGAAGCTGCGCACCGAGGACCCCGACCGGATGCGGACCGTGCTGCATGTGGCGGCTCAGGTGGTCGACGACTGCAATCGGCTGCTGGCGCCGTTCCTGCCGCACTCGGCGCAGCGGATCCACGAGGCGCTCGGCCGCTCCGGCGCGATCTCACCAGGGCCCGAGATCCGGGAGGTCGACGACCTCGACGGCGGTCCGGGCTATCCCATCCTGACCGGGGACTACCGCAGCCAGTCGGCGTGGGCACGAGTGCCGATCGCACCTGGTACTCCGCTTCAGCCGCCGACGCCGATCTTCACCAAGCTCGACTCGTCGGTCGTCGACGACGAGCTGGCCCGGCTGGAGAAGTCCGCGCAGTCAGACTGACCGTAGGCTGAATCGGCATGGAGCAACCACAAGATCCGGTGCTGGTCGTGACCCCGTCCGACCGGCGGCCGGGACCGCAGACACCCGGCATGGACCGGCAGCAGGCGTTCGCCACCGAGGGCATGTGGTCGGGCTTCGTCCGCACCGAGGCCGGCATGACGTCCGGGTGGCACCATCACGGCGACTACGAGACGGTCATCTACGTCCTCACCGGCGCCTTCCGAATGGAGTTCGGGCCCGGTGGGTCGCAGACGGTAGAGGCTGTGCCCGGCGACTTCCTCTTCGTCCCGAGAGGCGCGGTCCATCGCGAGAGCAATCCCACGTCGGTGCCGGCCGACATCATCGTCGTACGCTCCGGCGCCGGCGAGTCCACGTACAACGTCGACGGGCCGGCTCCCGTCTGAGAGCCGGCCCGTCGCGCTGTTGCTGCTAGTCGGGTGCTGCTGGTCGGGTGTTGCTAGTCGACGACGAAGGTCGCCGTGCGGTACTGGTCGCCGTGACCGTTCGGGTCGTAGTTGCGCTCCACGTTGCCGGCGGCGTCGACGGTGAACCAGTTGACCGTCGTCGTTCCGGACGGGAGTGCGACCGGCTGCGGACCCTCGCGCAGTCCGGCCGACTGCACCATCGGCGAGGAGTACGTCGGACGGCTGCCGTCGAGGGTGTAGTGGACCGTCACCGGCTCATTCGCCGGGAAGATCACGCCCTTGTCGGTCAGCTCGGCCCGCGACCTCGGCGGCACGACATCGTTGCCGTAGGCCAGTGCGACCTCAAAGAGTCCGGTGAGGCCGTTGGAGAACTCCATGGCCTCCTCGTACCCCTCGGCGAACGGCGGCTGGAATCCGACCGGGTCCCAGTCCTGCTCCTGCGGGTCCCAGAGGTCCGCGCCGACCTCGAAGTCCCAGCCGAAGATGCCGCGGTTGTACCACGCCTCGTCGGCCGAGTTGCCGGCCGCGGAGTAGAGGACGTCGATCACCGGACCGGTGCGTCCCGGCCAGGTGGCCGTGCCGCGCCAGGCCTGCACCGCGGACAGGATGTGGCTGGACGACGCCCAGAAGTAGTCCTCCTGGCCGACGGTCGGACGCGGCAGCGGAACCCGGCCGTTCTGGACGTACGCGCCCGGAGGCCACATGAAGTAGCCGCCGTAGGAGTGGATGTTCATCGCGAACTTGATGTTCGGGAACTGCTGGGTCAGCCACACCTCGTTGCGGGCCTCGGGCTCAGAGAGCTCGGACGGACCGGAGTACACGTCGCTGGTGCACGAGCCCGACGCTCCGGTGTAGCCGTCGAGTCGCGAACCCACGCTGAAGTTCCGGTTCACGTCCACGCCCCAGGCGTTGCGGCGGTTGGGATCGGAGTTCTCCGGACCGCAGTAGTCGGTCATGTTCCGGCGTTGCCCCGGGTTGTCGTACATCGAGTAGTGGGCGCCGTCCGGGTTGATCGACGGGATGATGAAGATGTCGAGTCCGTCGACCAGCTTCTTGGTCGCCGGGTCGTTGCGGTAGTTGCGCAGCAGCCGCTCGGCGGTCTCGATCGTGACCAGCGGAGTCACCCACTCACGGGCGTGCTCCTGGGCGTAGGCGAGTACGCCGGGCTTGGACCCGTCGCGATGCTTGCCGATCCGCAGCGCTCGCACCTGGAACGGCTCCCGCGAGACCGACGCCGGTGCGTGGAGGAAGTCGGTCAGTTGCTGGCTGCCGACGACTGCGACGCCCGCACCGGCGTTGCCGCGATAGGTCGACGCGGTCACCAGTGCCGAGGCCGCCGACGAGGCGTTGATCGCCGCGACCACCTGGGCGGCCGTACTCGTAAGCGTGCCCGCGCTGTCGGTCGCCAGCGAGACGACGATCGCGTTGCCGGTCACCGTGACCGACAGCGGCTGGTTCGGGGCACCCGGATCACTGGTCTGGAGCGAGATGTCGTTGCCGCCCTCGTGGCCCCAGGCCTTCGACGTCACGTAGAACGTGTTGCTGGTCGTCGTGCCGAGCAGCGCCTGGGCCGGTCGACGGTAGCCGTTGGTCTTGTACGGCAGGTTGACGATCTCGGCGAGGTTCGAGAACTCGTTCGCCAGCGACTCGATCCGGGCGTACGCCTCGGTCGGGTCCATGTAGTGGTCGACGAAGCCGGTCGCGTAATGCGGGCCGGGCGCCTTGCGCGGCTCACCGAGCCACTTGACGACCGGTGCCGTGACCGAGCCGCCCTGACTACTGGTGATCGTGACCTCGGCCGGGATCGTGTCGGTCGGGACCGGCACCTCGAAGCGGTGGTAGAGGTACTGCCCAGCGTCGACGAAGCGGTCCATTGTCACGTTGTTGTCGCCCCAGCTGGCGGTGAGGATCGTCGTGCTGTCGGCACCGGCCGAGCTCTTCACCTCGACGTTCAGGTACGTCTGGCCGCCTATGCTCTCGAACCACTCCGACCGGAGCACGGTCAGCGTGTCGGTGGCGGCGGCACGCTCCAGCTGCCGGTCGCGCTGGACCGCGGCTTCGCGCTGGTCGACGACCGCCTGGATCTGGTTGGAGCTGATGACCGTCTCGCCCACGTCGAAGCCGAGCGAGCGGAGCCGGGCCTGCTCCTCGTCGGTGGCGACGACGTGCACGTCGACGCCGTCGCCGGTCGGCTTGACGTACTCGGTGACGTCGGCGCCGGCCTGGATCAGGTCGTTGACCTCATCGCGTCCGTTGAGGTGGACCGCGACGATGTCGGCCACCTCGTTGGGTTCGAGCGTGACGGTATTACCGCCTCCGGGGTCGTCCGGCGGAGCGGCACCCGCCCCGGCGGCGACCGGCACTCCGGCGGCGAGGATCGCGATCGCCGAGCCCACGGCGAAGAAGCGGAATCGACTCGATTGCAACCAGTCCATGACACCCTCCCAGGGATTCGCACGAGGCGTTAGGGCGTTGTTGCCGAGAGGTAGCCAATCGCTACACGGTGTAGTCGTCAACGAGCGAGTGTCGAAGGTTCGCCCGGGATTTCGCTACTTCTGTTGACCGCCCTGCGGGTCTGCGCTCAGCGGTCGGCTCCGAACCGTTGCGCGTCGGACGATCTCGGTGGCGGCAGCGCCGTTGAAACCCGGTCGAATGGCGCGCGGCGCGCTCAATAGGATCGGCGCATGTCCGAGGCAGCGGCGAAGGCGTTCTACATCACGACGCCGATCTATTACGTGACGGCTCCACCGTCGATCGGCAACGCGTACACCACGGTCGCCGCGGACATGATCGCCCGATGGCATCGGCAGCGGGGGGAGCCGGTCGTCTTCCTCACCGGCACCGACGAGCACGGCGAGAAGGTCCTCGAGGCCGCTCGCGACAACGACATGACCCCGCAGGAGTGGGCCGACAAGCTCGTCGCGTCCGAGTGGGAGCCGGTGCTGCGGGTCGTCGACGCGTCCAACGACGACTTCATCCGGACCACCGAGCAGCGGCACACCGAGCGGGTACGCGAGTTCTGGCAGACCGTCTACGACAACGGCGACGTCTACAAGGGCACCTACGAAGGGCCGTACTGCATCGCCTGCGAGGAGTACAAGCTCCCGTCCGAGCTGCTCCCCGGCGACGACGGCGCCCAGCTGTGCCCGGTCCACGAGCGGCCGGTCGAGATCCTGTCCGAGGACAACTACTTCTTCGCGCTGAGCAAGTACGCCGAGCGGCTGCTCGACCTGTACGAGCGGGAGCCGACGTTCGTGCAGCCGGAGAGCGCCCGCAACGAAGTCGTGTCGTTCGTCAAGCAGGGGCTGCAGGACCTGTCGATCTCGCGCTCGACATTCGACTGGGGCATCCCGGTGCCGTGGGACGAGAACCACGTGCTCTACGTCTGGATCGACGCTCTGCTGAATTACACCTCCGGTGCAGGTTTTGGCACTGACCCGGATCGGTTCGCCCGTACCTGGCCGGCCGACGTGCACCTGGTGGGCAAGGACATCCTGCGGTTCCACGCGGTGATCTGGCCGGCCATGCTGATGGCGGCAGGGGTCGACGTTCCGCGTCAGGTGTTCGGCCACGGCTGGCTGCAGGTCGGCGGCCAGAAGATGAGCAAGGCGAAGGCGACCGCGATCCATCCGAGCGAGATCGTCGACACCTTCGGCTCCGACGCATACCGCTACTACTTCCTCAAGGCGATCGCGTTCGGCTCCGACGGCTCGTTCTCGTGGGAGCACATGAGCGCGGTCTACTCCTCGGAGCTGGCCAACGGGCTGGGCAACCTGGCGTCTCGCGTCACGTCGATGGTCGGCCGCTACTTCGACGGCGTACTTCCGGAGCCGACGACGCCGACGGCAGCCGAATCGGCACTCGCCGAGACGCTCGCGACCGCCGCCACAACCGCGGACTCCGCCATGGACCGGCTGGCCCTGCACGAGGCGATCGGCGCGATCGAGGGCTTCGTCGCCAAGGTCAACGGCTACCTGACCGAGCAGGCGCCGTGGACAGTCGCCAAGGACGACAGCGCCGAGGCGCGGGACCGGCTCGAGACGATCCTCTACACCGCGGCCGAGTCGTTGCGCGCGATCGCGGTGCTGCACGCGCCGACGATGCCCAAGACCGCCGCAGCACTGTGGGAGTCGCTCGGCGCGACCGACGCGATCGGCGCACTCGACGCGCAGGACATCGCGGCCGCCAGTCAGTGGGGACGACTGCCCGCCGGCGCCCGGCTGACCAAGGGAGCGCCGCTGTTCCCACGGCTGGCCGACGAGGACAAGTAGCCGCTGCCGGTCAGCGATGTCGAGGCGCGTCAGGGGTTGTTCGATCCGTGGCCGCGGTGGTGCTTCGGCGGATGCTCGCCGGTCCCCGAGTTCGGCGGGTTGTCGTCGGCCCGGTCGATCAGCCAGACGGTGCCACCCGCAACGACCAGGACGAGGAGGGAGACCTTGACGACCTTCTTCATGAAGCTGTCATCGGACTTGCCGTGTTCGCCTCTGGCTCGCGTGGCCGCGGCGACTCGCCAGATCGCGATCGTGGCGATCGCGAGACCCGCCACGGCTGCCATCTCGAGCGTCACGGCGCCGACTCCTCTCCCGCCGATTCCCACGCGTACTCCATCGTCACCGGTAGGCCGGAGAACGTCCAGATACGACCGAATGAATCGCGTCGGTCTTCGCGGACCCGGCCGACTAGGATCGGCCCTCGTGTCCTCTGCGATGGCGGCGACGTGAGCCGCGACGAGCGCCCGCCGGCGCCGGAGCCGCTGCCGTACGCAGTGGTCGACAACCACTGTCATCTCGACATGGCCCGAGACGACGCCGAGGCGACGCCGCTGGAGCAGGTGCTCAAGGAGTCGGCCGCGGTCGGAGTGCCGCGCGTCGTCCACATCGGCTGTGACCTGCCCGGAGCTCGTTGGGCCGTCGATGCGGCGACCCGGCACGACGCCCTCGTCGCCGGGGTCGCGCTGCACGCCAACGAGGCACCTCTCCTGGCGGCTGCCGGGCAGCTGGACGCGGCGTTCGACGAGATCGAGGCGCTGGTCGAGTCGAGCGACCGAGTACGGGCGGTCGGTGAGACGGGTCTGGACTACTTCCGTACCGGTGCCGACGGCCGGGCCGCCCAGCACGCTTCGTTCCGGGCGCACATCGCGATGGCCAAGCGGCACGATCGGACCCTGGTGATACACGACCGCGATGCGCATGACGACGTGCTGCGACTGCTCGACGAGGAGGGTATGCCGTCGCGGACCGTCATGCACTGCTTCTCGGGCGACGCCGACTTCGCCCGCGCGTGTGTCGAGCGTGGGTGCTGGCTGTCGTTCGCCGGCACCGTGACGTTCCGCAATGCGGGGGCGCTGCGCGAAGCGCTCGCGGTCACACCGCTGGACCGGATCCTGGTTGAGACCGACGCGCCGTTCCTGACGCCGACGCCGCACCGTGGCCAGCAGAACGCGCCGTACCTGATCCCGATCACCGTACGGGCGATGGCGGAGGTGAGGGGAGTCGATCTCGGCGAGCTGTGCCAAGCAATCGACGCCAACACCGAAGCCGCTTTCGGCGGGTCCTGGTAGAGCCGAAAGGCCCGAATCGCACGGCACGAGACCTCGATATGGCGCACGTCACGTGAACACGCCGCTCCGAGGCGTGACACCACGAGCCTCATCCATCTCATAAGTGTCAAAACGGGCAGCGTTTAGGCCCGTGATGTTTTGTGCGCCGAAACCCGGCCGTTATCGTCATGGCTTTGTTGGCCGAGATCAAGACGGTCTCGGGAAGCACGACTTTGGAGCACTGTGCGTAAGCGCATCGCCCTCATCGGCGTGAACCTCGCCATCGTCTTTGCGGTCGTCGGCGGCACCATCGCGTATGCGTCGATGAGCAAGACAGTCACACTGTCCATCGACGGTCAGTCGCGGGAGGTGAAGACTTTCGCTGACGATGTCGGCGGCCTCCTCGACGACGAGAACATCGACGTCGGGGAGCACGACGTCGTCGCGCCGGACCTCGACTCCGAGCTCGGCGAAGGATCGGCCGTCGCGGTCCGGTACGGCCGGCAGCTGACCGTCACGACCGACGGCGCAACGAAGACCTACTGGGTGACGGCCACCAACGTGGACGACGCCCTCCAGCAACTCGGCTTGCGGGTGGTCGACTCCGCGGAACTCTCGACCAGCCGAAGCGCGGAGATCGGTCGCCAGGGCCTCGAGCTCACCATCTCGACTCCGAAGCGGATCACGCTGGTCGTCGGTGACGAGAAGCAGAAGCTCACGACGACGGCCGCCACGGTGGGCGAGGTGCTTGCCGAGGCCGACGTCAAGCTCAGCAAGTACGACAAGCTCGCGGCCGGCGTTCGCGACAAGCAGGCGCCGAAGGACAGCGGCTCCCGGGGCACCTCGAAGCCACACGCCAAGGCGCCCGGTGACGCTGTCGACTCCGTCGACACCAAGGCGGTCAAGCCCGACGAGGAAGTCGTCGAAGGCATGGAGATCGAGGTCACTCGGATCGGCATGCGCGTCGAGACGGTTCGGGTCTCCGTGCCGTTCGAGACGATCGTCAAGCACGACAGCTCCCTGCTCGAGGGCAAGGTGCGCGTCAAGCGTGCGGGCGACGAGGGCGCCAAGCGCGTGACGTACCAGGTCAAGACCGTCAACGGCGAGGTCGCGAAGCGTACGACGCTGAAGTCCAAGTGGCTGGACCGGCCAAACCCGCAGATCGAGATCCACGGCACTAAGCAGCCCCCGACGCCGACCGCGTCGCCGGCGCCCGACTACTCCAGCGGCAGCACCGTCTGGGACTCGCTGGCCGAGTGTGAGTCCGGTGGCGACTGGGCGATCAACACCGGCAACGGCTACTACGGCGGTCTGCAGTTCAACTACGAGACCTGGCACGCCTACGGCGGCGGCGCCTATGCGGACTACCCGAACGAGGCATCGCGGGAGGAGCAGATCGCGATCGCCGAGAAGGTCCGTGACGCGAACGGCGGCTACGGAGCCTGGCCGGCCTGTGCCGCCGAGCTCGGCCTGCCCATGTAGCGACCCCGAGCCCTTCGGGGTTCGGGTCCCGACTCAGTACGCTGCGCCTCGTGACTGACGAGGCGCAGCGTGCGGACCGTACCGGCGTCCGGTTGCTCGGTGCGTCGGCGGTCCGGGAGCTCGCGGCCGAGCTGGACCTGCGACCCACCAAGCAGCGTGGGCAGAACTTCGTCGTCGACGCGAACTCGGTCCGCCGGATCGTACGGACCGCCGAGGTCACGGCCGACGACGTCGTACTGGAAGTGGGTCCGGGGCTCGGCTCGCTGACCCTGGCGCTACTCGAGCGGGTCCGGCGGGTGACCGCTATCGAGGTCGACGACACGCTGGCGGCCGCGCTGCCGGAGACCCTGTCGCGGTACGCGCCGGAGCGAGTCGCCGACGTCGAGGTCGTCCATGCCGATGCGATGCGGGTGGCCGAGCTGCCAGGCCCGGCGCCGACCGCACTCGTCGCGAACCTGCCGTACAACGTCGCGGTCCCGGTGCTGCTGCATCTGCTGGGCACGATCGACTCGCTGCGCCACGGACTCGTCATGGTCCAGGCCGAGGTCGCCGACCGTCTCGTGGCGGCGCCGGGGTCGCGGGTCTATGGAGTGCCGAGCGTCAAGACTGCCTGGTATGCCGAGGCGCGACCGGCCGGACGGGTCGGTCGGCAGGTGTTCTGGCCGCCGCCACGGGTCGAGTCCGGCCTGGTCTCGTGGACCCGGCGCGAACCGCCGTCGACTCGGGTCGGACGCGATCTGGTGTTCGAGGTCGTCGACGCCGCATTCGCGCAGCGGCGCAAGATGCTGCGGTCGGCGCTGGCGCCGTTGGCCGGCGGTCCGGCGGCGGTCGAGGCCGCACTGCGATCGGCCGGCGTGGCACCGACGGTCCGGGGCGAGCAGCTCGACGTCGCAGCGTTCGCCCGGATCGCCGAGGCACTGGCGCCGTGACCCCGCGTGGCCGCCGCGATCCCACGCGGTTTTGCGCACTTGTTGTTGGTTCGAGGTGCCTGGGACCCACAACAGGCGCGCAGAAGCGTCCGCGTGCAGGTCAGAACCGGCCCGATCGGTCGGGGATGCCCTAGGTTGACCACATGGCGATGCAGTCGGTGACCGTCCGGGTCCCCGCGAAGATCAACCTCGCGTTGGCCGTGGGCGCCCGGGGAGCCGACGGCTACCACCCGATCACGACGGTCTACCAGGCTGTCGATCTTTGCGACGAGATCCGGGCGACCGAGTCCGACGACGGCGCGATCACGCTGTCGGTGACCTACGACGGCCGGGTCGCCACCGAGACTGCGCAGGTCCCGCTCGACGAGGACAATCTCGCGTACCGGGCGGTCGCACTGCTGCGAGAGCGCGCCGGCACCGACGCGGGCCTGACGATGGCGATCCGCAAGGCGATCCCGGTCAGCGGTGGGATGGCGGGCGGATCCGCCGACGCCGCGGCCGCGCTGGTCGCTGCCGACGCCGTCTGGGGTCTCGGTACGCCGCGAAGCGATCTGCTGTCGTTGGCGGGCGAGCTCGGCAGCGATGTGCCGTTCTGCCTCGTCGGAGGCACTGCGATGGGCACCGGCCGCGGCGACCAGGTCAGCCCGGTGCTTGCGCGGGGGAGCTACTGCTGGGTGCTCGGCCTCGCCGACAGCGGCCTGTCGACGCCTGAGGTGTACGCCGAGTTCGACCGGCTCAACAAGAAGACGCCGCCGACCCCGTCGGAGATCCCGCCGGCCCTGCTAGCCGCGTTGCGGGCGGCCGATCCGGCGGCACTCGGAGCCGTGCTGTCCAACGACTTGACCGACGCCGCGCTGTCGCTGCGTCCCGAGCTGACCGAGACGCTGGCCGTCGGCGACGAATGCGGGGCGCTCGGCGCCGCCGTCTCTGGATCGGGGCCGACCACGATGTTCCTCGCCAGCGACGAGGAGCACGCGCTCGACATCGCACTCGCGCTCACTCGCGCAGGCGTCTGCGCCGACGTCGTCCAGGCGATTGGACCGGCGCCCGGCGCCCGCATCATCGCCTGAGGCCCGCTGGGACGCCGCCCACGAATCTTGAGGGATCGCGGTAGCTACGGCGACCCATATCCCTCAAGATTCGTCGGAGGTCGGTGGAGAACGGTCAGGACGGAGTGTCGAACGGCACGACGAGGGTCCGAAGCAGATCGGCGAGGCGACGTAGGTCGGCCGGCTTCAGGTCGTGCAGCAGCTCTTGCTCGCGTACCAGCAGCGACTCGAGCGCGGCGTCGACCGCCTCGCGTCCGTTGGCGGTGAGGCGTACTCGGACGCCGCGGCGGTCGGTGGGATCGGGCAGCCGCTCGACCAGGCCGCGCGCCGCCATTCGATCGACCCGGTTGGTCATCGTGCCGCTGGTCACGAGGGTCTCGTGGAGCAGCCGACCGGGCGACAGCTGATAGGGCGGACCGGAGCGACGCAGCGCCGACAAGACGTCGAACTCCCACGCCTCGAGGTCCTGGTCGGCGAACGCCTGCCGCCGGGCCCGGTCGAGATGGCGGGCCAGCCGGGTGACCCGGCTCAGCACCTGCATCGGCGCCACGTCGAGATCCGGCCGCTCCCGGCGCCAGGACTCGACCAGCCGATCCACCTCGTCTTCCACGACGCCACGGTACTCGTCAAGACTCTTGACATCGAGACGCCTAGCCGGAGCCGCCCCTACAATGCCTCGACATCAGGAATCTTGACATCAAGATAAATGCCGACGAGGATTGAGTACGACGACGTGAGGAGACACGCATGGCCACCTGGGATCCGACTCGCTACCTGAGCTTCGCCGACGAGCGCTCGAGGCCATTCGCCGAGCTGCTCAGCAGGGTCGATGTGAAGGCGGGCCGGATCGCCGATCTCGGCTGCGGCCCGGGCCACCTGACTCCCTTGCTGCGGGTCCGGTGGCCGAAGGCGGCGATCGAGGGTGTCGACTCCTCGACGGAGATGATCGAGCGTGCCAACGCGGACAACGAGGATCCCGAGGTGACGTACGTCGAGGCGGATCTTCGGGACTGGACGGCCGAGCCGCCGGTCGATCTGGTGGTGTCCAACGCCGCGTTCCAATGGGTGCCGGGCCATCTCGAGCTCCTACCGCGGCTGGCCGATCAGGTCGCGGCCGGCGGGATCTTCGCGTTCAGCGTCCCGGGCAACTTCGGCCAGCCGAGCCACCAGCTGCTCGACGGACTCGCCGAGACCGGGCCGTTCGCGGAGTACACGCGCGACCGGGTCCGCCCGGGTTCGCACAACGCCGCGACCTACCTTGAGCTGTTCGCCGGTGGCGGTTGGGACGTGGACGCCTGGGAGACGACCTACCTCCACGTCCTGACCGGCGAGGATCCGGTCTACACCTGGATCTCCGGCACCGGTGCTCGTCCGGTGCTGCAGGCGCTGCCCGACGACGTACGCCCGGACTTCGTACGCCGCTTCAAGGCCGCACTGCGCGAGGCGTACCCCGCTCACGAATGGGGAACCGTCCTGCCGTTCCGGCGGGTCTTCCTGGTCGCGAGGCGATCGCCGTGATGCGCATCCGCGAGGCGACGGAGGACGACCTGGCGGATGTCCTGACCCTGCTCCGCGAGGACGCGATCCGCGAGGTCGAGGAGCCGGCCGAGATCACCGACGGTCAGCGGGCCGCGTTGCGAGACATCATCGCGATGCCGCATCAGCAGGTGCTGGTCGGCGAGGTGGCCGGCGAGATCGTCGCGACCTGTCAGGTGGCCTGGCTGCGCCGGCTCTTCCACGACGGGGCGCTGGTCTGCCTGGTCGAGTCCGTGCGCGTGTCGTCGCACGTACGCAGCCGGGGCTTCGGTGCCGAGTTGATGGAGTACGTGTGCGCCGAGGCGCGTCGGCGGCGGTGCACCCGCGTGGAGCTGACGACGAATCGCCGTCGCGACCGGGCACAGCGGTTCTACGAGCGACTCGGGTTCCGACCGAGCCATGTCGGCATGAAGCTCTATCTGCAGGAGGCCCCGTATCTGCAGGAGGCGCCGTGAGGTTGCACCATGTCCAGGTCTCGTGCCCGCGCGGGGGAGAGGCGACCGCCCGGGCGTTCTACGGCGACCTACTCGGTCTGTCCGAGGTCGCCAAGCCGCC
>Ga0081455_10001667_pt1 | contig 26919 bp, 24 predicted proteins | sample TabmetS3T2R1_FD_70207 | JGI IMG/M metagenome (GOLD analysis project Ga0081455, IMG submission 70207) | Tabebuia heterophylla rhizosphere microbial communities from the University of Puerto Rico - S3T2R1 | ecosystem: Host-associated > Plants > Roots > Rhizosphere ...
CTTGACTTCGCCGGGCGGGAGGCCGGCCATGATCTCGTCGAACAAGACGAGACTCGGCCGCAGCGCGAGCGCGCGCGCAACTTCGAGCCGTTTCAGCAGGCCGACCGTCAAGATGCCGACCGGCGCCTCCGCATGATCGGCGAGGCCCACGTCGGCGAGCGCCGCCTGCGCGCTCTCTCGCGCCGCGCTGACGGTCGTATCGTGCAGCAGGGCGTTGAGGACCACGTTCTCGATCACGGAGAGATGGCGATAAGGCTTGGGGATCTGGAAGGTGCGCGCGACGCCGGCGCGCGCCGCGTGATAGGGCTTCCAGCCGGCGATGGGCCGATTCTTAAAGTCGATTTCGCCCGACGTGGGCTCGATCGCGCCGGCGATCAGGTTGTAGAGAGTGCTCTTGCCGGCGCCGTTGGGGCCGATCAGGCCGAGCAGCTCACCCGGCCGGACGCAAAAGCTTACCTTGTCGACGGCCCGCAGCGAGCCGAAAACGCGCGTGAGATTGCGCACCTCAAGGAGCGCGGTCATGTCGAATCTTCCCTCGATACACAAGCCGCTCTAATGCCCCGGCGATTCCGCTCGGGAAATAGAGCATAACGACCACCAGGACTCCTCCGTAGATCGCGAGATGCAATCCGGCGGCGCCGCCGCCGAAATAGGACCGCAGCATCTCCGACAACGGCGTGATGGCGATCGATCCGAGGACCGGCCCGATAGCGGTACCAAGGCCGCCCAAAGCGGGCAGTAGCGCGAACTGGAACGACAGCTCGGGCGAGATCACGTGGGTCGGGTCGAGAAACAGGAAGTATTGCGCGAACAGCGAGCCGCCGATCGCAGTCAGGAAGGCGCTCAGGCACATGGCTCCGGTGCGCACCAGCAAAGGGTTCACGCCCGCGGCGCTGGCGGCGTCCTCGTCATCACGTACCGCGAACAGATAGAAGCCGTAGCGCGAGCCCTCGACCACCTTGCTGATGACGTAAACGATCACCAGGTAGCCGAGGATCAGGGCGGCGTAGGGCGTCTTGGATGCAAAGATCATGTTGGCGACGCTCGGGATCGGTAGGATCGCAAAGCCTTCGGCTCCGCCGGTTAGCGTGGCCCAGTTGAGCGCGCCGATGCGAATGACCTCCGAAGCGGCCAGAGTGGAGAGAATGAAGAATGGCCCGCGCAGCCTGGCGCAGATCAAAGTGAGCATCGCGGCGAACGCGGCCGAGAGCAGACCGCCCAGCCACAGCCCGATCCAGGGAGTGACTCCGTAATTGACCGAAAGGATCGAGGACGTATAGGCGCCCAGGCCGAAGAATGCGGCATGTCCGAACGAGATGAGCCCGGCATAGCCGCCGGCGATGTTCCAGGCAAGCGCGAGACCCGCCCACAGGAAGGTCTGGATGACGACGTCCTGGAGGTTTTGTGGGAGACGGATGGCGACCAGCGCGACGAAAATGGCAAGCAGAACGAGCTCGAACAGCGAGACCGTGCCCCGGCCGGGCATCAGCTGCCACCGGCTTGCTCGTGCCTTGGCTCCGAGCGGCGCCACTCCCATTTCCGCCTCAGTCATTGATGCCGATCGTTGCCTCGCCTTTGCGGCCGAAGAGACCGGCCGGCCGGAAAACCATGACTAGGAGGAACAAGATGAAGAAGAACATCTGTCCGACCGCCGGCGCGATGTAATAGCTGCTGATCGACTGGACGATGCCGATGCAGATGCCGCCGAGCAACGCACCCTCGATGCTGCCCATCCCGCCGAGCACCACGATCACGAATGCGATCAAGACGAAGTTCAGTCCGACAGTCGGAAAGACCGAGAACAGCGGCATCATCATGCAGGCGGCGAGGCCGACCAGGGCTGAGCCGCCGGCGAATGTAACGAGAAAGATGCGGGGCACCGGAATGCCCATCAGCTGGGCCGCCTCACCGTCCTGTACGGTCGCGCGAATCGCCTTGCCTAGATAGGTCGCATTCAGCATGAAGCGTAGTGCAAGCGTGCATGCGACTGCGACCGCGAAACCGATCAACAACTCAGGTTTGGCGTAGAATGGACCGATGGTGAACGAGCGTCCGCCCAGCATCGGTGGGACGTCGAACAGGTCCGCGGAGAACAGCATCAATGCGACGTTCTGCATGAGTATCGAGAGGCCCATCGTCGCGAAGACAACCATGAGGTGAGGCTTGTTGAGCCCCGGATTGATGATCAGCCGGTGAATCAGGGCGCCGAACAAGAACATTGCTGGCACCACAGCTACGACGGCGAAGTAGGGATTGAGCCCGAGATATCGCGTAATCGCCCACACGCCGTACATGGCGATCATCAAAAACTCGCCATGGGCAAAATTCACGATACGCAGCACGCCGAAAATAAGCGTGAGCCCAATGCTCATCAACGCATAGATGCTGCCAATAAGTATGCCCGAAAAGACGAGCTGCCCGATGGTGGTCATCGCACGGTCGCCATGGCCTGCTTGGCCTTCTCAGATCGTCGCCATGCCCGGAACAAGTCCGGGCGTGGCAATTGAGGCGGCAGTGCAAAGCGAACCGAACACGCGATAAGCCCCGCGCCAGCTCAGCGCTGGCTCCAGTTTGGCAGCGGCACCATGACAATGTCGTGCGTCGCCAGATTCTGCGGGAAAACCTGGTTATTGCCAGTCTTCTGCCACTGCCAGACCCCGATAGAGGAGCGCAGATTCTGGCCGGCATCCTTGGGATCAGTCGGCCAGTCGTTGTTGGTGAACTTAATGCCGCCCCCATTGGCGAGGCGTCCGTAGGGGAGGTCGAGCTTGAGCGCGATCTCCCGCACCTCGGCCGGCTCGAAGGTCTTGGCTTTCGGCAAGACTTCAGTGAACAGCGCCCAGGTTGCCGAGAAGCTTGATGATGCATGCCCGGCCGGCGGGCGCTTGAGCTTGTCGTCATAACGTTTGAAAAACTCCTCAGCGACCGGGACCGTCTCAGGAGCGAGCGCCTTCGGGTTCACCTTCGCCGCGAAGTCCGAAACGAAGATGCCATTGACCATATCGCCGATGGAGTCGCGCAGATCGGGATTGGAATACCCGGCGCTGACTCCGACGAGCGCGCCCACGTTGAAGTCGAGCTCCTTGGCCTTGCGCTGGAACAGGATCGCGTCGTTTGGGAACGAGATCGCGATCAGCACATCCGGCTTTATGTCCTTAAGCTGCTGAACGATCGGCGTCATGTCCGTAAGAAACTGGTCGTAACCTTCATCATAGATGAGCTTGATATTCTTCTGCTGGGCATAGGCGCGCACGCCGTCGCCGACGGATTTTCCGAAGGCGCGGTTTTCCCACAAAAGCGCGATGCGCAGGTTGGCGACCGACTTGCCGAGCTTCTTAGTCAGCTCTTCCAGCGTGAAATCTACCGCCGCATGGCTGTAGCGGTAGGCGGCCGGACCGACCTGGAACGTGTACTTGAAGCCGCGCTTGGTGATGATGTCGGCCGCGCCCGCCGTTTCCCAATGCAACACGCCATGGCGCTCGGCGGCCTGGCTGACCGGAATGGCGAGTAGCGATACGCCCGAGCCCGTCGTGATCTTTATGCCTTCCTTGGTGATGAGGCGTTCGGTCTCGCTGATGGCCGCCGTCGGGCTTGGAATATCCGCAAGCAGGAACTCAACCTTGCGCCCGTCGACCCCGCCACGTTCGTTGATCATGTCGCGGGCGATCTGCATCGCCGTGTAGTTCTCGACGCCGTTTTTGGTGGACGGCCCGGTCATCGGCTGGAGGACGCCGATCCTGATCGGCTGCTGAGCGCTAGCCGGCACGCCGGCCAGAACAGCCAACACTGCCGCAAGCAGCGAATATCCCATCGCAGTTTGCATTGATCCATCTCCCAATGATGAAGAACGACGTACGGGCGATGCTAACAAGAGCGCAAATATGCAGCAATTGCATTAAGCCCGAGCGACGAACTAGATTCTCTCGGTAATTTGAATTCCCTCTTCAATCAAGAAAATTCCCGCTCAAAAAGGGTCCCGCGGCATTTGGCAGATATAGCTTCGCCTCGGCGTGACAGATCAGCGGCATGGGGCAGCGAGCATTCACCCGTCCACCCTTCATGACCAGTTGGTCTCGCCAGCGGACGTCGGGGCGTACCCTGAGGAAATGGGATCTAACATTCTCCGTGCTGCCCGCGCCTAGTCGACTTCAAAATGTTGCCGACGCTCGTGGCGCGCAAGCATCGTGGTCTCAACTCTCTAAGCTTGGAATGAGCCTCCTGGCGTTGCCGCTTCCGATGTCTTGAACCTATCTCAAAATTCCCGAGATTGTCCGCGCCTACATTGAGATCGTCCCGACCGACGGCGTGAAGTACGAAATCGACAAGCACTCCGGCTACCTCATGGTAGATCAGCCGCAGCGCTTCTCGAGCTTCTGTCCGACGCTGTACGGGTTTGTCCCGCGCACGTACTGGCGAGATCGTCGACATCTCGCAACTGCCGCTGTTCCTTGAGATAGTCGAACTTGTCGTCGTCTCCGTCATCTGCGACTCCCGGATGTGCGTGATCGATCTGCGCCGTAAACCGGCTGGTGAACTCGCCAAATATCCGACATAGCGCGGCGATGGGCCGTCCCTTCTCCGCGGGCGCTGATCCGGCGGATGTGCTGCGCCGCTAGGACGAACTGTCCAACGATCTGGAATAATTGTCACCACACCAGTCCTGTGCGGATTGCACCATCGCTATGGGCGGATATGATTTTCGGGCAGGACTGGACTAATCGCACCCGTCAATAGCAACCGGGTCGCGTCGACCATAGATACAAGGGAGCACAACAATGAGCAGCTGGCTCAGCGAGCGAGAACAGCGTTTGGTCGCCGGTGCTGAAGCGGTTTCTGCTGCAACCCCGATACCGACGCAGATAGTGTCGAACGGAGAATATCTTCCGCCGCCACAGAGCGAGACACAAAAGCGCGTCGAGCGGCGGATGCTGGAGCTGGCCGACGTCAGCGGCAAGCGGCTTGGCCTGAGCCGGCGCCAGTTCATGCAAACAAGCTGCGGCATGGCTGCAGCCTTCCTCGCCATGAACGAAGTCTATGGCAACGTATTCCAGGTCGAGGGTGCCGAGGCGCACGAACCGGAGCTGATGCTGGCGCGAGCGCAGAGTTTGGCCGGACAGTTTGTTTTCGATGTCCAGACCCATTTCGTTCGCGACGATTTCAAGCACGAGGAGCTCTTGGGCCTCGCCGCTTTCGCGAGCGAGCACTGGAACCCGAAGATGAAGGAAGAGGGCGTGTCGTCGCTCGCCCGGTATAAGTTCCAGAACTACGTCAAGGAGATCTATTACGACAGCGACACCAGCTTGGCGCTGCTGAGCGGCGCGCCGTTCGATGATCCATCCTGGTGGCTCTTGTCCAACGAGCAGATCGTCAAGGCGCGCGAAATCATCAATGACTTCGCGGGCTCACGGCGATTGCTAGCGCATTCGGTCATTACGCCCAAGCAGCCCGGCTGGATGGAGGAGGTCGATAAGGCGATCGCGATCTACAAGCCCGATTCGTGGAAGTCCTATACGATCGGCGATCCGCTCGCACCATCGAAGTTTCCTTGGCGTCTCGATGACGAGCAGGTGATGTATCCGTTCTACGAAAAGGCGGTGAAAGCAGGCATTACGACGATATGCATCCACAAGGGCCTGCTGCCGCCCGATTACGAGAAATCGTTTGCAGGCGTCTGGGAATACGCAACTGCCTGGGATATCGGCAAGGCCGCCAAGGACTGGCCGCAGATGAATTTCGTCGCGTACCATTCCGCGTTGCGCCCGTTCCTCGAGTTGCCTGACCGGGCCTGGGCGGAATTCGAATCTACCGGTCGCATCCGATGGGCCAGCGATCTGGCCGAGATTCCGCAAAGGATCGGGGTCACCAATGTCTATGCGGAGCTCGGCACGTCGTTCGCCAATTCGGCCGTGGCGCATCCGAAATTCTCGGCCGCGTTGGTCGGCACGCTGATCAAAGGGATGGGCGCGGACCACATCATGTGGGGCACCGATTCTGTTTGGTATGGATCGCCACAATGGCAGATCGAAGCCATGCGGCGGCTCGAGATTCCTGAGGACATGCAGAAGAAATATGGTTTCCAAGCCCTTGGCAGTGCCAACAGTGCGATTAAGCAGCTGATCTTCGGCGCCAACGCGGCTCGCCTATATCGGATCAATCTCAAGGCGGCAGACACGCGGATGCCGGCCTATTCCGAGGACCGGCTGGCCAGCCTGAAGAGTGAGTACGAGCTTGCCGCAAAGGATCCGTCGAACCTGCGTTACGGTTACGTGCGCGCCGCGTGACAGACCCGCGTAGATGGTGCCGCGGCGCTGGTCGCGGCAGACTGATATGTAGAGGACCGGCGGGCTGTCGATGCCACCTTGCAGCGACCTGCGCGAGAGAGCGCCGCGCGCTAATGTTCGTGGCAAGGCCATCGGGCGAACAGGAGGCCGATTGCAATCATCGGGCGAGCATGTTCTGATTCGACTCTGGCCGCGAGTCAAAATGGACGGGATGCAGCTCGTGTCTCGCAGTCAGTGCTCGGCAACCGCACCTCTGGGACTGGGCTGGAGCACTACCGCTGCCATCCGCCGCATTCCCGTCACTGAGCGGACCATCGGCGAGCGCCAGGCGTGCTGCGACCAAGGGGAAGTCTTCGGAGTTGGTCATGAGCGAAGGTGCCGATTTTCCGCGGCCGGACGAAAGCTGCCGGCTTGCTGATGGCCGGCTCGCACAGGCGGCGATTGCACGAAGGTATGATGTGCGCCTGCGCGCCACCCACGGAATCCTCATTGCCCTCGACATGGAATCGCTCGACCGGATGCGCGAAGTGGTCGAGCAGACGAGCAGTATTTCCGGCGTCGTTGGCTACAAGGTGGGACTCACTGTGACCTTGCGGCTCGGTCTCGGCGGCGCGGTTCGCCATCTGCGCGCCTCGACCGATCTGCCTCTGATCTACGATCATCAGAAGGCCGGCCCCGATGTACCCGACATGGCGCAAAAATTCTCCGCGACCTGCAAGGAGGCCAAAGTCGATGGCCTGATCCTCTTTCCCCTCGCGGGTCCGCGCGCGGTGGTAGCGTTTGCAGGCAGTGCTTATCGCAACCGGCTGCTGCCGATTGTCGGCGGTGATCTCCCGTTCCCCGATTACAACGCAACCCGCGGCGGCTACGTGATTGACGACGCGCTGGACAAGATCTTCCGCAAGGCGATCGAGATCGGGGTCGATCATTTCGTGGTGCCGGGCAATACTCCGGACAAGGTGCGGCATCATGCCCGCTGGCTGGTGGAGAAGATCGAGCGCCCGTGCCTATTTGTTCCCGGCATCGGCACTCTCGGCGGCTCCATCGCCGATGCGTTCGCCGCCGCGCCCGGTTGCAACGTTTATGCGGTAGTCGGCCGCGCGATCTATGATGCGCTCGATCCGGCCGAGGCAACCCGGCGACTCGCAGGGGAAGCGCAGCGCTTCGGCTGACGGCGAGCACATTCGATGACTCCCATCAAGGCCGTGCTGTTCGACTGGGGCGAAACGCTAGTCCACATTCCCGGCATGATCCACAGCCCGGAGCGGCATCTCGGCTGCCTCGAGCGATTGTTTGAGGAGTGTGCGGGGGAGAACGGTGGGCCGGGCCTTCGCGACCTGGGCGTGTCGTGGCCGTCCCTGCGTACCGCCTATATCAAGGCCTGCCGCAAGCACATGGCGCATTCCGCGACGACGCGGCGCGAGCACCGCTTCGAGGACCGCTTTGCAACAACATTAAGGCTCTTGCAAATCGAACAATTGCCCGAGATGGCTGTGCTGTCGCGATGGGTGGATCAGTTCGGAAAATTGATTGTGCAAGATGCGGAAATGGTGGACGGCGCCGACGAAGTCATTGAGGAATTGGCCCGTCATGTACCGCTTGCCATCGTCTCCAACTATCCGCACGCGCCGGTCGTCTACGGGACGCTTGAACGTCTGGGGCTGCGCCGTCATTTTTACGCGATTGTCGTCTCGAGCGAGCTGGGTCGGCTGAAGCCGCATCCGGAGCTCTATCGCACGGCGCTCACTCGCATCGGCGCGCGTGCGGAGGAGACGGTGTTCGTTGGTGACGATCTCGACAACGATATCAGAGCTCCCAAGGCGCTAGGGCTGCGTACGGCATGGTTCACGACCGAGCCTTCCACGCAGCCCCCCGAGGCCGATATTACGTTGTCCGATCTGCGGCAGTTGCCGGCATGGTGCAACTTGCCGTCCGGAGGGCGTCGGGAGAGCGTGAGCGGTGATCGAACTTGAGACCCAGCTCCTAATCGACGGACAATTCGTCGCGGGCGCGGCGGGCAACGCGTTCACGGTGATCAGCCCGATCACCGGCCAAGCCTACGCCGGAGTCGCAAGGGCGGGACCCGAGGACCTCGACCGTGCTGCCGCGGCGGCACGCCGCGCGTTCGATGAGGGACCCTGGCCGAGACTGGCGCCCTTCGAGCGTGGTCGCGTGTTGCGGGCTATCGCGGATCGCATCCGCAGCGAGGTCGACATCATTGCCGAGGTCGAGACGCGCAGCGGTGGCAAGACCATCACCGATTCCCGAAATGAGGTTCAGGCGGCCGCACGCGTGTTCGACTATTACGCTGGTGCCATGGACAAGTATTTCGGCGAGACCATTCCGATGGGCCAGGGGGTGCTCGATTTCACGCTCCGCGAGCCGGTTGGTGTCGTGGCGCAGATCACGCCCTGGAACTTTCCCTTCCTGGCGGCAGCGTGGAAGGTAGCTCCGGCACTGGTGACCGGATGTACGGTGATCCTAAAACCGGCGAGCTATACGCCGCTCACCTCCCTGCTGCTCGGGCGCATCGCCCTCGATGCCGGCGTGCCTGATGGAGTTCTCAATGTGCTGCCGGGGCCGGGGGCGGCCTTGGGCGAGCGCATCGCCACCAATCCCCTGATCGACAAGATTGCTTTCACGGGCGAAACGCGCACCGGCGCGAGCCTGCTCAAGGCCGCCGCCGACGGGATCAAGCGCGTATCGCTGGAGCTTGGCGGCAAGAGCCCGAACATCGTATTCGCTGATGGCGATATCGCCAAGGCTGCGGTAGCAGCGGTCAGAGGCGGGTTCGGTAATGCGGGTCAGAGCTGCTCAGCGCGCAGCCGGCTTCTTGTCGAGCGGAAGGTCCATGACGAGCTTCTCGCCGCCTTCGCCCTGGCAACGGAAAAGTACCGGGTGGGCGATCCGCTCGATCCGAGAACTGAGATGGGGCCGCTGGTGGCGAACGCCCAGTGGCGAAGCGTCAAAGGTCTAGTCGATGCCGGATTGGAGGAAGGCGCCCGCATCGTCTCTGGCGGCAATCGTCCGGCGCAATGGCCGGACAGCTGCTATTTCGCACCAACGATCATGACGCAGGTCGATAACCGCATGCGGATCGCCCGCGACGAGATCTTTGGCCCCGTCGTAGTTGTCATTCCCTTCGACAATGAGGACGAAGCGATCGGGCTTGCCAACGACAGCGATTACGGGCTGAACAGCTCCGTCTGGACGCGCGACATTGGTCGCGCGCTGCGGGTCGCGTATGCTTTGCGTGTTGGAATGGTGAGTATCAACTCACACGGCAGCGCCAGCCGCTACGGCACCTATGCTCCTTTCGGCGGCTATAAGAAGTCAGGAGTGGGTCGTGAACTCGGCATGCATGCGCTCGCCCTTTATACTGAGGTCAAGAACGTGTTCGTCGAGCTAGGGAATCAATAGCCTTGCGGCTGCCATTCCGGCAAGTGATGCGGCGCATGCCCGGGTCGAAAGCCAGTACGTTCCGCTTTCCAGGAGGTCTATGAGCTGCGCTGAGAAGGTCACACGATTAGGATTCAAACATGGCAGTTAATGACCAGACCACAGCGATCATCGGCGCGCGCGTGATCGACGGTCTTGGCCGCGACCCCATCGAGAAGGGCACGGTCGTCATTGAGGGCGGCCGAATCTCCGCCGTGGGCAAGAATACAGCCGTCCAGGTTCCACACGGCGCAAACGTGCTCGATGCCGCCGGACGGACCGTGCTGCCGGGCATCATCGACTGTCACGTGCATTCGACATACCGGGCCCGCGACATCCGCCAGCATCTGACCAATACACCGACCTACAACGTGCTGCGCTCGACGCACATTCTTGAGGAGACCCTGGCCTGCGGCGTGACAACCGCCCGCGACATGGGTGGCGCTGATGCCGGATTTCGCGAGGCAATCGCGGAGGGATTCATCAAGGGGCCGCGGCTCTTAATCTCGATCGTCATGATCTCGCAGACTGGCGGCCACGGCGATTCCTGGGTGCCGGCCGGCATTCGCCTCCAAAAGCGCGCTTGGCTTCCGAGCGGCGTGGTCGACGGCCCCGAAGAGATGCGCAAAGTGGTGCGCACGCTGCTGATGGCGGGGGCGGACTTCATCAAGATCTGCACCACTGGGGGGATCACCTCGTTGACCGACAGCTGGGACGAGCCACAACTTGCTCCCGACGAGATCCGCATCGCAGTGGCAGAGGCCCGCGCAAAGCGCAAGGGAGTCGCCGTGCATGCGGAAGGATTCGAGGGCATCCGCAACGCGCTCACCGCCGACATCCACTCGCTCGAGCACGGCTGGTTTCTTGATGAGAGGTGCGTCGACCACATGATCAAGCACGGCGTCTGGTGGGTGCCGACTATTGCACTTGTGCCATTGTCAGTGGAGCGGCGCAAAGTCGACTCAGCCTGGAGCAATCAGCAGCTCGCCAAGGAAGACGAGAAGGACGCTGCCATTTACGCGGCGATGCAGAAGCAGATCCCACTGTGGAAGGACGCGGTCCGACGCGGCATAAAGGTAGCGATGGGCACCGACCAATCACATCGATTGCTGGTCGGTGAAAACTTGGTGGAACTGGAATACATGGTGAAATGGCTCGGCATGTCGGAGATGGATGCGATCGTTGCCGCGACTAGCCGCGCTGCCGAATGCATCGAGCGTCCCGAACTGGGCGCGTTGGCGCCGGGCAAGCGCGCGGACTTGTTGACATTCGACGGCGATCCGCTCGCGGACATTACCGTGCTGCAGGACCGCAAGCGCCTGCACCTCATTCTCAAGGATGGCTGGGCCTACAAAAATCTGATTAACTAAACTGACGATGATGCGCTGGCGCACGCAGGCGAACAGCGCGACCCCATGGACGAGGAGATGCGCACATGCAACTCAATCGCTTCATGATCCGGCCCTATGTCGAGCAGGCGCTGCGCGACGAGATCGGTCCGGGCGACACCACCGGTGGTTTCCTGGTGGGTGAGGACCCGGTGCAGACTGCGCAAATCTATGCCAAGGGCAGCGGCATAGTCTGCGGTCTCCTGTTGGCGGACGAGACCATCCACACTGTCGATCCCGATGCCCGCATCGAGCACATGGTGAAAGACGGCGAGGAGATGGGGCCGGGTAAGGTCCTGCTCAAAGTCGAAGCCAAGGCCTCTACCTTCTTCATGATCGAGCGCTGCGCGCTCGACTGGATACAGCAGATGTCCGGGATCGCCACCAAGACCCGGCGCTATGTCAACTTGGTCAAGCACACGAACGTGCGCATCACCGACACCCGCAAGGGCTGGCCCGGACTGCGCATGCTGCAGAAATATGCCGTGCGCTGCGGCGGTGCCCATAATCACATTTTCAGCCTGAACAATTGCGTTCTGGTGAAGGACAACCACATCAAGATCGCCGGTGGCATCCGCAACGCAGTCGAGATTCTGCGGTCACGCGCCCAGCACACCTTCAAGGTCGAGGTAGAGTGCGAGACGCTGGATATGGTACAAGAAGCGCTCGACTGCGGGGTCGAGGTGATCATGTTCGACAACATGGACCTCAACGAGATCAAGGCCGGGCTGAAGCTGGTGAACGGCCGTGCCATCACCGAAGCCTCCGGTGGTATTAACGAGAGAACGATCGTCGTCATTGCTGAAACCGGAGTCGATGTGATCTCTGTCGGCGACCTCACCCACAGCGTGACTTCGGTCGACATCAGCCTCGATGTAAAGGACATCAAGCCGAGCGCGATCCGCACCATCGAAAGACTGCGAGCGGCGGCGGGCTGATGATGTTCCCTCACACCGCTCTGGATTGCGCCGCGCAGGCGCTGCAGCTCGCTTCCGCCCAGGCGGTCCGCATTGTCACCGCGGAGACTTGCACTGCCGGGCTGGTGTCAAGCTGCCTAACCTCAGTGCCGGGCGCCTCCAAAACCTTCGAGCGCGGCTTTGTGCTTTACCACGAATCCGCCAAGGCAACCGGACTCGGGGTACCCGAGGCGGTTTCGCGGCAGTACGGTGCGGTGAGCGCTGAGGTCACCAAGGGCCTCGCCGAAGGGGCGCTCGCCCATTCGACCGCCGGCGTCTCCGTGGCGGTCACTGGCTATGCCGGGCCCGGCGGCGGCAACGAGAGGAATCCGGTCGGCACCGTATATGTCGCTGCAGCGCGCAAGGGCGCCGAGACTTTCGCCGAACGTCACGTTTTTTCTGGCGACCGCGACGCGGTACGCATTCAGGCGGTCGGCGCTGCCCTCACGCTATTGGTACGGCGGCTGTCGTAGTACCCACGGTCTTCCTTAACGGGCGCCTGTTCACGAGTTCATGTCTGCAATACCACTTCCTCGATCACCTCACCGCGCTCGATTACAAATGCGCGCCGCGTCAGCATGGCGGCTCGCTTGAGGTCAGATTCGGCGACGAGGACGGTAACGCCCTGCTCCGACTGCTGGAAATCCTGGATGGTTTGCGCCAGCCGCCGCGACAATGCTGTCGAGATCCCCTCAAACGGCTCGTCGAGAAGAAGCAGCTTTCGGCCATTCACGAAGGCGCGGGCCAGCGCCACCATCTTTTGCTGCCCGCCGCTCAGCGTGATCGCCCTCCGCGCGGACCACTCTCTGAGCTCCGGCATCAGATCGAACATCCGGCGTAGCCTTTCCTCATAGTTCGGGACGCCGCTGGCCTGCGCTGGGATCAACAGGTTGTCGCGAACTGACAAGGCGCCCACCAGACGGCGATCTTCGGGCAAGTATCCGATGCCGAGCCGCGCCCGCATGTAGGAGCTCATCCCATCGAGCTTATTCCCGTCGAGATCGATCCGGCCCGATCTCAGGTGGGTCAAACCCATGACACTTCGGAGTGTGGTGGTCTTGCCGGCGCCGTTGCGGCCAACTAACCCGACGGTGGCGCCAGTCTCGACCGCGAGGCTCAGCTCCCGCAGGATGGTGACCGCGCTGATCTCGACGGTGATGCCTTCGACGCGGAGCACGTTAGCCTTCACCGAGAACGGCGCGGCGAACCTCAGGCCGGGCTAGGACGTCGGCGACCGGCCCGTCGGCAATGATTTTTCCGCCATCAAATACCACTGCCCGCTCTGCGTAGCGCTCCATAATGTCCAAGTCGTGCTCAACGAAGATCGTGGTGACACCACCCTCCTTGAGCGCCGGCATCAGGGTGTCCATGACGGAAAACTTGTCGCGCGCACTTACGCCGCTAGTCGGCTCGTCCATCAACAGTACCTTCGGCTCGAGAATGACCGACAGCGCCACGTCGAGGACCTTGCGCCGGCCTTCCGGCAGGTTCGACACGGTCGCCGCCGCCTGATCGCGCAGTCCGAACAGCGCCAGGAGTTCGTCGGCCTTGGTCACGCAATCGCTACGGTACATTGGTGTCCAGAAATCCGCGCTTCGACCGGAATGCGCGGCGATCGCAATCAGGATGTTGTCGAGCACTGTCAGCCCAGTATAGAGCTGTGGGATCTGGAAGGAACGCGCCATGCCCAGCGCGGTGACCCGTCGGGGGCCGAGCCCCGTGATATCGGTCCCCTGAAACACGATGCGGCCGGACGTGGGCTGAAGATAGCCGGTGATCAGGTTCAGCAACGTAGTCTTGCCGGAACCGTTCGTCCCGATGATCCCGACCGTCTCGGCCTCGCCAACCGACAGGCTCACGTCGTCGACGGCGCGCAGCATGCCGAATGCGCGGGATACGTTCTGAACGTCGATCATTGCCGCAGTCTCCGTAGCTTGGCCCGCAAGCGCGTAAGGAGTCCCCACAGCCCCTGCGGCTGGAAGTAGATCACCACCAACAGGAAGATCCCCAAGGTCAGCTGCCAGGTGTTGGGCGAGAACTTAAGCGCATAGTTTTTGACGAACTCGAACGCGATCGAACCAATGAGGGGAGCGAACACACTGCCGGTCCCGCCCAGCACCGCGACGAAGACGAAATCGCCCGAGGAGACCCAGAAGGCGAGTTCCGGTGACACATGGCCGACGAGGTACGCGACAAGAGCACCCCCAAGGCCGCTGATGGCCCCGGAGATGACGTAGGACGCCAGGATCGCCTGGCTTGCGGATGCGCCGAGATATTCAATACGAATTTCGTTGTAGCGTACCGCCTGCATGAGGTAGCCGAGCGGCGAGGCGAGAAATCGTGCGCCGACATATACCACGGCAGCAGTGAGCACGAGCACGAGGTAGTACTGTACGAGGCCGGGATGCGCAGGCGCCGCGCCCGCGAGGGTGAAACCTCGAACACTGAGCCCATCTGTCCCACCAGAGAAATCGTAGAACTTGATCAGCACTGTGTAGAGGATCATCGACAGCGCAAGGCTCAGCATTGCAAAATAGATCCCGCGGAAGCGCATGAGCAACAGCCCGAGCGCGGCCGCAACCAACGCCGATATGATGGTCGCCAGTGGAAGCCCGACCAGCGCCTCGCCGATGCCGAACCTGTTCGCCAGAAAGCCGACCGCATAGGCGCCAATGGCGAAATAAAGCGCATGACCGAACGAGATAAGGCCGCCGCGCAGGAGCAGTACGACACCAAGGACGACGGCGCCTTTGGCCAGCGCGAGCGCGATGAGGAAGCTGATCCAATCCGACAAGAACAGCGGCAAGATAGCGATGACAGCGAACGCCACGATCGCTGCCAAGGGAAGGCTTGGACGGGTCGAGGGCTCGCTCATATCTTGCGCAGCTCGATGGCGCCGAACAGGCCTTGCGGTCGCCACAGCAGAACCGCAACCATCAGCGCATAGATCACGAACAGCTCGATCTCGGGGAACAACTGAACGGCCGAGGCGCGCGCAATACCCACGATAATACAGCCGAGCGCCGCGCCGCCGATGCTGCCCAACCCGCCGATACCGACGACCGCAAATGCAAGCACGATGACGGACACCCCCATGCCTGGCTCGGCCGACATCATCGGCGCGGTGAACGCGCCGCCGAGCGCCGCCAGAAACGTGCCGAGTGCGAAAGCTATGAGGTCGATGCGCGGGACATTGATGCCAAGCGCGCCCGCCATCTCACGGTCGTTGATGACGCAGGTAACCTCGCGGCCGAACGAGGTGTGGTGAATGACGAACCAGAGCAGAAAGCCCGCAACGATTGCAACAATCGTCAGCAGGAACGGATAGACGGCAAAAGCGATGCCCGCCACGCGCACCCGGCCGAACAGCCGGAACGGACCCTCGACAAGATACGGTTCGATTCCCCAGATCAACCGAATCACGTCCTCCAGGATGAGGAAGAGCGCAAAGGTCGTCAGCAGTCCGATGACCTCGTCCTCGCCATAGACACGCCGCAGAAACAGGCGCTCGATGAGCGGGCCAAGCGTCAATCCGACGACGGTGGCGGCGAGCACCAGCAGCAGCAGAGTTACCCAGCCGTGCTGCTCCTGACCTCCAAATTGGAGGATGAATGTCGCGCCGAGATAGGCGCCGATGGCGTAGAGGCTCCCATGCGCGACGTTGAGGATGCGCAACACACCGAAGATGAATGTGATACCCGCCGAGACGAGAAACAGCCAAGACGCGAACGTAATGCCGTCAATCAGGATGATCGGCAGGATATTCATGAAACCCGCACCTCAGCAGCCCCTTCGCGCCGAGTGGGACACCCCTCGGCCCCGCCCGCAACGTGTGCTTACCCTGAGGGTTGGGGCGCGCTCGGACGCTAAGGCTAACCGCTCCGCCGAATGCACTGCCGTCCGACGACGGCCCTCGCCCCAAGGGCGCTGGCGCTATTTCCGGGTCGGCCAGCTTTCGATCCACTCGACCGTCTTCTTGCCCTCCGGCGGAGTGACATCGGAGGCGGGGAAAACCCGGAATTGGTCGAGGATGGGATAGCCGAACGCGGGGTGCTTCTGTCGAGAGGTGAGGCCCCACATCGCCTCGTGCACTGCCTCATGATCCTTGCGCACGAGGACGCGGCCGCGCGGTGTGTCAAACTCCAGGCCTTCCATCGCAACAGCGATCTCCTCAGTGGTCGGCCAAGCGCCGTTCTTCACCTTGACGGATTTTTCGATCGCGGCCTTCAGCCCATAGAAGGCCTGCGCCATGAAGGTCCCCTGGTAGTCCGGCATACTATTGAACTTGGCTTTGTAGCTCCTGAGATACTCGCCGTTGCCGGCATTCTTGTCCGGATCCGGATACTGGAGGTGATAGCCGCGGCCGGAAAAGGCCGCGCCCTTGGGAAGAATCTCCACCTGGTTCAGCAGGCCGGTCGTCATCATCACCAGGCTCTGCTCGAACAGGCCGCGCGTCTCGCCCTGATTGATGAAGCTGGTCAGGCCGGCGCCCCAGTTGACGGTGTGGATCACATCCGGCTTTAGCGCGAGCAGGCGGGAGATCTCGGCAGAATATTCGGTCGCCAGGAACTTGGTCCACAGCTCGCCCACCACTTGCACGTCCGGCTTGAGCTTAAGGATCGTCCGCTTGAACACGTCCCAGGAATCGCGGCCGTAGGCATAGTCGTAGTTCAGGCCCGCAATGGTCTTGAGATCGGGCTTGATGGCCAGGACGTAGAGCGCCGCACTGATATTCTCGGATGCCGCATGCGCAGCAGTGCGAAACACGTATTTGTGGATTCCCCTGTCGATTAGCCGATAGTTGGCGCACACGTGAAAGATGGTCAGCGTCTTGAGCTCGTCGGCGACTGGGGCGACGGCGAGACAATTGGCGCTCGACGTATAGCCGATTGCAATAGTGATCTTTTCGTCCTGGACAAGCCGACGATATTCCGCAACTTTGTCGGCAGCGGACCCGGCTTCGTCGACATAGATGGTGTTGAGACGGACACCCTCGATCCCACCGGCGGCGTTGAACTGCTCCGTCAACAATTTGGCCGTGTTGACCGCTGATGCATCGTGCGGCGCGGCTGCCCCGGAGAGAAATTGGACAATCGCGATCTTAATTTCGCTTGGCTTGCTCTGCGCCAGCGCGGGTCCGAACTGCAGATATGCCGCGACGAGAGCCATCGCCCCGGCTACGCTGCGCATGCCATTCCTCATGGTAACTCTCCCGTTTTGGCCTCAAGCGCCGGTTCCTGTTTTACCAGATGTATAATGCTCCGTTCCATTTTTCCTGCCAAGGTATGGAGCTAGGGGCCGCGAAGCGTCACACACTGAAGACATGTTTCTTCCGGGCGTGCTGTGACAATTCGCGCGTTCAGATCCGGAAGGACGCGCTCGAGCGCCGCAACTGCTGTACAGCCGGTGCGTTAGTTGCCTTCTCGATAGGCGACTAGGTCAATTTTCATGCGCTCGCGCACTGGGAGCGCGGACACGGCGACGCAGGTTCGCGCCGGCTTGTTGGGGGCGAAAGCCTCGTCATACACCTTGTTGACGCGCGGATAATCGGCCATGTCGGTCAAGTACACGGTCGCCTTGACGACATGCTGGAGCGTGCATCCGGCCGCCGCCAGGATGGCTTCGAGATTGACGATCGTCTGGCGCGTCTGCTCGATTACGTCATCGGAGGTCACTTCCCCGGTCCTTGGATCGAGTCCCCCCATCCCCGATACATAAACCCACGGTCCAACCACCGTCGCATGAGAAAACGGCCCAGGCGGCTGCGGAGCCTTGGGTGCGTCAACGAGTTTATGTGCGGGCATGATCCGATCGTCCCCATGCTTCATTCGCGCGCCTTGGCGCCGATCCAATCCCGCAGAGCGCTTGCCGTCGAAAAGCCCGATTGGCGGTCGATCAGTCGTCCGTCACGAAACAGGAGCAGAGTTGGGACGCCGCGAATGTCGTACTTGGCAGCGAATTCCGCATGCCGTTCGGCATCGAGCTTGTGGGCACGAACGGCGCCGCCTGATGCGACTGCGACCGCCGCAACCATCGGCTCGATCCGACGGCAGATTACGCAGCTTGGCGTGTAGACGTCCAACACCAGCAGTCCCGGCGCCGCAAGGGCCGCATCGACTCGATCCGCCGAGGCCAACTCCGAGAGCGTTGCCAACTCAGTCTCCTCAGGCGGATTTCTTCCAGAGTTCTCCGCGACCTTTCATGTAGCTCAGGAAATCGTCCGGCCCGACGTTGAGGGCCCCATTGATCAGATTGAAGCTGTTGCCGGTATTCACCGTCTCGAGCGTTTCGATTAGGTCGCAATCCGACGCGCCTTTCCGGCGCAACTCCTCGATATCAGCTGAAACGATCGAATGAGGGTCGCCGTTCGCCTTCAGCGCATAATTGAACAGAGCCTTTTCCTTGCCCGACAGGCCGATGCGATCGGGATCGAATTCGAGCGCGGCCACGACTTCCTCGTCTGAAGCTCCGGCAGTGCGCAGGGCCGTCGCATGGAACGACACGCAATAGTCGCACTTGTTCGCCTCGGCGAGCGCAGTCATCAGCGCTTCCTTGAACTTGTTGCTGAGATTTCCTTGGGAGAGGAGCACCATCAGGCGCTGGAAATTGGCTTTGGCAAGTGCGGGAAAGGCTGCATAGGCCTTGAACAGATTTGAGACACGGCCGGAGCCACGCAACCGCTCCATCTCATCGTAGAACTCTTTACGTGCGCCTGTCGCCTGTTCGATCGGAACGAGGTCGATGAACGGCGACGTGCTTGCATCACGGCTCCATTGACCAGTCATGGTCATGTTCCCCACCAATGCGGTTGCAAAAAAGGTGACGCGTAGTCCAGGAGAGACCAAGTCGTTTGTCATCTAATTTTGTCTCTATATCACGCGGGACCCGGAAGGCAAATCGCGTGCGACGTGCCTGCTCTTCGGGTCGGGGTTGCGTGACGCTGGCGGCCGCGAAAGGACATGCAAGTTCCCTGGCGAACAGAAAAGCCACTCCCGTTGCCGAGACTCGCGCTCTTCGCGCTCAGTTTTCATTCCGGCAAGATGGCATTGCGGCTCCGCGGCAACACGAGCCGGTTGGGCGGACGCACGTGAGCGACCGAAGCATTTGGCTTGCGCTCATCACTATCAGCGGAATCACCAAGGCTGTGTGGGCATTATCGATGCCGTAGGCAACGCCTGCCAAGAACCAGCCAATTATCACCACCAGAGAGGTGAGGATGCTGACCACCGCGCCCTTGCTCGTCCCGAAATGCGGCGCATAGAAGATCAACAGCACCAGGACCGCGAGTGTCGCGCGCAGCGACTTGGCGAGAAAGGTGGCCTTGGGGACGTCGGGCACGTAGATCGCGAGCGGGATCGGGTGAAGTCCCACGACAACCGTGGCAATGCAGACGAAGTTGAGAGAACTGTGGTCATCCGTGCTCCTCTTGCGAATGGTTTGATAGAAGTCCTTGTAGAGCGGCGTCGCCGTGCCGATGCTGATCACCGGGATCTCGCCGAATAGCGATCCGGCAAGACCCGCCACCACGATCGTGGCGAGCACGTTGTCCATCTGCGTAATGATCGTCGGGAGGCCTGCAGCGAATCTATCTTCGGGAACAGCACAGCCGCGCACATGCCGACTCGCGCAGCAAAGATGCCGAACCGGATCAACAGCAGCGCAGTGTAGAGGCTGGACGCCTGCGCCTTGCGACCGTCACCCACCGTGCTTATCGCCTGCAGCACGTATTGGGTCGCCGGCATTCGAATAATGAAACCCCGAGGGCCAAGCAAATAGTATCGCCTGAACTCGGCGCCGCATGAGCCTGGCACTGCGCCAGTGGCTTCGTCATGCCCGGCTTTATGCGGTCTTCCGGCGGAAAAGATGTGGATGACCGGGACAAGCCCGGCCATGACGGTGCGCACGCCGCGATGCAGGTTTTCGGCTGGTCAGGTTCCGCGAAACTTGGGGGTGCGCTTGTCGTTCGGCTCTTCTGGTCGGCATATCGCGAACGCTCTGAAATATTGGTGGTGTAGTCCGCCCAAGATTGGCACAGGCAGCATGCGACCGACAGTCTGGGTGGTACGCGGGATCGGCGCGTCCTTGTGCAGCGATAGGTGCGTACGAGCCTCGTTGTAATATTTTGGTAAGAATTGAGCATCGGTTTTGCATTTTCATTGTAGTCAGCAATACTAGTCTTAGTCTAATCTCGCGACGCTACATCGGGGGTTCGTCGGCTGGCCCCGCCCTCAGGCTCATAACCTGAAGTCGTAGGTTCAAATCCTACCCTCGCACCAATCTCTCAGACGACCTTTCTCAACTCTGGCGCCGCCGTGCAGGAATGCCGCAATAGTGTATCGTCCGTACACTGCCGGTACTCGGACTTGGCCGCACTGAGCCGACCGGAGCATGGGCAATGTGCCCCCTTTCCACGACAGCCGACAAACGCGCGGTCCCGCATTGCGATAAATTCAGCCACGCGAGCCACCGCGAGGCTGTATCATTGGCCATCTCAGATCTTCTAAAATTCTTCAGAAATGGTGCTGCGAGGAGATGAAGAGCTTCGGCGATTAATCTCCAGCGCGTGACGGCAAAACCCGTGCACGCCCGGTATCGCAAGGGCTTTGATGGCAGAAGAGAGAAGAGCAGCGGATGTCACTTCCTGACTACGAGGCCAACAGCATTCGATTCGAGGTCGATAAAGACGCGCCGATCGGCCGCATGTATATCGATCGCATCTCGAAGCTCAACGCCGTCACCATGGAGATGCGGCGCGATCTGATCGACTTTTTCGAAAAGGTCGATGAAGACAGCAGGGTGCGTGTCGTGGTGTTGCGCGGGGCTGGAGGCAAGGGCTTCAGCGCCGGCGGCGACATTCCGCAGTTCCTCGAAGTGCCGGTGCCGCAACTCGCCAATCTTGCCTATTCCATGTCCGCGCCGGAGCGTTGCACAAAGCCGGTGATCGCGGTGATCGATGGGCACTGCTACGGGGGCGGACTCGAGCTTGCGCTCTCGTGCGATTTCCGCTTCGCCACGCCGGCCGCGCGCTTCGCGTTTCCCGAGATCACGCTCGGCGCCTTGCCGGGCAGCGGCGGCACCCAGCGCGCCGTGCGCCTGATGGGGGTCGGCCGCGCGCGCGCCATGGTGATGACCGGCCGCCCGATTGACGCCGTGCAAGCGGAACGCTGGGGACTGGTGACATGGCTCGTCGAGCCGGACAAGCTCGAGGACGAGGTGAACTCGCTGGCGCGCCATCTCTGCGGCCTCTCGCCGGTCGCGCTCGCTTTTGCCAAATCGGTGGTGACCCACGCGCCGGACGTCTCGCTTGCCGGCGGTTTCCAGATGGAAGGAAAGGCGATGACCCTGCTCACCCAGATGCGCGATTTCAAGGAGGGCGTCGCTGCCTGGAAGGAGAAGCGGCGGCCGAAATTCAGGGGAGAATAGGTTCGAAGCGCATGCCAATCGTTGCGCCCGCCGAAACAGCGCCCGGCCCCGGTCCCGACTTTCCGCACACGACGGGCCGTCTGGAGGACGCGCGGCTGCTGGCCGGTCGCGGCCGCTATATCGACGATCTCCCGGTCGGTCCCGGAACCCTGCATGCCGCGATCCTGCGCAGTCCGCACGCCCATGCGCTTGTCCGCAGGATCGATCTTGGGCCGGCAATGCGCTCGACCGGCGTGGTTGCAGCCTATGGCGGTCGTGACATCGCCGCGGTGCTCGATGCCTTCCCGACGATCGTGCGCAAGGCACCGCCGTATCGGGCGGTGGCCACCGACCGGGTTCGCTATGTCGGCGAGCCGGTCGCCGTCGTGCTCGCCCGCGACCGCTATGCTGCCGAAGACGGAATAGCCGCGATCGACATCGACTACGCAGCCTTGCCGGCGGTCGTCGATCCCGTTCTCGCGTGCAGGCCGGATGCGCCGCTGCTCAACGATGAGCCGGGCTCGAACGTGGTCTGGCGCCAGCAATACCGCTACGGCGATCCGGCCGGCGCCTTTGCTGCGGCCGCTCGCGTCGTCAGCCTGAGCCTGACCTTTCCGAAATACAATTCGACGCCGCTCGAGACCTATGGGGTCATCGCCGAGTACCTGCCGGAAACGGACGGCTACCAGGTGCACAGCAATTTCCAGGGACCGTTCTCACTGCTGCCTGTCATGGCGCGCGCGCTGCGCGTGCCGGAGAACCGGCTGCGCGTGATCGTGTCGCAGGACATTGGCGGAAGCTTCGGCGTCAAGGCCATGATCTACCCCTACATGGCCCTGATCGCGGCCTGCGCCCGCTTGAGCGGCCGGCCGGTGAAATGGATCGAGGATCGGACCGAACACCTGCTCGCGAGCTCCAGCGGGACGGACCGCAAGTCGACCCTCGAAGCGGCGGTCGGCAGCGACGGTTGCATCCACGCGATCCGCGTGAACATTCGGGAGAATGTCGGCGCCTATCTTCGGGCCCCGGAGCCGTCCTGCGTCATGCGCTCGCTGACCACGTTCTGCGGCCCGTACCGGATCGAGCACGGGGAGATCGACGCCTGCTGCGTGCTAACCAACAAGCTGCCGACCGGACTCAATCGCGGCTATGGCGGGCAGCAGCACATCTTTTCGCTCGAACGGCTTGTGGACCGGGTGGCGGCGGAAATGGACATCGACCCCATCGAGGTGCGCCGCCGGAATTTCCTCAAGCGCGAAGACCTGCCGTATCGCACGACGACCGGCAGCTATTACGACAGCGGCGACTACGTGGGCTGCCTCGATAAGCTTCGTGCGGCGGTCGAGCGGGAAGCATGGCAGGCTGAGAGACAACGCCTGCGCGATCAGGGGCACCTCGCCGGCATCGGATTCGCAACCGGCATCCATTCGGCCGCATCCAATATCGGCTATGTCACGCTTGCGCTGCCGCCGGACGATCGTCGCCGTGCCAACTACAATGCCAAGTCCGGGAGCAATGACTTCGCCCATATTGCGATCGATCCCTCGGGGCGCATCCGGGTGCTGATCGGAACGGCCGCCGCGGGCCAGGGGCATACGACCACGGCGGCGCAGATCGCCGCCGCTGAGCTCGGCGTGCGGGTCGAGGACGTCGACGTCATCGACCGGATCGATACTGAGGTGACGCCGTGGACCATCACCACCGGATCGTATGCGAGCCGGTTTTCGATCGTGGTTGCCGCTGCCGTCCATCGCGCTGCAGTTAAGCTCAATGGCCAGATTCGGGCCATCGCGGCCCATGCGCTCGACACCACCCCCGACCGGCTCGAACTGGCGGACGGCGCCGTCCATTTCAAGGAACGCTCGAACCGCTCGTTGTCGCTCCGCCAGCTGGCTGGCATGGTCCAATGGAACCGCGGAGAATTTCCACCCCATGCCAACATTCAGCTGCATGTCAGCGAGAGCTACAGCGCGCCCAATCTCGCATCGCCCGACGCCGAGAACCGGGTCAATGCAGCCGTCACCTATGGCTTCATGGCCGATGCCGCGCTGGTCGCCATCGATCCGCGCACCTGTCTGCCGCGCGTGCTGCGTTATGCCGCAGTCCACGACGTCGGGCGCGCGATCAATCCCCAGCTCATCCGCGGCCAGATGGCGGGGGGCATCGTGCACGGCGTGGCCGGCGCGCTCTACGAGCACTGCGACTACGATGACACCGGGCAGATGCTGACCGCGTCGTTCATGGACTATCTCTGTCCTACGAGCGCCGAGACGCCGCGGATATTCGTCGATCATTATAACGTTCCGTCGCCCTTCACCGAACTCGGCACCAAGGGCGCGGGCGAGAACAGCGCCATGTCGGCGCCGGCAGCGATCGCCAGCGCCGTCGAGGATGCGCTGGCCGCGACCGGCACGCACATCGATGAACTCCCGCTCACTCCGGGCACGATCTGGCGCCTGCTTCACGAGGCTGCGTCTTGAAGCCGGCCCCGTTTCAGTATCTCGCGCCGCGCAGCGAGGACGAGCTGATCGCGATGCTGCGGGAGCACGGCGGCGAAGCGCGCCTCCTGGCCGGAGGCCAGAGCCTGGTGCCGATGATGAATTTCCGGATCGTGAGCCCGGCGGTGCTGGTCGATATTAACCGCATTCGCGAACTCGCCTTCCTAAACTTGAACGAGGCCGGAATCGAACTTGGGGCGCTCACCCGACACGTTGCGCTCGAGGACTCGGCGCACGTAAAGGCGCGCTGTCCCCTGCTCGCCGAAGCGATCCGGCACGTTGCGCATCGCGCCGTGCGCAACCGCGGGACCATGGGCGGAAGCCTCGCGCTCGCCTATCCAGGCGCCGAGCTTCCCTTGATTTTCATCACGCTCGGCGCGGAGCTTCGATTGCGTTCGCCGGCGGGCGCGCGTTGGCTGCCGGTCGCGAGCTTCATCACCGGCGCGCTCGAAACGGCGCTTGCCGAGGGCGAGTACATTGCCTCCGCGCGGATCCCGCATGTCCCCTCCGGTGCCGGAAGCGCCTTCGTCGAGGTCTCCCGGCGGCATGGGGATTTCGCGCTCGCCGCCGCTGCCGCCGTTGTCGGGCTCGACGCGAGTGGTCGCATCCACATGGTGCAGGCCGCGGTGACCGGTGGGACCGACGTTCCACTCCGCTTGTCGGAGACGGAACAAGCGCTCCGCGGCGCACAACCTTCCGACGTTATATTCGACGAGGCTGCCCGGGCGGGCATTGATTCGATCGAGGTCGTGGGCGATCACCACTATCCGCTCGGCTATCGCCGCATGCTGCTAGCCACCGTGCTGCAGCGGGCGCTGGCGGCGGCCGCGTCGCGCGTGGAGAGCGGCCATGCCCACTGACGCCATGGCATTGGACATGCGGGTGAATGGGCAGGTCCACACCGGTGCTGCACAAACGCGCACGCTGCTGTCCGATTTCCTGCGCCACGGCGTCGGCTTCACCGGCGTGCATGTCGGCTGCGAACATGGCGTTTGCGGCGCCTGCACCGTTCTGCTTGACGGCGCGCCGGTGCGTTCGTGCCTGATGTTCGCGATCCAGGTGGGCGACGCCGAGATCACCACCATCGAAGCGCTGGCGAGCGGTGCCAGGCTGCATCCACTGCAGGAGGCGTTTCGCCGCAATCATGGCCTGCAGTGCGGCTTTTGCACACCAGGCATGGTGCTGACCGCGCTCGACCTGTTGCGGCGCGAGCCGCAGCCCGACGAGGCCCAGGTGCGTGAGGAGCTCGCGGGAAACCTCTGCCGCTGCACCGGCTATGAGGGGATCGTGGCGGCCGTTCTCGACGCGGCGGCGGGTGGATCGGGCACGACCCCATCGCAAACACAAGGCGAAAAACAGGGAGGAAATTATGTGTAAGGACAAGAAGCGAATGACGAACGGCGGCCTCACGCGGCGCTGTCTGTTGCTGGCGGGTGCAGCGAGCGGGGCGGCGCTCGCTCCGCGCAATTTCGGGCTCTTCACCCCGGCCATCGCGCAATCGACCCCGCTGCGCATCGGGGTGATGGCACCGCTCTCCGGCGTTTATGCCAGTCTCGGCACTAACAAGGTCAACGGCATCCGGATGCTGCTCGGGGAAAAAAATAACCAGGTCGAGGGGCGCCCGGTTCAACTAATCATCGAGGATACCGAGGCGAAGCCGCAGGAGGGGCTGCGCAAGGCGCGCAAGCTCGTCGAGCAGGACAATGCCGACGTCCTTCTCGGCGTCATCAGCAGCGCCGTCGGTTACGCGCTTAAGGATTATGTCGCGCGCGCAACGAGGGTGTGGGTGACGACCGGCGCCGCCGCCGACGGGATGTTCAAGAAGGCCAACAATACTCCATACGCCTATCGTGCGAGTCTCAGCCTGTGGCAGGCGAATAACCCAATGGGAACGTGGGCCGCCGAGAAGGGCTTCAAGCGGGCGTTCATCACTGGCCCGGACTACGCCATGGGCCGGGAAGCCACCACCGCATTCGAGCGCGCTTTCACGGCTAAGGGCGCAACACGGGTCGGGGAAGTGTTCGCGCCGCTCGCTACCAACGACTTCGCGCCCTATCTCGCCGAGATCAAACGCGTCAACCCGGATGTCGTCTATGCAACCTATGCCGGCAGCGACGCGGTGCGGTTCGTCCAGCAGTACGCCGCGTTCGGGCTGAAGGGCGCGATCCCGCTCGCCGGGTTTGGCTATCTCGTCGAGGAGGATACCATTCCGGCACAAGGCGACACGGTCGAGGGCATCCATTCCGGGCTCAATTGGGCCTATGGCCTCGATACCCCGCTCAACAAGGCGTTTGTCGCGAAGTATCGCGAACAATACAAGAGCATACCTACGGTCGATTCGGTCGCCGGCTATGTCGGCGCTCTCGTGGTCTGGGAAGGCCTTAAGAGTCTGGGCGGCAAGGTGCCGAACCAGGAGGCGCTGAGCGACGCCATCCTCAAGGTCCAGGTGGAGACCCCGCGCGGTCCGGTCAGCTTCGACCCGGACACGCGCAATGTGGTGCAGAACATGTACATTCGCGAGGCGAAGAAGCAGGATGGCGAGATCCACAACGCGGTGGTGGCAACCTTCCCGGCCGTACGCGATCCCGGCGTCTGACCAAGGCCCCCTCTTGAGCAGTCGTATTTTCAACGGCGAACCGCTGTACACTCCGCCGGAGAATCCTAGCGCGCCTCCGCTCTCTGGGGCAGGGCACGCGCCTGGAGGCTGCACCGGTGCTGGAATTCATCGTCATTCAGAGCCTCAACGGGCTCGTCTACAGCATGCTCCTGTTCCTGCTCGCGCTTGGACTGAGCCTCACGTTCGGGCTGCTGCGCGTTGTCAATCTGGCCCATGGCGGATTCTTCCTCATGGGCGCCTATTTTGGCATGAGCGCCTGGTTGCTGACCCAGAGCTTCTGGGCGGCGATGCTCAGCGCCGCGGTCGGCGCGGCCCTTGTTGGCGGTCTACTCGAACGGC
>Ga0081455_10001668_pt1 | contig 26917 bp, 21 predicted proteins | sample TabmetS3T2R1_FD_70207 | JGI IMG/M metagenome (GOLD analysis project Ga0081455, IMG submission 70207) | Tabebuia heterophylla rhizosphere microbial communities from the University of Puerto Rico - S3T2R1 | ecosystem: Host-associated > Plants > Roots > Rhizosphere ...
CGGCAAGGCGAATATGCATGAGCTTGCGGCGGGTGCGACGACCAAAAACGCGCGGTTCGGCTTCGCCCGGAATCCCTATGACAAGACACGCGTGCCTGGCGGCTCGAGCGGGGGCACCGCCGTCGCCGTGGCAGCAAGGCTTGCGCCGTGCGGCCTCGGCACGGACACAGGCGGCTCCAACAGAGTGCCTGCGGCCTATTGCGGCGTCGTGGGCTTTCGTCCCACGACCCATCGTTGGTCGCAGAACGGCCTGATCGCCAATTCGACGACACGCGACACGGCTGGACCGATGGCCCGCAATGTCGTGGATTGCGCGCTGCTCGATGCAATCGTCACGGACTGCAATCCTCATCTGGAACACGTTGCGCTCAGAGGCTTGCGCCTCGGCCTCCCTCGATCCGAGTTCTGGGCGGAGCTCGACGGCGAGGTCGCCCGCAATCTCGAGTCTTGCCTTGCCTCCTTGCGCGATGCGGGCGTTGTGCTGGTCGAGGTCGACGTGAAAGACGCCTTCACACTCACGCGGCGCGCCGGCGTCGCCATCGCCATGTACGAGCATTTGCCGACTCTTTCGGCCTATCTCGCAGAATCCGGTTCCGGCCTCACGGCGGAGGAGGTTTTCTCTCAGGTCGCGAGCCCGGACGTGAAGGCCTTTCTCGACGGGCATGTCAAGAAATTCACCGCATACCAATATGACAGAGCTCTCCGTGTCGACCGGCCGGCGCTGCAGGCGGCCTTCGCGCGCTGCTTCGCGGACAAGACCGTGGACGCGGTCGTTTTTCCCACGTCTCCGATTTCCCCGCCTCGCATCAGTGAAGGCGAGACACTGTGCATCGAGGGAAGGACGGAATCGACGTTGTTCACCATCGTCCGCAACACAGACCCGGGCAGTGTGGCGGGAATCCCGGGCCTGAGCCTCCCGGCCGGAATGACGTCGGACGGACTGCCGATCGGCCTCGAGATCGACGGGCCGGCCGGCAGCGACCGCCGCTTACTCGCGATCGGCACCGCCCTCGAAGCGGTCCTGCCGAAGACGCCCCCACCTCCCGCGAGTCCCACCTAGCCTCGGATGAACTCGAGCAGGTCGGCGTTGATGGTCGCGGCTTCCGTCGTCGGCATGCCGTGCGGGAATCCGTTGTAGGTTTTGAGCGTACCATTCTTCAGCAGCTTCGCCGACAGCGGTGCGGAATCCGCGTAAGGCACGATCTGATCGTCGTCGCCATGCATCACCAGCACCGGCACCGAGATCTTTTTCAGGTCCTCGGTGAAGTCGGTCTGTGAGAACGCCACGATCCCGTCGTAATGGGCCTTGGCGCCGCCCATCATGCCCTGGCGCCACCAGTTGCGGATCACCGGCTCGATGGGCTTGGCGCCCGGTCGGTTGAAGCCATAGAAGGGTCCAGCCGGCAGGTCGTAATAGAACTTCGCGCGGTTGGCGGCGAGCTGCGCCTGCAAGTCGTCGAACACCGCCTTTGGCAAACCGCCGGGATTTGCGTCCGTCTTGAGCATGAGCGGGGGCACCGCGGACAGGATTGCCGCCTTCGCGACACGGCTTTCGCCATGGCGCGCGATGTAATGCACCACCTCGCCGCCACCGGTCGAATGGCCGACATGCACCGCGTTTTTGAGATCGAGCTTTGAGGTCACTGCGGCCAGATCGTCGGCGTAGTGGTCCATGTCGTGACCGTCGCTGACCTGCGTGGACCGGCCATGGCCACGGCGGTCATGCGCGATAACGCGGAACCCCTTGCTCACGAAGAAGAGCATCTGCGCGTCCCAGTCATCCGCCGAGAGCGGCCAGCCATGGCTGAACACGATGGGCTGACCGGAGCCCCAGTCCTTGTAGAAGATCTCGACGCCGTCCTTGGTGGTGATCGTAGGCATATCGGTCATCCCTTGTGCTGATGGGGAGCAGATTGGCCAGATGATCGCAGATCGCGCGAAAAGATCGGCGGCTTGGCCAATCCACTGGGAGCATAATCCAATCCGGGCCGCAGCCGATCACATTGTTGCGCGACTGGCCGCCGCCGGCACGAGCCTATAGTCTCGATATGTAAGCCATATGTGGGGAGGAACGAGGCGATGCAAGACAACGCGAACCTACGTGACGCGCTTCTGGGTCTCGGCCAGCGCAATCGCGTCGCACGCGAGCTTGTCAACACCTTTCAGATCCTTCAGTTCTGCGATGCGATTTACGACGACAATCCCATCTATCGCGATGCTGCCGCAGGCACGCGCGCCGGCCACGGAGGTCAAGTGGCGCCGCCTGGCATGCTGCAGGCCTGGACGATGGCGCCGCTCCGGCCGGGCACCACGGAAAGGCCACTGCTTTCGGAAGCGAGAGATATCTTCCGCGACCATGGCTATGAGGGCGTTGTCGCCACCAACTACGATCTGCAGCACGAGCGCTACTTCGCGGTCGGGGACCGCGTCACGGAAACCGCAACGATCGAGGGCATTTCCGAGCTCAAGGAAACACCGATCGGGACCGGATTTTTTCTGACGTCGAGACACGACTTTGCCGGCATCGATGGTGTCCGCGCGGCGACCCTGAAAGGGCGTGTGTTTCACTTCAGACGACGGGACTCCTCCAACGACGCAGCCCCTAAACCTCAGGCGCGCCCTACGGAGCATGCGGCCGAGCCCCAAGCCCAGGAGGTCCGCGCGCTGCCGTCGCTCTCCGTCGATATCACCACGACGATGATCATTGCAGGCGTGATGGCCTGCGGCAACTTCGAGCCGGTCCACATCGACTCGGCCTACGCCAGGTCCCAGGGCCTACAGGACATCATCACGGACATCCTTTCGACCTCCGGCCTCATGTCCCGCTTCGTGACCGATTGGACGGGCCCCAACGTCCTGCTCAATCGCATTGCGCTGGCGCTGAAGGCTCCGAATTATCCCGGCGATCAGCTGACGCTCGAAGGAGGTGCTTCCGGCGATACCGTCGACATCCGTGGCCGCAACCGCCGCGGCGATCACGTCACCGCGCGCGTCCAGTTTCGGCGAAATTGATCGCGTTTGCGCTAGAGAGCCAGCCTGTACGTCCGGATCGCCACCGCTGAAAACAAGTTCGTGCGCTCGGCCGGCGTAAAGCCGGTGGTCACACGTTTGAAGCAGTTCCACAGCACATTGTAGGAGGTGCCGAGCATATCCACTGGGAAATTGCTCTCGAACATGCACCGGTCCGGTCCGAAAATATCGATGGCCGTCAGGATGTAGTCGCGTTGCGCGCGCGCCATCTCCTCGGATGTGCGCGGCCGAGGCTCGCCGACACCATGCACGCCGGTGTAGCTCATGTTGAGCGTACCGAGCTTGAGCACCACGTTATCGCAATGCGCGGCATCCATCATGTTGCGCTTCCACTCGGCGAAAGCTTCCTCGCGTCGACCGACATAGCGCCCGATCCCTTGGGGGCCGCCAAGATGCTCGAGCACGATGGAGGTGCCAGGAAACGCGCGCGCCAAGTCGACAAACTCCGGAAGCTGGTGCTGAAAGAGCCAGGCATCGAAATTGAGTTTGCGCGGCGCCAGCTCCGCGAACCCTGCGCGGAAATCGGGCCGCAGCATGATCCCGGCCTCACCAGCGCCATAGACGGGCGGAATCTCGGCGGCGAATGCGGTCATGTGTCGAATGCCGCGCATCCGGGGTGACGCCGCCATATGCGCATCCAGAACCCCGCCGACCCGCGCGCCCAGGCAAAGATTCGCGGGAGGAACGATAGCGGCGCAGACGCCGGCGAAACGCCCGCCACGGCGATTGCCTTCTTGAGCGACGCGTTCGGCATAATCCGTCTCGCCGACGACCTTCAGCTCCTCTGGCCCCGAAGTGCGATGGCTCGCATGGGAGTCGACATAAACGGTTGCGATGATGTTGTGGCCGGAGGCTGCCTTGTCCTGAAACAGCGCGTCCATCGTATACGCGGGATAGGGATCCGCGGGGGAGTCCGGCCAGATATGATGATGAGAATCGACGATCGGCAGGTCAGGCTCGAGGGCATCTTCAACCGTCAGAGCGAGCCATTGTTGTATGTTCATGGGCACTCCCTCCTTTATTTTCGGCGATTGTAACGCACTGAATTTGAAGAGCAAATTTTTCCGTCGCGAGGCGGGTCAGTGCGTATGCCGGTGATGAAGGTCGGGATAATGCGGATGAGCGTGCCGAAGGCGCGCATGTGTGTGGGCGTGCGCGTGGGGCTCGCCCAGTGGATCGGCCGGTTCATGGCGATGCCGGTGATGTTCGTCGTGAACATGACTGTGCGTGTGCTCCAGGGCCTCATGGAGATGCTCATGCTCATGACGCTCGATCACATGAAGCCAGACGCCTGCGGCCATGAAGAGCGCCGCAACGGCCAGGAGTGGTGTTAGCGGCTCACCCAGGATCACGACCGACAGCACGGCGCCGACAAATGGGGCCGTGGAAAAATAGGCGCCAGTCCGCGCGGTTCCGAGGTGCCGTAACGCCAGGACGAACAGGACGATGCTCAGCCCATAGCCGAAGAACCCGACGATCGTAGCGCCCGCCGATATCTCCAAGCTCGGCAGATGCGCTCCCCGTGCAAGACCAAGGGAGAGATTTACGAGGCCGGCTACCGTCCCTTTGATTGCGACGAGCAATGTCGGATCGAGCCCCGAAAGATGCCGAGTCAAATTGTTGTCGATCCCCCAAGCGAGACACGCCCCTGCGATCAAAAGCGCCCCGGAACCGAGCATCAGGCCCCGGCCGGTCCACGATAGAAGAACGGCGCCGACCAGGATCGCACCCGCGGCAATGAGGAGTCGCCGGTCGACATTTTCGCGGAACACGATCCACGCGGTCGCCATTGTGGCAAGACCTTCGAGATTCAGAAGCAACGATGCGGAGGCCGCATCGCTTCGGGCGAGTCCCAGCATCAAGAGGATGGGTCCCGCGACGCCGCCCGCCGCCACCATGCCCGCAAGCCAGGGCCAATCTGATTTCGCGATTTTCAAAGAGTCTGGAGCCGGCTGGAAAATTCGGCGCAACCCTGTCCAGCTCAAAAGACTCGCACCGGCACCGAGATAGAGCAGACCGGCAAGGACGATCGGATCGATCGTTCCCAGAAGAAGCTTTGCCAACGGCGTGCTGGCGCCGAACAGAACGGCTGAGCCAAGGGCAAAGGGAACACCCGGCCAAAGCTGAGAGTTGCGGATATCATCGGCCATCCGCCAAATCACCCACTGTCAAGAACGTCCCTGCCCGTGTCGCACAGAATGGGACGCGTGGGAAGCAAACCGGCATGGCTTGCGTCCGCGTCACATTACCGCAAAAAGGATCAGCCCTTACGCCCAGCCATAACCCGCTTTGTCATCAGGCAGTCACTTTGCCGGGATAACCGCCGGAGCACCCTTGTCCTTGATCAAGACCACCAGGAATTTCGCGGGCTTGGTGTCGCTTGCGTTCCGGTCGACGACATGGACATCGTCGGGGCCTTCATAGAAAATCTGTCCCGGTGTCAGCGTTACCGGTTGTCCGCCCTTCAGCTGCATCACAACGGAACCCTCCAGGACGTAAACAAACGCCTGTGCATTGTGTCGGTGGATAGCGTTCGACCCGCCGGGGGCATGCTCTACTGTGATCACCAGAACTTCTTTGCCGGGGTTCTCCGCAAGATCTTTGGACATGAGCGACGTTACCTTAGGCTCCTGAGCCATCGCCGTGCCCGTCATGAGGCACAGCAGAACCGTCGCAACCCGTTTGATTGTCATAGTCGCCTCTTTCGTTCGTCGCCCGGGACCGGTTCGTGCCGGCGGGCGAGATCCCTGGGTGCACCTCCGATGCCGGATCAGGCTCTTGCTTGTGAGCGGCGGAGCCATTCGTCGAAGCCGATGCGGCCAAGCCTTGCTTCGCCCAGCGGGACAAGCGAGCGCTCCTCGACGCGGCCGCCGAAGTATCGAGCCTCGGGATCGCGAACGACCTCACGCGGATCTCCGACCGCCTTCAGGTAGCGGGCGACAATTTCGTTGAACGGCGCCCGCTCCGGGCCGGCGATCTCGACGATGCCATTTCGCGGCGGCCCGATCGCGACATCGGCGACAATCGCCGCAACATCGTCTGCTGCGATGGGTTGGAACAGGCCGGGCGAAAGCCTGACCGTGTTTCCGTCCGCGCTTGAAGCCGCGATGCCGCCGAGGAATTCGAGGAACTGCGTCGAGCGGATGATGGTGTAGGGAACACCAGAGGCCTTGATGAGGTTCTCTTGGGCGACCTTGGCGCGGAAATAGCCATTGTCGCTGCGGTCGGTTCCGACGATGGAGAGCGCGACGTGGTGCCCAACGCCCGCCGCTGCCTCCGCGGGGAGAAGGTGGTGCTCGGAGGTCTCGAAAAACTCCAGAACCGCCTTGTCCTCGAACGAGGGCGAATTGGCGAGGTCGACCACCACTTGCGCGCCCACCATGGCCTCTTTGACGCCTTCGCCGGTGATGCTGTTGACGCCGGTATTGGGCGCTGCGGCGACCACCTCATGGCCGCCCTGGCGAAGAATGGCGACGGTCTTCGAGCCGATCAGGCCGGTGCCGCCGATGACGACGATCTTCATGGGGTTTCCTCCCTTGCTGATGGCTGGCCTTGTCAATGGCTGGCGACCTTCAAGCGGGTTCGAATGAATGCGGGGGAAGTATCTGACGCTCAACGCGCCTGCATCCTGCAAGCCCGTGAAGCGACACGCACCGAAATGTCTTTGCTGAACACGTCACACACTGTGGCGCTCACGACGCAGCGCACAATTGACGCGACCGTAACGCAGATATCGTGATCTGGTTCCGCGCTCTCCGCGTCAATATTGGACACCGATTCACACCTATGGAACGGCACCGGCAGGTCGATAGGTGTTGAGGAGGACGTCCCTCGGCGTGCTCCGCGTTGAGACCAGAGAGCTTCCAGTCGCTTTCGGCCAACCATCTCTTGACATCCCCGCACCCTTAAGAAGAAATTGTAATTTATTTTAGAATCTTACAATGGCCGCCGGAGCAATAACGATCTTGGGGGACGCAGATGAAATTCGCCGGAAAGATTGCGGCCGTGTTCGGCGCATCATCCAAAGGCGGCACAGGCTGGACCACCGCAGAATTGCTTGCCAGGGATGGGGCACACGTCATTGTGTCGGCGCGATCTCTGGATGGGGTACGCGCTCTGGCCGATCGCATCGACGGCACCGCCCTGCGTTGCGACGTGTCGGTTGAAGACGAGATCGCCGCGAAGGCCCGTTTCATCAGGGAACGCTACGGTCAGCTTGACATGGTGATCGTGTCAGCCGGCCAGCCGATGGCATCGAATGTCACGGACACTTCGGCTGAAGATCTCATGCGCGCTACGGCGATAAATTACTTCGGGCCGTTTTTCGCCATAAAGCACATGCACCCGTTGCTGCGCGCAAACGGCGCAATCACCATAATCTCCTCCCTTTCTTCAACCAATCCAATCGAAGGCCAAGTCATTTACGGTTGTGCCAAAGCTGCCACGAATGCGCTGGTAAAATATGCGGCGATCGAGCTGGGTCCCAAGGGCTTTCGCATCAATGCGGTCGTACCAGGGAACATTGAGACACCGATGGTCATAAACATGTTCGCCGATGCTCCTCAAGTGAAGGAAACCTACATTCGAGAGATTCCTTCGCGGCGCTATGCGACCGCCGTGGAAATTGCCAACGCCGCGATCTGGCTCGCGTCGCCGGAATGTTTCGCCAACGGGTCCCTGGTCCACATCGACGGTGGAAATCATCTGACCCGTCAGCCTTATCTGAGCGAGTTGCCCGAAGGCATCATGTCGAAGATCAAGTCCTGACAACGTCCTATGAATCGATCTCGATCAACGTCGGAGGACCTCAATGCCGAAGTCTCTATTGGTCGTGTTTTCCAACCCCGCCGCTCCTGACCAGGAAAAGGCCTATAATCGTTGGTACAGCCAAAAACATTTGCGGGATGTGGTAAGCGTGACTGGGTTTATCAGCGCAACTCGCTATCGCATTGATAAGGACGTGAGTCTCAGCGGCGGCACCGTGCAGCCCAACAAAGCCGCCTATTTGGCGATCTACGAACTCGAGGCAAAGACAACAGAAGAATTGCAGTCCCTTAGCGATGCCCTGGCCGCAGCCATCGAGGCCGGCAAAGTGGACATGGACAGTTCGCTCGACGTGCCTTCGCTGGAAGCCAGTTTCGTGGTGCCGATCACCGAAACAGTTGGCTGAGCCATCTTCCAAGCACCGAGCGGCCCGGACCCCACACCCGGAGGGCCTGTGCTGCCGGCCCGAGCCTTAGGTCGCCTCTCCCCGGGTATCAATAGGCATTGATCGAGCGGCTAAATCGTCACTCGCCAAGATCTGATGCAACCGACTGGACGATAAAGGAAAAAATTTGCGTTAGAAATACATTGGTTCTAATATATCTTAGAACGAGTGGGCGGGGATGCCCTCACCGGCCGGCGGGCGTCGGCAACGCGGCGAGTCGTTCTCGCGGTCTGGACAATTAGGCGGACCTGATTTCGGGATCTCGGCGGAGAGCGCATATGGATCAGCAAACGATAGAGCATTACAAGCATCGTATCGAAAGCGAGCTCGCACGCAGCTCGCGGCGCGAATCGCCGACGGATTGTCCCGTTCTTCCGAGCGTTCCGATGGCCCGTTACACCGATCCGAGATTTTACGAGCTCGAGCAGAAGTACATATTCGAAAAGCAATGGCTTTACGCCGCAATGTCCTCGCAACTCCCCGAGCCGGGCGATTACATGTTGTGGGAGGAGGCACAGGTTCCCATTCTGCTTGTTCGTGGGAAGGATGGAAATGTGCGTGCCTTCTACAATTCCTGTCGACATAGAGGCGGGTCGCTTGTCTCTTCGCCGTCGGGAAATACCGCGCGTTTGTCCTGCCGCTTTCACGCCTGGACGTATGATCTCGACGGGAAGCTGCTATTTGTCCCGGAGCAATATGAATTCCCGGATCTCGACAAGAATTGCCATTCGCTGCGCGAGATTCGGTGCGAGTCTTTTGGAAATTTGATTTTCGTGAACAGAGATCTCCACGCCATACCCCTGAAGAAGTATATCGGGAAGATGGCCGATGAGCTGGATCACTTTGATTTTCACAAGCGTCTCTACGTCAAGACGCTCTATTGGGACATCGAGTGCAACTGGAAAATCGCCCTGGATGCATTCTGCGAATCGTACCACATCCTTCGCACGCACGCAGAGACCGTCGCCCCGATGATGGATTCTCGAGCCGGCGTGATGAAGCTTTGGGAAGGCGGCCATTCGTACATGATCACGCCGTTTCGTCGCGGCGGCCAGGTGTTTTACGATCGCGGTGGTACGGGTGATCCCCGCCATGAGATTACGCGAAGGGAAAATCAAAGCGCGACGCTCTTTCCGAATGTCGAGCTTTTCCTGATGGAAGAGTCGATGGCTCTCCTGAATTTTTGGCCAAGGGGGGTGGATAAGACACGATTTGAGGGCGTCATCATCACTCTCGGTGATGAACTTACCGATGAAAGAAAGAGGCAGGCCGATGAGCTAGGCGAACAGCTGTCGGTCGTCCTACCCGAAGACATTTCGAATATGGGAGCGGTGCATCGGTCGGCCAAGTTGGGAATGCTGGAGAGCGCGACGTTCGGCTGCCTCGAAAGGCGGCTCTATCAATTCAACGAGGAGATCGATCGAAAGATCGGTCGAGAAAACATTCCGCAAGAACTCCGCGTCGAGCCCGTCATAGGGCCTTACCTGGAGAGGTAAAAGCCGGCCTTGAAGCACTTCGGAACGCCTCGGCCTCAACGCTTCCTTTTCGCTGCCGCTGGTTTCTATTGCCTATCCGTTAGATAGCTCCTAAAGAGCCTGTCGGCGGTCTATGGCCCGCACTCGTTCGGGCGTGCGCGTGACGGGACCTCAGGAGGACAACAGAAGTGCCAAAGAGGGTGGAAGCGCTATCCCGACGACCGTCCGCGCCGAAGAACCTTCGTCAGAAGGCAGGGAACGGTAAAAGTGCGAAGGCGGTTCGACGAAAAGGCCCATCGCGGAAGACTTTGGACAAGAGACAGTTGATTCTTGCCGCGGCCGCCAAAGTATTTAAGGAAAAAGGTTTCTCTGAAACGTCCTTATCCGATATCGGAAAAGAAGCGGGAACGTTTGCAGGCAGCTTATATTATCATTTTGCCTCCAAGCACCATCTCGTTGACGCAGTCTTGGAGTTCGCCACGACGGGCATGATCGATCGATTCAGTCACGCTCTTGAGCAACTCCCTCGCGGTTCATCGTATCGCGAAAGAATCAGAGCGGCTCTGCGATTCCACCTTACGCAGGTGATGGAGAAGGACAATTTCATCCTCGCCTATTGGAAGATAATTGATCAGGTTCCCGCCGATTTGCGCGCGAAGCACCTCTCAAAGCCGCACGCTTACGATGTGATCTGGGAGGATCTCATCAAGCGCGCAAAAAAGGCCGGCGAAATCCGCAAGGAAGTGAACACGTCCATTTTCCGCATGCTTCTCGTGGGTGCAACAAACACAGGTCTGGACTGGTACCATTTAGGTTTAAGCGGGCTTCACGCGGGAGGCACTCTCACACCAGATCGCCTCGCCGACCAAATGATCGACATCCTGTTTGAGGGCTCAGCGACGTCGAAAAGCTGAAAGCCAACCAGACAGACGCAATCCTTACAAGCAGATGCCGAAGTCCAAAACTCACCAACCGCGCAGAACTGTGCCGACCGGGGTCAATATCCGCGATGCGGCGGCAATGAGATGGCCCATCGGATAGCCGCCGCGCGGATGAGAAACCCGAGAACAAAGCCGAGCAATGCCGGCCATGGCGCGACGACGCCGAGGATCGTGAGCACCACGAAAAGCGCCGCCGCAAACAACGCCGCCGTGACGTAGACTTCGTGCCGCAAGAGGATTGATGGCACACCCGCCGTGATGTCGCGAATAATCCCGCCGACACAAGCCGTAACAACCCCGGCCGCGACGGCGGGAATTGGTGAAACCCCGTAATGGAGCGCCTTGCCGGCGCCATAGACCGAATAGGCAGCCAGTCCGGCAGCATCAAACCAGTCAAGCGCCCGTTCCGGCCACCAGCGAAGTGGTATTGCCCATGCGGTGATAGCGATAACGACGCACAATGTGACGGCCGTCGGATCCCGCATCCAGAAGATCGGCGCACCGATGAGGACATCGCGCAAGGTGCCTCCGCCTGTGGCAGTTATCAGAGCGAAGAAACAGGCCCCGACGAAGTCAAGACGCTTGCGTGCGGCCGCCAGCGATCCCGACGCCGCGAAAACGGAAAGCCCGGCCACATCCAACCACGGGAGGAGAGTCTCGAACTGAAGATCCATGCCACCGTGTGGGCTTGCGTCGGGCAGCAGTTACGTCTGCGTCTGAGGAGGGTGGTGTCACCCAAGGCTGGAGCAATATGCCATAGACCGCATTACGGGATAAAGCTTCGCCAGCGTTGGCCGTTCCGGCCACCTCATAGCGCAGGGACAGATTTCTACGCCGAAGCTGTTTGAGTTGCGCCAAGCCTCGCCGATATTCCGCCAATGGCACCCACGCAGTGCCCTACCCTCCTCGCACGAAGCTGGATCAAACCACGGCGTGCACAGGCGAGGCAGCGCAATGGAGGACTTCTTGAGAGAAAGTTCTTCTTAGGAAAGATACCTACCCCGGCGCTACCAATATTTCATCATGAATCGAACTCTATTCAATATACCAACTTTTTACCTTTAATCGCGCGTAATCACGTTGAAGGAATTAGATCTTATTAAAACTGCTGCACGTAAATTTATTCCGGAATCTCTGTGTTTTGCTCGACCGGAAGAATGTCAGAAGCCTCGCGCGCACATCTGCGGTCCGAATGCAAGTCTCAGGTGTCTCAGTCGACCCTGTTACGCAACGCGATTCGGCTCGCGGCCGTGCTTGTGGCCGCCGCTCCGCTCGCTGCGCGCGCTGAAGCAATCGTCGGAGAGACACGGACCTACGCGGTCTCACAAGAGGCGGCCAGTATCGAGACCATGAAGGCCGAATTCCGGCGTCCGCAAGCCATTCCATTTCCAGACCACAACCCGTTCACTCCGGCAAAGGCCGCACTCGGAAAGAAGCTCTATTTCGATCCCAGACTTTCTGCATCCTCCACGCAGTCCTGCGCAAGCTGCCACAACCCCGCGCTCGGATGGGGCGATGGCCTGCGCGTCGGCGTTGGGCATGCGATGGAGCAATTGCGGCGGCGATCCCCAACTCTCGTGAACGCCGCATGGGGATCGATCTTCATGTGGGATGGGCGCGCGGACAGTCTCGAGAGCCAAGCCCTGGGTCCAATTCAGTCTCGCGCCGAGATGGACATGCCGATGGACAAACTGATTCCTCGGCTTTCATCCATCCGTGACTACAAGCCGCTCTTCGCAGCCGCCTTCCCCAATGAGGGGCTAAGCGCCAGCACCCTGACTCGCGCCATCGCCACCTATGAACGGACGATCGTCTCGGGCTCGTCCCCGTTCGATGCATGGGTTGAGGGTGACGAGCAGGCAATCTCCGACACAGCCAAACGCGGATTCGTCGTCTTCAACACGACAGGTGGCTGCGCCTCATGTCATTCCGGTTGGAACTTTACTGATGATGGATTTCACGACATCGGCCTACCAAGTCAAGACGTCGGACGTGGTCAATTCCTTCCGTCGATCGTGAAGATGCAGCACGCGTTCAAAACGCCAACCTTGCGCGAAATCGCGTACCGGGCCCCTTACATGCACGACGGAACTCTCGTCACTTTGGAGGAGGTCGTGGAGCACTACAGCAGTGGCGGCATTGCGCGCCAAAGTCGCTCAGAGCTTGTGATGCCGCTGGCCCTTACATCTGCGCAAAAGGACGAAATCGTCCAATTCCTCAAATCGCTTTCGAGCACAACGACGCCACCCAAGCTACCGACCTTGCCACGGTAGATTGGGGGGCGTCGCGCCAGACGGAGAAGAATGATGCGCCCGACCATCTACATTGCAGCGGCATTATTTGTCAGCGCTGCCGGCGTCGGATTCGCCGCCACGAAGTCCGTGTATCAGAAGGGGCGCCAATTTTCCGAAGAGGTTGTGGTCCTAAAAAAAGGGGATGAACTCACATTCGTCAACAATGACACCGTCCCGCATAACATCTTTTCCCTCAGCAAGGGCAACAAGTTCGATCTCGGCTCCCAGCGTCCGGGGACGGAGACGGACGTGACCTTCACCTCAGTTGGTGACGTTCAGGTGATGTGCGCGATTCACCCTCGGATGAAAATGCTCGTGAAGGTGACGGACTAGATTTCCCTCTGTGTGAGTGGCCACGATGTCAATCCGCTACAAGATATTTGTCGCCTTCGCCATTGTCGCCTCGATGGCCTGTGCCGTTGCATTTCTCGGCTTCAAAGGCATTTCCGATACCGGGAGCCTTGTGACGCATCTCTACAATGGTCCCCTGATTGCGGTAAACTATGCCCGCTCTGCGCAATCCGAACTGAACGAAGCTCGTCTGCTGTTCAGTAGAGATCTCGGCGAGATCGCAAGTGAGGCCGACGTCGCAAGATTTGATAAATTACTGAACGATCTCGATGAAAATCTCAATGTGGTTCGTCAAAGAGTGTATGAACCACACACTCTCACTTTGTTAGATCGCGCCGACCAAGCTCTACGAGCTTGGTCAAACGCTGAGCGGAGCGTCATGAGTCCGCCCGGCACGGGCCTTACAGCCGTGCCCGCACGACATACCATTGACCGGCTTGGCGCGGATGCCACATCTTCGCTCGACGATCTCATCGAAACGGTTGCGGCAGACGGCTATAACAACAGTCTCGAGGCTCAACAGACTGTCAGCGCCACGCGTGACACAATGCTGATCTCAGCTCTTGCGGTCGTTCTGAGCGGCTTGGTCCTGGCAGCGGTGTTTGCCCATTCGATCGGCAAGCCGGTTCTTGCGGCGATGGGCATCGCTCATCGTGTTGCTTCGGGTAACTTCGAGGATTCCATTAGTTGCGCGCGCCGCGATGAATTTGGTGGCCTCTTGCGTTCTCTCGCCGTGATGCAATCGCGACTAAAGGCTCGTGTCCAAGAGGAGCGCCAAAGGGCGATTGCCAGCGAGCGGCTCTCACGGATGCTTTCAGCCTTAAGCGCGGCAAGTGAAGCGATCATGCGGGCGAATTCGCGCGAGGAGCTCTTCGAGCTCGTCTGCAACGCGGTCATGGAGGGGGGAGAGTTTACGTCCATCGCGACCGCTCTTGTCGATCACGACTCTGAAAAGCTCCATATCCTCGCGGCGCGGGGACTTGGCGCGGAGGCCGTCAAAAATCTTGACCTCGCGACATGGGCAGACAAGCCCGAAGATCAAAACCTCATGGGAAATGCGTTCAGAGACGGCGAACCTCGCATAAACAACGACTATATCACCAACGACGATCTAGAAGTGCTTCATGACGTATTCCATGACGCTGGTGCTCTGTCGGCTGCTGCTTTGCCCCTCCTAAGTCGCAGCAAGGTCGTGGGCGTTATGGGATTCCTTTCACCCGGACGCGGCTATTTCACCGCCGAGATGGTTGAGCTCCTGGGTCGGCTGGCCACGAATGTCTCGCTCGCGCTCGAAGACTTCGATCGCATGGAGGAACGGGAGCGGGCCGAGGAGGAAATCAGGTACCTGGCAACCCATGACGGTCTCACGGACCTTCCCAATCGCACGCTGTTCAGCGAGCTCCTGACGCTTTCAATCAACTCGGCTCGTCGCTACGGATCCAAATGCGCTGTGCTCTTTGTCGACCTCGACAGGTTCAAGATCATCAATGATTCCTTAGGCCACGATCACGGCGATGCGCTTTTGATCGAGGTTGCTTCTCGATTGCGAAGGGGCGTGCGATCCAGCGACGTCGTCGCCAGGCTGGGTGGCGACGAGTTCGTTCTCCTTCTCACCGAGATCACGGAGCGCGAGCAGGTTGCCTATATCGCACGAAGCCTGCTCGCCTCCCTCAGGGAATCCGTCAACCTTGCAGGTCAAGAATGCAGCGTCACGGCGAGCATTGGCGTCGCGATGTTCCCCGATGACGGCGAAGAAGAAGCGCTTTTGATGAAAAACGCCGACATGGCGATGTATCTTGCCAAACAGGAAGGCAAGAATGACGTTCGGTTCTATTCCAACAAGATCAAGGCGCCGCCGGCTGAACGGATTAAGCTCGAATCTTGCTTGCACCACGCGCTGGAGCGCGGCGAATTCTTCCTCGAATACCAACCCAAGCAGTCCATGGTCTCTGAGACCATCGTCGGGGTCGAAGCGTTGCTGCGCTGGCAGAGCCCCGAGTTGGGCATCGTAACACCGGCACAGTTTATTCCCGTTGCCGAGGAAACGGGCTTGATCGTACCGATTGGCCGCTGGGTGCTCCACGCTGCTTGCGCGCAGAATGTGGCATGGCAAAAGGCAGGCCTCGCCCCCATCTCGGTGGCCGTGAATGTATCGCCCCGACAGTTTACCGACGAGCACTTGCTCGAACATATCGACATGGCTCTCGAAGAAACGGGTATGGACCCGTCGCTGCTGCAGATCGAGATCACAGAAAGCATGGTGATGCTGAATGTCGAGCAATCCATTGCCCTGCTGGATGCGATACAGAGCCGGGGCGTGCGTCTTGCGATCGATGATTTCGGAACGGGCTACTCCTCGATGTCACTGATGAAGCGATTCCCAATCGATACGATCAAGATCGATCGGTCCTTCGTTCGTGATCTGCCGATAGATGGGCATGATAAGGCGATCATTCAGGCTATCATCCACATGGGCAAGGCGCTGGGCCTCACCATTGTGGCAGAGGGCGTAGAGACGCTCGAGCAAAGCTCGTTCTTGCGACACCTCGCCTGCGACGAAATTCAGGGCTATCACTTCAGTAAACCTGTGGCGCCCGAGGTTCTGGCCGAGATCTGCCGCCAGAGCATGGCGGAGACGCAGCGGGTCGCCGCTATCGCATCGTAGCGACGCGTCCCGCCAACGCGGTCTAACGATCAAGGTCCCATGCGCAACAAATCAGGGAAACAATGGGCCGCGTGGGACCATCCCGCGCAACATTCAATTTGTGTTGGGACAATCGATTTTCGAAATTGTCGGTTTCGCAACGCGACGCGCACGTGAAATTTATGCAAGCCGGCTCAAATAAATCTCGTTTGCCGAGAATTTGTGGATATGCACATTGCTGAAGGCTGCCACGAAGACCAAACAAAGAGGAAAATTAAAGGGGGGCGCTCAGATAAATCCATAAAAAATGCGGTGAACGGCGGCGCGTGTCCCGCAAGAGCTTCTGCCCGCGCGTGTTCCACTGCGCGCGAATGATCGGCGCCACCGATTATTACAACGAATATTAAGCGCCTACGGTGTTTGGCCGCCGATGGCGAGGGAGGGGAGTTACATGCCAAATAGACAAAAGATTACAATTCAACCATCATTGCTCGCCATTGCAGCCGTCCTCGGCTTTAGCACGGTGCCCGCGATGGCTCAGGCGCCGGGGCCTGCGACTGAGGAAATCGTCGTCACAGCGCGCAAGCGCGATGAGACGCTGATCTCCGTTCCCGTGGCGGTGGCAGCCATGAACGCGGCGCAAATTGAGAAGTACAACACGCGAGACCTGCAGAGCCTCGCGTCGCAAGTGCCCGGCTTGGTCATTCAGCCGTTCCCTACCGGGTCCGGAGGTTCTGTCGCACTCCGCGGCGTGAACAGCACGGGAACCAACCCGGCGGGCGATCCGGCCGTTTCGTTCAACGTCGACGGTGTTCAGGTCGGGGCCTCGAACATCGTCCGGCTTGGCCAAATCGATCTCCAGCAGATCGAAGTTCTGAAAGGCCCGCAGGCCCTGTTTTTCGGAAAGAACAGCCCCGGCGGCATCATATCGCTGCGGTCGAAAGACCCGGGTGATCATCTCGAGGCCAAGGTGATCACGGATTACGAATTCTATGCCCGCGAAAAGAACGTGACGGCGGCGGTCGGCGGGCCCATCACCGACAAAATTGGTGCCAGAGTTGTGTACTCGCACAACGGTATGGATGGCTGGCGGAAAAACCTCACCCCCTACGATCCGGCGAATAACATTTGGGGCCCGGCGGGAGGGAGTTCGCGTGAAGGCCGGCATGAGGATTTCGTCCGGGGCACGGTCGTCGCCAGGCCCACGACGGAGCTCACGATCCGCGCAAAATACAGCTACGCCAACGCCGAAGCGCCCGATCCGTTCACGAGCGCCGACCGGATCTACTGCCCTCGAGGCCTCCCGCAGACGCAGTATTTTGCGGGCGCGACCCAGAATGCTGCGGCGCAGCTCGACAATTGCAAGATCGACAACAAGGAGTATGGTGGCGCGCTGAACCCGGCGTTCTTCACCTTATTCCCCAACCAATACCCCTTCGAGGGGCAGAAGACGATGCAGCAGCTGGGCTCTCTCGAGATCAGCTACGAGTTCGCGCCCGATATCACCGCGACGTCCGTGACCGGCTATTACAAATTGCGCGACCGCTTCATCGGCAACGCTGCGTATCAGCCCATCTCGGTTCTGTCTGCGGGCACCTTTGTCGAGCGCCGCGAGATCTCCGAGGAGTTTCGGGTCACCACGAGCAAGGACAACTGGCCCGTCAATTTCATGATTGGCGGCTACTACCAGGACGTGAATTTCTACAACGGAACACCGACGATATTCATTACGTCGGCACTTCCGTCAGCCATCCAGTTTCTGGGACCGGTTCCGCCGGCGCCCGGCGGCGCCCCGATCAACTCCTTCAGCGAGTTTTTTGTGGATGGCCGCGCCTATTCGGTCTTTGGCCAGGCGATCTGGAAGATCACCCCGAAACTCGAGCTTTCCGGCGGCGCCCGTTACACCGAGGAGAAGAAGAGCTTCGACTATCAACGCACCAATGGGACGCCAGGCGCGCTCGTCACGGTATTTCCTAATCTCGGCTCTGCTCACAGCACCACGTTCAAGAATACGTCTCCTGAGGCCACACTTGCCTATCGGCCAAACCAGGACGCGACGTTCTTCTTCTCCTATCGCAACGGGTTCAAGTCGGGCGGCTACAACACGGCCGGCACGCCGCAGCCGGGCGAGGACATCACGTACAATCCGGAAAAAGTGAGCGGCTTCGAAACCGGCGTGAAAGCCCAGACGGGACCGGTGCGGTTTGGTTTGACGGCGTACACGTATCTCTACAAGGGCTTGCAGCTCAACGTCTTCAACCCGATCACGACACGGCAATCCGTGCTCAACGCAGCTTCGGCCCGTGTCAAGGGCATCGAAGCGGACGTCACATGGCACACGCCGCTCGAGGGCCTCATCATACACACCTCGGCCAATTATAACCGGGCTCGTTACGGGGCGTTCTTCCCGAGCTGCTACACAGGTCAGACCGTTGCGATGGGCTGCAATGTCAACCTTCTGGCAAATGGCCGGTTTGCCGCGCAGAATTTGACGGGGGCCGCGCTTGCCCTCGCGCCTGTCTGGACGGGAAATCTCGGCTTTACCTACGAGAAGGACATTGGTCCGCTCGTGTTGGGTCTTACCGCCGATGCAAATTATTCGAGTGCGTATTACGCGCAGCTCGAGGAGGCGCCGTTCGTGAGGCAGCAGCGGTACACGACCTTGGACGCCAGCGCCCGCCTTGGGCCTCGTGATGGATTTTGGCAGGTTGCTGTGATCGGCCGTAACCTCACGCAAGTCTGGCGCTCGCGATTTGTCAGCCAGGTCTCGGGCACGGGCATAAGCACGGTTACGGGAAGCACCTCGTTGGTGAATGGCCTGTCCGATTACTCGGGTCAGGTGGGCCGCGGTCGTGAAGTCCGGCTGCAGCTGACGCTGAAGCACGACTAAAACGTCTTTTGAAGGTCGCGAAAGCGTAAAAGATCTAGAGAGCATGTTCCCGGTTTATTCGGGGACATGCTCTCGTTTTATGGCTGGGCCGCGCAGGCTCGGTAGAGCGTGAACTCCACGGGCAAGGGCATTGTTCAACCTGGATGACGATCCGGAAAATCGTTTCCAACCTGAATCAAGCCCAGTTCATCAAGCAAAAAAACGACACGACGCCGCCACCATCACGTTTGCGATGCACTTGTTGTTTGGCGTATCGGGCGTTCGGCGCAGGCAACAAAGTGCTAAAAACAGAACCAACAACGAATTGGTGACCTCGCTTTACCCATTGTCGGCGGCGACGTCGTTTTCGTACGCCAAACGAATCTTCTTTCATTGCGCGCGCCAACCGTAATAATGCCCGGAGCGTATCGGCCCGGGTCTCTCGGGTCGTGTCTAACAACAATACGAACCGAACACTTGGCCCGCATCAGCCGAGAGAAGTTCCGGGACGACGAACTCAGGGAGCGTTGGCCATGGATGTAGGGATCCAGCTGTTCTTCAACAATTTTGAAGACGGCCGCACGGACCGGGATGTCTGGAAGGAAGATGTCGAGGTCGCGTCATGGGCCGAGCCCATGGGGCTCGATTTCATCAGCGGCGTCGAGCACCACTTTCACTCCTACGCCGTATCTCCGGACAACGTTTCGTTTCTTTCCTACATGGCCGCGAAGACGAAGCGGATCAAGCTGATGACCGGCGCCGTCATCCTGCCATGGAACGATCCCGTACGGGTGACGGAACGGATGATCCAGCTCGATCATCTTTCCGGGGGCCGCGTCCTTTTCGGCATGGGACGTGGTCTCGCGCGCCGGGAATATGAGCGCTTCGGCGTCGACATGAATGAATCGCGCGGCCGGTTCGACGAAGCGGCGAAGATGATCACGCGCGCCTTGGAAACGGGCATTCTCGAAAGCGATGGGCCCTATTATCGCCGCGCCCCGCTCGAGATTCGCCCCAAGCCGTTTGCAAGCTTCAAAGGACGCACAGCCTGCGTGGCGATGTCGTCGGACTCGGTGCCGATCTGCGCGGAGCTTGGCGCCGCCATGATGTGCTTCGCGTCGAAGCCCTGGGATCAGATGGCCAGTCAGGTCGATACCTACAATTCGCTTTATGACAAGTATCACAAGACCGCGCGGCCCAAGCCGATCTTCACCAACTTCATGTTTTGCGACGAGAGCCAGGACCGCGCCGCGGAGATGGCTCACACCTATATGGGCAATTACTACGACGACCTCATGGTTCACTATGAGATCGCCGGCACGCACTGGAAGGCCATCAAGGGCTATGGCGATTATGCGTCCGGTTCTGAAGAGCTCGCAAAGCTGAACAGCTATGAAGCGGGGAAGGCCGCCTATGTCCAGGTGAACGACTTCGGCACGCCCAACCGGATCCTGGAGGAATATGAAAGACGGCGAAAGCTTCTGGGCGAGTTCGACATGCTGCTCTGCGTCGCCTATGGCGGCATGAAACTGGGGGATATCGAGAAGAGCATGCGCCTCTATACCCAGAAGGTGCTGCCTGAACTGAAATCCTGGCACTAGGCAGTCGGCAATGGCGAGCGAAGCTTCTCGAGCGCTCAGCAAGCTCTACGACACATGGGCGGCGACGTTCGCGAGCGGACCGGACCTGCCGACCGTCCGCGCCATGCTCGAAGGCTGGGGCACCATGAGCACCGAGCCCGAAGGCGTCGCCTATGAGGAGGTGATGTGCGGCCGCGTGCCGGGCTTGTGGGCGATCCCGAAAGGGTGCGCGCAGGATCGCGTGTTGCTCGGTCTTCACGGCGGTGCGTTCTCGGGCGGTTCGCGCCAGAGCCATCGCAAGATGTTCGCCCACATCGCCAAGGCGATCGGCTGCCGCGCCTTGATCCCCGAATACCGGCTAGCGCCCGAGCACCTCTTCCCGGCTGCCTTGGATGATGCCCACGCCACCTATCAATGGCTTCTGGATCAAAAATTCGTTGGCCGCCATATCGTGATCGCCGGCGATTCCGCCGGAGGGGCGCTGACCCTGTCTCTGCAGTTCCGCCTCCGCGACGAGGGCAAGCCCCTTCCCGCGGCAAGCTTGCTCATCTCGCCTCTGACCGATCTCGCCGCGACCGGCGCGTCGCTGGCGGCGAACACGGGGCAGGATGTGCTCGCGACGGTGGCCAGCATCAGTGGCACGGCGGCCGGTTACCTCGGTCCCGATGGCGACAAATACAAGCGCGATCCGCTCGCCAGCCCACTCTACGGCAATTTCCGTGGGCTTTCACCGATGTATATCCAGGTCGGGGGCGCCGAAGGATTGCTCGACGACAGTCGCAGGGTGGCCGACAAAGCACGCGCCGCCGGAACCGATTGCAAGATCGATATCTATCCGGAGATGCAGCACGTGTTCCATTGCATGGTCGGCAACGCGCCCGAAGCCGATCAGGCCGTTGCGGACGCCGCCGCCTGGGCGAAGCCGAAATTGGCGCTCGGTAACAAGCGATAGAAAAGCACTCATTGAGACGAGGAGCGTTCAATGGATGATCTCGAGAAACTTCTCGCCATCGACGCGGTCAAGCGGCTCAAGGCCACCTATTTCTACGCCGTGGATACCAAGAACTACGAGCTTCTTGCGACGATCTATGACGACGAGTCGATCGCCGATTTTCGCGGCGAGCGGGATCTGAAGCCGGGCGAGAGCCCCGATAAACTGGCGCCCGTCGAGCAGGCGCTGGCCGCGGGCGACAACGCGCTGGCAAAGGGCGGCGACAACATTGTCGCGTTGATCCGCGAGGCCGTCATTCCCTTGGTCACGGTGCATCATGGCCACGCCCCGATCATCAAAGTGATCGGACCGGATGAGGTCAAAGGGATTTGGCCAATGTTCGACTATGTCGACAATAGTCGCGGCGCTGCCTTGAAGGGATATGGCCACTACCACGAGACCTATCGGAAAGTTGGCGGCCGCTGGATCCTTCGTCACTCGGTCGTGACGCGTCTGCGCACTGACGGCCGCAACCCGGTCGGTTTTGCCCAGAGCTGACCTTATCTAGACGCACGGTCGCGGCTGACCCCCGCGGACGAGACGGCCCGGCAACGCGCCGGTCGCCTCGCCACGGCGATAGATGACCTGGCCCGAAACGATCGTCGCGTCGTAGCCATGAACTTTTTGCATCAGGCGCCGGCCGCCGGCCGGAAGATCGTCCACGACATGCGGCAAATGCATGTTGAGGGCTTCAAGGTCGATGATGTTGACGTCGGCTTTGTAGCCCGGCTTCAGCACGCCGCGATCGTTGAGGCCGACCGCCTCGGCCGTCTCCCGCGACAGCATGGAAATGGCGCGCTCCAGGGGAACACGGCGCGGCTCGTTCTTGTCGCGGACATATTTGCAAAGCAGGAACGTCGTGTAGGGCGCATCGCACAGCATGCCGTAATGTGCGCCGCCATCGCCGAGCCCCAGAACGGTTCCCTGCTTCCCCAGCATCTCCGCGGCGATGCCGTAGAAGTCGCCTTCGATGTTGCCAGTCGGCGCATAGATGATGGAACGGCCGCCCTTGCTCAGCAGCTCGTCATAGAGAAGCTCGCGCTCGTTCACGCCAAGGACCGCAGCGCGTGCGCGGATGCTGTCCGAGGCCGCCGGGATGTAATTGGGTGGATCATCCAGAACGAACAGCGGATGCATTCTTTTGAGAAGCTCGCACAGGAACGCGTGCGGATCCGTTGGCTCCTCGGAAATGATCTTGGCACGGAGCGCGGGATCGCGCATCGCGGCGACTTTTTCGGCCAAAGGTAGGCGAGCGACCGGCCGATAGCTCGGGTTGAGGCAGAACGGATGGATCGACAGATCGAGGCCGTAGAGAACGCCGGCGGGACGCGGAAGAATCTGGCCGCGGATCTGCAAATTGTCGCGTTTGGCCTGCTCGAGGCCGGCGAAATAATTGCGCCAGTCACCGGATGAATCCGCAAGCAGCGTGAATGATACCGGGCGGCCTGAAACCTCGGCGATACGGCGGATGACTCTGAACTCCTCGGCCGCTGACTCGTTCAGCCGCGGGATGAGCTGGAACACGCCTTTGCCGGCATCGCGCAGGCCGGCGGCGAGCGCCAGAAGCTCCTGCTCCTCCGTCGGTACCGACGGCGCCAATCGGCCGTCGCGGAACCGATGCGTGTGGCTGCGCGAGGTGGTGACGCCGAGCGCGCCGGCCTCGATGCCTTCGGCGGTGAGGCGCCGCATTTCTGCGAGATCCTCTGGCGTCGGTGGCTCGAGATTCACGCCGCGGTCGCCCATCACATAGACGCGGAGCGGGGAATGCGGGAGCTGAGCGGCAAAATCGATGTCCGCATGCCGCCGCGACAAGGCATCGAGATAATCGGGAAAGGTTTCCCAGTTCCACGGCACGCCCTCGGCCATGACGACTTTGGGGACGTCCTCGACGCCTTCCATCAGCTTGAGAACAAGGTCGTGTTGATCGGGCTTGGCCGGCGCGAAGCCGACACCGCAATTGCCCATGACGACGGTCGTCACACCGTGGTTCGACGAGGGCGCAAGAGTGTGTTCCCAGGTGACCTGACCATCGTAGTGGGTGTGAATGTCGACGAAGCCCGGCGTCACGATTCGGCCGGCGGCGTCGATTTCCTCTGTGCCATCATCGGCAACAGTTCCCACCGCAGCGATGCGTCCGTCCTTGATGGCGATATCGGCGACGAACGGCGCGCCGCCCAGGCCGTCGACTACGGTTCCGCGGCGAATGACGATGTCGTATCTGGCCAATTCTGCCTCCCGCACTTCAAGAGCTACATGTTGGGTACGTAGCGGTTCGTCATGGCGCGCTCGCCGGGCACGACCTGTCCTTGAGCGTAGTCGCCGACGATCGTCGTCCGTTGTGCCAACCTGCTTTCGCCGACGGGAAAGCCGGGGGCGCCGTGCAGCATTCTCCAGTTGTCCCACAGAACGAGATCACCGGGCTGCCAGACGTGGTAGTACACGCGGCTTTCGTTCTCGCAGAACGCGACAAGCTCCTCGAGGAGCGCATCTCCTTCCGGGCCCGGCATCTCATAGATCCCGAGGGCAAACCATGGCGAGATGTTCAGCACCTTCCTGCCGGTCTCCGGGTGAAGGCAAATGACGGGATGCATGACCTTGCTGTAGGTGTTTATCGTCTTGTAGGCGGCTTGCATCATCGTGCTCAATTTGTGCAGCTTCACCTTGGCGCCGAATTTCTTCGCCGACGAATCCGGGTTGTAGTGATAGACGACGTGCAGCCCCTTGATCGTTTCCTTCAGAGCCTTTGGCAGATCGTCGTAAAGCTGCAGGCGGTCGATGAATCCTGTCTGGCCGCCGCTGGACGGGCGCCGAAGCAGCCGCAGAATGCCGCCGCGATTGTTGCGCTCGACGTAGATGAGATCGAGATGCCAGGGCAGATAGCCGGCCCGCAGCGCGCCGTTCACCTCATAGATATCGCAATTGTCCGGAACGTTCTTGAGCTGCTGAAGCGTCTCGGTTCCAGGCACCCGCGCCGCGGCGACGGGATGAATCGCAAGCTCTCCGAAAACTTCGGACAGCGCGATTTGAACCTCGGTAGTGTCCGGCAGGCCGCGGAAGACGACCACGCCCGCGTCAAGCCAAACCTGACGCAGCTCTTTTTTGATGGCGGAGGACGTTATGTCCTCGACGCTCAGGTTCGTGACCATCGCTCCGAATTTATGTCCGGAGAACCTCGAAACCGCAAAAGCCATATGTCCTCCTTTGTTATTTTGAGGGTGCTTGGCTCCCTCGATGTCGTCCGGAGACGCATCATCGCTCGAGGTGTCCGGCACTGCTTTCCACGAGGGGCGACCGCGCCATAATACGCGTCGACCGGACCGGCCTCAAATGAGCCCGCTGTCCCAAAAGGCCTAGGCTCGTCTACAATTCGAATTTGGCGGTAGTCTAAACAGAACTAAGTTATGGGCTCCAGCTCGAGAAGAGATGAGGGGAAGCGAGATGATCAAACTGCCTCAGCCAGAACGCGATGACTGTGTCCTTCGCCATCTGCTCGACAGGCAAGCCGCTGAGCAGCCCGGCAAGGTCTATCTCAAGAACGAGGACGGGCGCGAGTGGACCTACGCGCAGATGAGGCAGGCGGTGATCAATGCCGGCGCGGCGCTGCAGGCTCTCGGCGTCAAGCAAGGCGAGCATGTCTTTGGTTGGATGCCCAACTGTCCCGAAGCGATTATCGCCTGGTATGCGGTGAACTATATCGGCGCGGTCTATGTCCCGACGAACACGGCGTATCGAGGCCGGCTGCTCGAGCATGCCATCTATCTTTCGGACGCCAAGGTGGGAATTGTTCATGCGGACCTGGTGCCGCGTTTCGCCGACATCGAGGTGTCGGCGCTGCGCGATGTCGTCGTCTTTGGCGGCACCGCGGCGGGCGATGCGCGGCTCCGTTTCCATCCGAGCGAAATTCTGTCGCGAGCGGCACAAGAAGCGCCGCTCGAAAGGCCGATCGAGCCGCGCGACAGCATCTACATCATCTTCACATCCGGCACGACGGGACCGTCCAAGGCCGTTCTTACGTCCTATGCGATGATGTGGTACCAGAATCCCGAAGCCTGGCCGATCGTATCGCAGGGGTCGCGATTTCTGCTTTCGGGTCCGCTTTACCATGCTTCCGCCACCGGGTGGGCCTACTGCATGCTCGTGCGCGGCGGCTCGGTCGCGTTGATCGAATCCTTCAAGACCAGCACCTTTTGGGATGTCATTCGCGAAACCGGGGCAACCCATTGCGTGCTGCTGGGCGTCATGATTCCGTTTCTGCTGAAGGAGCCACCGTCGCCGCGGGACAAGGGTCATCCCTTGAAGTTTGTGTGCACGTCGCCTTGGGGCGAGCCATGCCTCACATTCGGCCGACGGTTTGGAACGACGATGTACACGGCCTATTCAATGAGCGAGATCCCGTGTCCGATCGTTTCCGAGGCGAACCCGCCAAAGCCGGGTGTCGCCGGCAAACGACGGCCGGGCTTCGATCTCAGAATCGTCGATGAGAACGACTACGAGGTGCCTGTGGGTCAGGTGGGCGAGTTGCTCGTGCGATCCGACCGCCCATGGGCGCTCAATTCCGGGTACCACAAGAATTCGGAAGCCACGGCGAAAGCTTGGCGCAACGGCTGGTTCCACACCGGCGACGCCATGCGCGTCGACGAGGACGGCTATTATTATTTCGTCGATCGGATGAAGGACGCGATCCGTCGCCGTGGCGAAAACATTTCGTCGTTCGAAGTCGAGGCGGTGGTGCAGGAACATCCCGCCGTGCGGGAATGTGCGGCCCTCGCCGTGCCGAACGAACTGTCGGAAGACGACGTCATGATCTGCATCGCTCTCCAGCCGGACATGACGGTGGAGGGCAAGGACCTCATCGACTTTCTGTTGCCGCGCATGGCCCATTTCATGGTGCCGCGCTACATCCGCATTCTGCAGAGCTTGCCGAAGACGCCTTCGGCCAAGGTTCAAAAGGAAGAACTGCGCCGCCAGGGCATAACCCCCGATACATGGGACGGCGCTGCCGCCGGCATTGTCATAAAGCGCGACAAGATTGGCCGGCCGTAACGGGCAAGGTATGGTCGCGTGAGCAAGCTTTAAAAGGAGATTTCCATGAAGGTCGGATTGCAGATGCCCCACTTCACCTTTCCGGGCGGGCCGGCCGTGATCGGTTCGACGCTGGCCGACATCGCGCGCACGGCCGATGCGGTGGGATTTCATTCCCTTTGGGCGATGGATCATTTCTTCCAGATCGAGATGGTGGGCCCGCCCGAGCGCGAGATGCTCGAAGGCTATTCGACGCTGTCGTTTTTCGCGGCGCTGACCAAGCGCGTGAAAATCGGCACGCTCATCACCGGCGTTATCTATCGTCATCCCGGCGTTCTCGTAAAGACGGCGACGACGCTCGACGTGCTCTCGGGCGGCCGCGCCTATCTCGGCATCGGCGCCGGTTGGTTCGAAGCTGAAGCGCGGGGCTTGGGGATTCCGTTTCCGCCGATTGCCGAGCGGTTCGAGCGGCTCGAGGAGGCGCTCCAGATTGCGAAGCAGATGTGGGCGG
>Ga0081455_10001669_pt1 | contig 26910 bp, 24 predicted proteins | sample TabmetS3T2R1_FD_70207 | JGI IMG/M metagenome (GOLD analysis project Ga0081455, IMG submission 70207) | Tabebuia heterophylla rhizosphere microbial communities from the University of Puerto Rico - S3T2R1 | ecosystem: Host-associated > Plants > Roots > Rhizosphere ...
CGACTTGCGCACTAGAAGGCCGAACTCGGGTAAACCCGAGTTCAGGTGGTCCATCTTTTCGCGAAGATGATGGATGGCCGGGACAAGCCCGGCCATGACGAAATCAACAAAGGCCCAGGTGAGGCGCCCATGTCCGAGGACTTCCTGAAAAACCCGCTCTCCCTCTTCGACGTGCGTGGCAAGACCGCGATCGTCACCGGCGCCACCGGCGCATTCGGCGCGCTCGCCGCCAAGGTGCTGGCGGGCGCCGGTGCCAATGTGGTGCTCTGCGCGAACAGTGCCGCCGCGCTCAAGAAGGTGGCGGACGAATGCGAGGCGCTCGGCGGCAAGACCGAGGCGCTCGCGAAGCGTCCGAGCTCTGAAGCCAATTGCGATGCCATCGTCGACGCGGCGGTGAAGAAATTCGGCCGCGTCGACATCCTGGTGGTCGCCTCAGGCCAGAACAAGGTCTCCAAGATCGTCGATCAGAAGCCGGAAGATTTTCTGGACGTGATGGATGCCAACGTCACGCAATCCTGGCTGATTGCCCGCGCCGCCGGCCGGCAGATGCTCAAGCAAGGTCAGGGCGGGAAAGTCATCCTGATGTCGTCGGCGCGCGGCCTGCTCGGCCATCCCGCCGGCTACACCGCCTATTGTGCGTCGAAGTCGGCCGTCGATGGCATCACCAAGGCGCTCGGCTGCGAATGGGGTGGTACCGGAATCACCGTCAACGCGCTCGGCCCGACCGTCTTTCGCTCGCCGCTCACCGAATGGATGTTCGCCGACGACGAGCGCGGCAAGACGACCCGCGCCGGATTCGTCACCCGCGTGCCGAAGGGCCGGCTGGGCGAGCCCTCCGACCTGGCCGGCCCGCTCCTGTTCCTGGCGTCGAAGGCGTCGGACTTCTACACCGGCCATATCCTTTACGCCGACGGCGGCTACACCGCGGGCTAGGCGATGACCAAGGCGCGCATCGCCGTGATCGGCGCCGGCCTCATGGGGCATGGCATCGCCCAGGTGTTCGCGCTCGCCGGTCACGAGGTCACGATCTACGATCAGTTCAAGGCGAGCCTCGACAGCGCCAAGACGCGCATCCTCGCCAACCTCAAGGATCTGGGTGACGATCAGTCCGCGGTCGAGCGCGTGCGGCCGACGCCCGAGCTTGCCGATGCCGTGCGCGATGCCGACTACGTGGTCGAGGCGGTGCTGGAAGATCTGCCGCTGAAGCAGAAGCTGTTCGTCGAGATCGAGCAGCACGTGCGGCCGCAGACCATTCTCGCCAGCAACACGTCGGTCATTCCGATCACGAAAATCATGGAGGGCCTTCGCGACCGCTCGCGCGCGCTCGGCACCCACTGGTGGAACCCGCCCTACCTGGTGCCGCTGGTCGAGGTGATCGGCACGCAATGGACATCGCAGCAGGCGATCGACTGGACCATCGCGCTGCACAAGGCGGCGGGGAAGATGCCCGTGCACGTGAAGAAGGACGTGCCCGGTTTCGTCGGCAACCGCCTGCAGCACGCCTTGTGGCGCGAGGCGATCGCGCTGGTGGAGCATGGCATCTGCGACGCCGAGACCGTGGACACCGTGATCAAGGCGAGCTTCGGGCGGCGGCTCGCCGTGCTCGGGCCGCTGGAGAATGCCGATCTCGTCGGCACCGATCTGACGCTCGCCATTCACAACACGGTGCTGCCCGACATCGAGCGTCGGGCCGGGCCGTCGCCTTATCTCGAAGCGCTGGTCGCCGCCGGCAAGCTCGGATTCAAGTCGGGTGAAGGCTTTCGCAAATGGAGCGCCGACGAGCAGGCGGCGCTGCGGGCCAAGGTGTCGCAACATCTCAAGCGGGCGCGCGCGAGCGACGCCTGAGCAACCGTCAGGGAGGTTCCGATGACGATGAAGGACAGAGCCGGAATCCGCGAGCCTGGTTCGTCGAACGGCGTGAGCCGGCGCAGCCTGGTCGTAGGTGGCCTCGGCGCCATGGCAGCGCCCGCGGTGCTGCGCGTGATCCCGGCCAACGCGCAGAGCCGGGCCATCAAGATCGGGCACGTCAGCCCGCGGACCGGTCCGCTCGCCGGCTTCGGCGAGGCCGACGGCTTCATCCTCGAGCAGGTGCGCGGCATTCTCGGGCCCGGCCTGCAGAGCGGCGGTCGCACCTATCCGGTGCAGATCATCAGCAAGGACAGCCAGTCGAGCGGCAGCCGCGCCGCCGAGGTCGCCTCCGAGCTGATCCTCGGCGACAAGGTCGATCTCATCGTCGCGTCGGCGACGCCCGACACCACCAATCCGGTGGCCGACCAGGCCGAGGTCAACGAGGTCCCCTGCATCACCACCAACTGCCCGTGGCAACCCTATTTCTTCGGACGCAAGGGCGATCCCGCCAAGGGCTTCACCTGGACCTATCACTTCTTCTGGGGGCTCGAGGACGTGATCGCCGCATTCCTCGCGCTGTGGGATCAGGCGCCGACCAACAAGGTCGTGGGCGGCCTCTTCCCCAACGACGCCGACGGCAATGCATGGGGCGATCCGCAGCGCGGCCTGCCGCCGGCGCTCGCGAAAGCCGGCTACAAGCTCACCGATCCCGGCCGCTATCAGCTCATGAACAACGACTTCACGTCGCAGATCTCGGCGTTCAAGGCGATCAATGCCGAGATCATCACCGGCAACATGATCCCGCCCGACTTCGCCACCTTCTGGTCGCAGGCGGCGCAGCAGGGCTTCCGCCCGAAGATCGTCACCATCGGCAAGGCGCTGCTGTTCCCGTCGGTGATCGATTCGCTCGGCGCGCGCGGCAACGGCCTCACCACCGAAATCTGGTGGACGCCGAGCCATCCGTTCAAGTCCGGCCTCACCGGCCAGAGCGCCAAAGAGCTCACCGATGCCTATGTCGCCGCCACCAAGCGGCCGTGGACGCAGCCGATCGGCTTCCAGCACGCGCTGTTCGAGGTCGCCATCGACGTGCTCAAGCGTTCGAAGGCGCTGGAGCCGAAGGCGATCCTCGATGCCATCGTGGCGACCGATTACAAATCGATGGTCGGCCCGGTGAAGTGGACCGGCCAGCCGGTGAAGAACGTCACCAAAACGCCGCTCGTCGCGGGGCAGTGGCAGCGCAAGGCCGACAAGTTCGACCTGGTCATCACCACCAACAAGCCGGCGCCGGAAATTCCGGTCGGCGGACAGCTGCAGCTGCTTTCGTGATATGAGTTGGTGAAGTTGCAATCTGCTGAGATGTCGTCCCCGCGAAAGCGGGGACCCATCGTGCCCTAAACTCGGCCTCTGGAATATGGATCCCCGCTTGCGCGGGGATGACACCCATGTTGGTGCCCCACGGCGCTCCCGCTTCAGGATGACGGATTGAGAGTCTTCGTGCGGGTGACATGCGCATGGCTCCCATCCTCGCCTTCGAGAAGATCTCCAAGCGGTTCGGCGCGGTGATCGTGGCGCAGGCGATCGATCTCGCGCTCGAAGAGGGCGAGGCGCTCGGCATCATCGGCCCGAACGGGGCCGGTAAGACCACGTTGTTCGGCATGGCGTGCGGAACCGTGGTGCCGGACGCCGGGCGGGTGCTGTTCGCGGGAACCGATATCACGCGGCTGGCTCCGGAGCGGCGCTGCCGCATGGGCATCGGCCGCTCGTTTCAGATTCCCCAGCCGTTCAACGCCATGACCGTGTTCGAGAACCTGGTGGTGGCGGCGGCTTTCGGCGGCGGCCGGGGCGAGCGCGAGGTCTATCCGCGTTGCGTCGAGCTGCTGGAGCAATGCCGCCTCGCCGACAAGGCGAACCGGCCCGCAGGCAGCCTCACGCTGCTCGACCGCAAGCGGCTCGAGCTCGCGCGTGCTCTCGCCACCACGCCGCGCGTGCTGCTGCTGGACGAGGTCGCCGGTGGGCTCACCGAGCACGAATGCCTGGCGCTGGTCGACCTGATCCGCGACATTCGCCGCGGCGGGGTCTCGATCATCTGGATCGAGCACATCGTCCATGCCCTGATCGCGATCGTCGACCGCCTGGTCGTGCTGCACGGCGGAGGCCTCATCGGCGCGGGCGATCCCAAGACCGTGATCGGGAGCCCGGCGGTGCGCGAAATCTACATGGGGATCCCCGCTGATGCCTGAGCCGCTCCTCGCCGTGCGCGCGCTCGATGCCTTCTACGGCGACTTCCAGGCGCTGTTCGGCGTTTCGATCGAGGTCGCGCCGGGGGAGGTGGTCGCGGTCATCGGCGCGAACGGCGCCGGCAAATCGACGCTGCTCAAGTGCATCGCCGGCGCCATGCGCTCCCGCCGCGACGCCATCGTGTTCGCGGGCTCCCCGATCGGCGACGAGCCGGCGCACACGGTGGTTGCCCGCGGCATCGCGCTCGTCCCCGAGGGCCGCCGGTTGTTTCCCTCGCTCTCGGTCGAGGAAAATCTCGTCATCGGCGGCCAGCTCGGCCGCTCCGGGCCGTGGACCCTCGCGCGCATCTACGAGCTGTTCCCCGCGCTGGCCGAGCGCCGCCATGCCCCGAGCACGTCGCTGTCCGGCGGCCAGCAGCAGATGGTTGCCATCGGGCGTGCGCTGATGTCCAATCCGAAGCTCCTGCTGTGCGACGAGATCAGCCTCGGGCTCGCCCCGATCGTGGTGCGCGAGGTCTATGCCCGCTTGCCCTCGATCGTCGCCGAGGGGAGTTCGCTCATCGTCGTGGAGCAGGACATCGTGCAGGCGCTCAAGGCCGCCAAGCACGTCTACTGCCTGCAGGAGGGCCGCGTCGCGCTCACCGGTCCGACCGCGAGCCTGACACGCGAGGCGATCTCGGCTGCCTATTTCGGGGCGTGAGGCTCGGCGATGGAATGGATCAACATTATCGTGCAGGGCGTGCTGATCGGCGGCCTCTACGCCATGTTCGCGGCCGGGCTTGCCCTGATCTTCGGCGTCATGCGGCTCGTCAACATCGCCCACGGCGATCTGATCGTGCTCGCCGCCTATATCGCGCTGATGACGACCGACACGCTCGGGCTCAACCCGCTCATTGCGATCGCCATCGTCGTGCCGATCATGGCGGCGATCGGCTATGCGCTGCAGCGCGCGCTGCTCAACCGCACGCTCGGGGACGACGTGCTGCCGCCGCTGCTCGTCACCTTCGGCCTCTCGGTCATCATCCAGAATGCGCTGTTGGAAGTGTTCACGGCCGACAGCCGCCGGCTCAAGGCCGGCGCCATCGAGGTCGCAAGCTTTCCCTTGGCCGAGGGAGTGTGGATCGGCGTGCTGCCCTTGCTGCAATTCGTCGTCGCCGTCGCCGTCATCGCCGGTCTGCAGGTCCTGTTCTACCGCACCGCGCTCGGCCGCGCCTTCCGCGCGACGTCGGACGACCAGTCGGTGGCGCAATTGATGGGCCTCGACAACCGCCACGTCTTCGCGCTCGCCATGGCGCTGTCGCTGGCGGTGATCGCGGTCGCCGGCGTCTTTCTCGCCGTGCGCACCAATTTCGATCCGGCGATCGGCCCGGCGCGGCTGATCTTCGGCTTCGAGGCCGTCATCATCGGCGGGCTGGGCAGCATGTGGGGCACGCTGGCTGGCGGCATCGTGCTGGGGGTGTCGCAGGCGATCGGCGCGCAGATCGACCCGGGCTGGCAGCTGCTCGCCGGCCATCTCACCTTTCTCCTCATTTTGGCGGTGCGGCCCGAGGGCCTGTTTCCGAAAGTGCAGGGATGAACGCCTCCTTCCGCGTCGAGCACGCGACCCGCTCGAGCCACGTCGGCACGGTAGTGTTCGCCGTCGGCTTCGTGGTGCTCGCGGCGGCGCCGGCGTGGGGCGGGCGCGACGACCTGCGGCTCCTCTCGGAGATCTACGCCTATGTCGCGCTCGCGAGCCTGTGGAACCTGCTCGCCGGCTATGCCGGCTTGGTCTCGGTCGGCCAGCAGGCTTATGTCGGGCTCGGCGGCTACGTCCTGTTCGCGTCGACCATCCTGGCCGGCGTTCATCCGCTTGTTGCGGTGCCGCTCGCAGGCGTGATCGCCGGCGTGATCGCACTGCCGGTCGCGGGCCTCATGTTTCGGCTGCGCGGTCACTACTTCGCCATCGGCACCTGGGTGGTGGCCGAGGTGTTCCGGCTGATCTCCTCGCAGATTTCCGCTCTCGGCGGAGGCTCCGGGATCAGCCTGCCGGCGGGGATCGTGACCGCCATGGCGTCGAGCCGGCAGATGCGGGAATTCCTGATCTACTGGGTGGCGCTGGCGCTCGTCGTGGCCGTGCTCGCGGCAATCGTGCTGCTGCTGCGCTCGCGCTACGGCCTTGCGCTCACGGCGATCCGCGACAACGAGCTCGCGGCGCGGTCGAACGGCGTCGATGTGACGCGCACCAAGCTCGTGGTCTATATCCTGACCGCCTTCGGCACCGCCATGGTCGGCGCGCTGATCTTCCTGCAGAAGCTGCGGATTTCTCCCGACACCGCGTTCAGCGTCAACGACTGGACCGCCTTCGTCATCTTCATCACCGTGATCGGCGGCATCGGCCGGGTGGAGGGGCCGATCATCGGCACCATCGTGTTTTTCCTGCTGCGGCAGACGCTGGCCGATCTCGGCAGCCTTTACCTCCTGATGCTGGGCGCCGTCGCCATCGCGGTGATGCTCATGGCGCCGAAGGGCATCTGGGGCCTCATCGCCGAGCGTTTCGGCTGGCAGCTCCTGCCGCTCGAGCGGCGCTTGCGCTTTGCGGCGGATGCCCGCACAACCTGAGCTTCAAAGAGGAACCGCGAGGACCCCCGGGAGAGAGCCATGGCTGCCAGAGCCGACAAGGTCATCATTACCTGCGCCGTCACCGGCGCGATCCATACCCCGACCATGTCGGAGGCGTTGCCGGTCACGCCCGACCAGATCGCCCAGCAGGCCATCGCCGCCGCCGAGGCGGGCGCCGCCATCCTGCACCTGCACGCCCGCAATCCCCAGGACGGCCGCCCGACCGGCGATCCCGCCGTGTTCATGCAGTTCCTGCCGCGCATCAAGCAGGCGACGGACGCCGTCGTGAACATCACCACTGGCGGATCGCCGACAATGGCGGTCGAGGAGCGGCTCGCTGGCGTGATGAAGTTCTCGCCGGAAATGTGCTCGCTCAACATGGGCTCGATGAACTTCGCGCTCTATCCCATGGTCGCGCGCTACAAGACCTGGAAGCACCAATGGGAGGAGCCGTATCTGCTCGGCACCAACGAGACGATCTTCCGCAACACCTTCGCGGATATCGAGAAGATCTCGAAGCTGATGGGCGAGGGGCACGGCACCAAGTTCGAGCACGAATGCTACGACGTGGGGCACCTCTACAATCTCGCCCACGGCGTCGACAAAGGCTGGTTCAAGCCGCCGATCTTTCTGCAGCTGATCTTCGGCATCCTCGGCGGCATCGGCGCCGACATGGAGAACCTTTTCTTCATGAAGCGCACCGCCGACAAGCTGTTCGGTGACGACTACCAATGGTCGGTGCTGGGGGCCGGGCGCTCGCAGATGCCGTTCGCCACCCAGGCGGTGATGATGGGTGGCAACGTGCGCGTGGGCCTGGAGGACAGCCTCTATATCGGCCGCGGCCAGCTCGCGAAGAGCAACGCCGAGCAGGTCGTGAAGATCAGGCGCCTGATCGAGGAACTCGGCTACCAAATCGCCACCCCGACGGAAGCGCGCGCGATATTGGGGCTCAAGGGGCCGGACCGGACGAAGTTCTAACAGCTTTGGGAATGTCGCAATGATCCCCCGGTTGTCATCGCCCGCGCAGGTGGGCGATCCAATAATCGCCGCCCGATGTGCAAGGCACCGCCGTACCCCATCCGTGTATCGGAGTTTACTGGATGCCCGCTTGCGCGGGCATGACAGCTGCATCTGCTGAAACAAGGGGGCGTTCGATGCCCAACGACACGATCGTCGACATCTATTGTCACATCGCTCCGGAGAAATTCTTCCAGGAGATGAATCGCATCGCGCCGCGGCTCGGCAATATCGCGGCGCGGCTGCGGGGCGTGAAAAAGCTGTTCGATCTCGACGAGCGCTTCCGCGAGATGGACCAGTTCGGCGACTACCGCCAGATCATCTCGCTGCCGAACCCGCCGATCGAGGACTTTGCCCCCGGCGAGGTCGGGCTCGAGCTCGCGCGCATCGGCAACGACGCCATGGCGGAGCTGTGCGCGCGCCATCCGCAGCGCTTTCCGACCTTCGTTGCCGCGCTCTCGCTCACCGACGTAGCGGGCTCGGTGGCGGAGGCGCGCCGCGCGGTCAAGGAGCTCCACGCCGGCGGCGTCCAGATTTTCACCAACGTGGCGGGCCGCCCGCTCGACGAAGGCGCGTTCGAGCCGATCTTCGCCACCATGGCCGAGCTCGACCTGCCGATCTGGCTGCACCCGGCGCGCACCGCGAGCATGACCGACTATCCGGCGGAGCCGAAGTCGCGGTTCGAGATGTGGTGGTGCTTCGGCTGGCCTTACGACACCTCGGTGGCGATGGTGCGGATGGTGTTCAACGGGCTGCTCGACCGCTATCCCAAGCTCAAGATCATCACCCATCACCTCGGCGGAATGATTCCCTTTTACGACGGCCGCATCGGTCCCGGCCTGCAGGTGCTGGGCAGCCGCACCAGCGACGAGGACTATTCCAAGGTGCTGCCCTCGCTCAAGCGGCCGCACCTCGATTACATGCACGACTTCTACGGCGATACCGCGTTATTCGGCGGCGGCATCCAGGCGGTGCGCTGCGGGCTCGAGTTCTTCGGTGCAGACCACGTCGTGTTCGCGACCGACACGCCGCTCGGTCCGATCGCGCCAACCATCGACACTATCAAGCGGCTCGACATTGCCGACAGCGACCGGCGCAAGATCTTGGCCGGCAACGCCGAGCGCCTTCTCAAGCTGAAGCTGTCCTGAGGGAGATCTGGCCATGCCGATGAATGCGCTGCTGCGCCCCGCGATCCGCGCCGTCGTCGGAGCGGTTGCGCTCGCGACCGGCGCGATGGTCCTCGCCGCGCCTGCGAGTGCCGCCGAGAAGCTTCGCGTCGGTAAGGCCGTGCCCGAGGCATTCTCGTTCGTGCCGCTCGATATCGGTATGCGCAAGGGATTCTTCGCCAAGCATGGGCTCGAGATCGAGTCGATCGCGTTTGCCGGCGATGCCCGCATGCAGCAGGCGATGGCGTCGGACAGCCTCGACATCGCGCTCGGCTCCGGCCCGGCGATGGCGTTCATCGTCAAGGGCTCGCCCATCAAGGGGGTCGCCGCCATGGCCGGGCCGCCGCTGCTGCTCGCGATCGTGGTGCGCCCGGACGGCCCGAAGAGCGCGTCCGAGCTCAAGGGCAAGAAGATCAGCGTGTCGACCGCGGGCTCGCTTACCTATTGGCTGGTGAGCGAAACGTCGCGCCGGCAGGGCTGGGGCCCGAAGGGCATCGACATCGCGCCCATGGGGGCGATGCCCGGCCAGATCGCGGCGCTCAAGCGCGGCGATATCGACGGCACCATCATGGACATCGGCAACGCCTTCGAGCTCGAGAAGCGCGGCGAGGGCCGCATCCTCGTGCGCTTCACCGACATCAAGGACTTCCACATCCACGTGATCTTCGCGGCCGACAAGCTGATCGCCAATCGGCCCGAGGCCGTGCGCGGCTTCCTGCAAGGATGGTTTGAGACCATCGCATTCATGCGCAAGAACAAGGCGGAGACGGTGGCCATCGCCAAGGAAGTCACCAACAAGGATGAGGAAATCACCGCGCGCGTGTACGACGAGCTCATGCCGATGTTCTCCGATGACGGCAAATTCAGCCCGGGCGCGCTCGCCACGCTCGCCAAGTCCTACGTGGAGCTGCAGCTTCTGCCGGAGGAGCCCGATCCTGCCAAGCTCTATACCGAGGCGTTCCTGCCGAAGCGGTGACGCCGGGACAGCGGCTGCACCTCGCGGAGTACCGGGGGTGCCGGAGCTTCCGGACCGGCATGGCGGAGGTCGTCGTCGTCGAGAACACTGACCGCCGCCCCCTCTCGATCGTTGTACGGGCCGCTGCGCAACGACCAGAGGAGCCACAAGGTTTCCGACGTGGCGCCGCTTGCGGCGGCCACTATCCAGCTTCACCGTTCGAGCGTCTTTAGATAGGCGATGACATCCCCGATCTGGTCGGGATCGAGTCGGAACTGCGGCATGGTGGGATGACCGGCGCTGATCCCCTCGGACAACGGCCGTCGCAGGCTTTCGATCGGATATCGGAGATGCAACGTGCGGAACGCCGGTGCGATCGTAAGCGGGCTGTTGCTGACCTGGTCAATGGAATGGCACTGCGCACAGTGAACGCGCACGAACGTCAGGCCTCGTTGCGCCGCCGGCGGCTGTTGCGCGAGAGCGGGTTCGCCGGCGCACAACAGGATCACGGCTAACGTCACAATCGGCCATTTTGGTTGAGCGAGATTTCTGAATTTCACTTGCATTTCCTCTCGTCTTGTTCGCGTCCCGGCGTCAGCGCGCGAGCGTTTTGAGATAGGCCATGAGATCCGCGACTTGGCCAGGCTCAAGCTGGAACCGCGGCATGACTGGATGGATTCCTTCGGCCAACGGCCGCTGCAAGTCGGCAATAGGATACTTGAGGCGGAGGGTGCGGAACGGCGGTGCGATCGGGAGCGGGCTCTCACCGACCCTTTCGATTGCATGACAGGCCGCGCAATGTACACGAGCAAACCTCAACCCACGTCGCTCGGCTGGTGATTCTGCGACTGCGACCTCGCCGGCGTACGGAACAATTGTGCCCAGCGCGATCACCCCACATGCGAGCTGAACAGCATATTTGGGCGCCACCTACGACCTCCTGCTCCCGGCGTCGGCGCCCAACGCTCGAAGCGTCATCGTGTTGGGACAGTATGCTTGCCAGGGCGAATCGGACTGCTCCTTCGCCAAATCGCGGGTGCATCTGCGTTTGCTCGCACATAGGGTGCAGACCCGCTCGAGATCACGGACCACTTGGGGCTCGACCCGCACAATCTTCGCGGCATCGAGCTTGATCTGCCGCATTCGCCGGGAGAGCAGATCGGCTGAATCCGGCCATTTGCCCGCGAGCACGCGAAGCTCCGCCGCCCCGCCAACGCCGACGTCGTGCGCAATGCGCGCGGCCTCGGCAGGACCGCAAGCGGCGAGCTCCGCGACGGTGCTGCGCCTGCGGGCGAATTCTTGCCACCACCCAGCAAGCCGGGGGAGGAAACCTGGCCTAGTATGAGTCGAGCGGACCATGGCGGCACCCTCGTAGTTGGCGTTACCGCAACCTCGTCTTTACAGCATACGCTGAGGTCCGGACTCACCGCGGCTAGGCATTCAGACGGGTAAGCGCGGAACGATTGCGCAGCACTATTCGCCGCGAGGTCGGAAGCTCGATCGTGGCTGACTTTTCCAATTGCGTGAGCGTGCGCGATACGGTCTCGATGGTCAGCCCGAGATAATCGGCGATGTCCTGGCGCGACATCGGCAGCTCGACTGCTCTGCCGTCCGACGCGCGATCCGCCATTTCCAGCAGAAAGCCCGCAACCCGTTCCTGCGCGCTCTTGATCAGCACGAGGATGCGATCTTGCGCGCGTTGCAGCTCGCGGGCGGTCAGCTCCCACATTTGCCGCGCCACGTCATTGTCCCTGGCCGCAAGCGCGACTACGGCGCTGCGCTTGATCACGATGATCTTGCAGTCGGTGATGGCCTCGGCCGAAAGCGTGTGCTCGTCGCCGGTCTCAAGACCAAACATGTCGCCGGGCAGGTAGAAACCGCCGATCTGCCGGCGCCCATCGATTAGCACCTTGTAGGTCCGTACCGTCCCGCTCAGGACCTTGTACAGGTAGTCCGCGGGCTCGTTCTCGCCATAGATCTCGCTGTTGCGCGCGAAGGGCACCAGCGCCCCCATCAGCTCGATCGTCCCAGGATGCGGGTCCTTGCCTGCGGGGGGCGCTTGACGAAGAGTCATTGTTGGCTGTTTGAAGGAACCGGCCCGGCTCGTTGTCTGCATCAGCATGGCTCACGACCTCCGCGATTTGATGCGAATTCGTAGCGGCCGGGCGGCAAGGGGAAAATTCAGATAATGTCCCTAAGGGATATCCCGGAGTTGCAAAACCGCGCCAAGGCTCAGTGATGAGGACCTTCCTGGCGGAGTCGGCCGAATCGGCGGACGCAGACAGCCCAAGCCCGCTGAGACGGTGGTTTTTTTCACGGCCACGGCTGCTGCTCTACGGTGTGGCGCTCCTAGCGGTGGCTGTCGTCTGGTTGGCGAGGATCGCGCTCGCGCCGATCCTGCACGATCAATCGCCATATTTGCTGTTCGTGCCGGCCGTCCTGGTGGCTGCGGGGCTGGGCGGATGGGGCCCGGGGCTTGCGGCAACCGGTCTCGCGACGCTGCTCGGTCTGTTCGCGACCGCGGGCAGCCCGCACTTTTCGGCGGCAGAAACCGCCACCGCCATTGCTTTCCTGTTGATCGGAGTGGGTGTCGCCTGGAGTGGCGAGCAATTGCAGCGCAATCGACTCCGGGCGGCGGCCAGCGCGCGCCAAGCGGTTGCGCGCGAGGCCCATCTCACCTCGATCCTGGACACTGTGCCCGATGCGATGGTCGTGATCGACGAGCGCGGGATCATCCAGTCCTTCAGCTCGGCAGCCGAGCGACTGTTCGGCTATGCGGCAGCGGAAATCGTTGGCACGAATGTCAAACGGCTGATGCCGTCGCCCTATCGGGAGAACCACGACGGCTACTTGGAGCGCTATCTGCGGACCGGTGAGCGGCGCATCATCGGCATCGGGCGCGTCGTCGTCGGCGAGCGCAAGGACGGCTCGACTTTTCCGATGGAGCTCGCCGTCGGCGAGATGCGCTCGAGCAATCAACGCTTCTTCACCGGATTCATCCGCGACCTCACGGAGCGCCAGCAGACCGAGGCGAGGCTCCAGGAGCTGCAGTCCGAGCTCGTTCATATCTCGCGATTGACTGCCATGGGCGAGATGGCATCCGCGCTGGCGCACGAGCTCAACCAGCCGCTATCGGCCATCGCCAATTACATGAAGGGCTCGCGACGACTGCTGGAGAACAGCACCGACGACCGCTCAGCTTTGCTCCGCAGCGCGATGGACAAGGCGGCCGAGCAGGCTTTGCGCGCAGGCCAGATCATCCGCCGCTTGCGCGATTTCGTCGCGCGTGGCGAGAGTGAGCGCCGGGTCGAAAGCGTGAAGAAGCTGGTCGAGGAAGCGAGCGCGCTGGCGCTCGTCGGTGCCAAGGATCAGGGCGTTCGCGTGCGATTTCAATTCGATCCGACGGCTAATCTCGTGCTGGCTGACAAGGTTCAGATTCAGCAGGTCCTGCTCAACCTGCTGCGCAATGCGGTGGAGGCGATGGAATCATCGCAGAAACGCGAGCTGGTCATTTCAACCGAGTCGATGAAGGACGGCATGATTGCCATCAGCGTCGCCGATACCGGCTCGGGAATCGCACCGGAAATGATGGCTCAGTTGTTCCAACCCTTTGTCACCAACAAGCGCCATGGCATGGGCGTCGGTTTGTCGATCTCCCGAACAATCATCGAAGCGCACGGCGGACAGATCGGGGTGGAGCCGAACCCTGCGGGCGGGACGATCTTCCGCTTCACGCTGCGCGCCGTGACCCAGGAGGATATCCGCGATGCCGTCTGACAAGGGGATCGTCCATGTCATCGACGACGATGAGGCCATGCGCGAGTCGCTCTCCTTCTTGCTGGGAGCGGTCGGCATCGAGGTGCAGACTTACGAATCCGCTGAGGCGTTCCTCAAGGTTGCACCGACGGCCAAGGCCGGCTGCGTCATTACCGATGTGAGAATGCCGGGGCTCAGCGGCATCGAGCTCCTGCGGCGACTGCGGGAACTCAAGCTGGGAATCCCGGTTGTCGTCATTACTGGCCATGGCGACGTTCCACTGGCAGTGGAAGCAATGAAGATCGGCGCCGCGGATTTTCTCGAAAAACCGTTTGACGACGAGGCCTTGTTGGCGTCCGTGCGCTCTGCGCTCGATCAGGTCGATCAAGACCAGAGGCGCCAGTCGGAGCGCGGCGACATCGAAGCCCGGCTGGCGATTCTGTCGAACCGCGAGCGGGACGTGCTGCGGGGCCTCGTTGCCGGGCTCGCCAATAAGCAGATCGCCTATGATCTCGGGATCAGCCCGCGCACGATCGAGATCTACCGGGCAAACCTAATGACCAAGATGCAGGCGGGAAGCCTGTCGGATCTCGTGCGAATGGCTCTCATCGCAGGGATTCTCGGCCCCGATACCGGCGGACCAAAGGCGTCCTGACGGGCCGGCGCCCTTTTGAGCCAAATCAAAGTGGTGACGCTCGATCTTTGCTCTCTGTTCCTGCGGTCAGGCGAGCCCGCGACAGCAGGCAAGAGCGATGAAAGAGCAGGGAGGACTGATGGCTCCGGCCTACGTCGTCATCATCATTGACGACGACCTGGCCGTTCGCAATTCGCTCAAATTCTCGCTTGAGATCGAAGGCCTGACGGTCCGCAGCTACGCTACCGGGGCAGAACTGCTGAGCGCCGATGACCTCGCGCTCTGCAGCTGTCTCGTCGTTGATCAGAATATGCCGGGAATAAACGGGCTCGACCTGATCGCGTTGTTGCGCGCCCGGCATTTCGCGGCGCCGGCGATCCTGATTACCAGTCATCCCAGTCCCTCGCTGCGCGAGCGGGCGCGAACAGCGGGCGTACCGATCGTCGAGAAACCGCTGCTCGGGAATGCGTTGCTCGACAAGATTCGTGACGTGGTGGTCGAACCGAGGTAGCTTGCATGGGTCTCAGCCATCCTCATCATCTGCTTGCGGCCATGCTGGCAGTGGGCGCGCTGGCGGTGTCCTCGGTTTCGGCGCAGGACCGCACCGCCACGCTGAAACGTGGTGAGAGCCTGCTGACCAAAAACTGCGCACGCTGCCACGCCACCGGCGCCTCCGGCCTCAGCCCGCACCCCGCCGCGCCGCCGTTTCGGACGCTCTCTCGAAAATATCCAATCGACGGTTTGCAAGAAGCCCTGGCAGAAGGCCTGTCGGTCGGCCATCCGGATATGCCTGAATTCGTCTTCGAGTCCGAGGACGTAGGCGCGATCATCGTATATCTCAAATCGATTCAGGAGCGCTAAGAGGACGACTCCGAAACGTCCTCCGACTCGGATCAATTTGACATGGGTCAGGGTGCATTGGAGACTCTTGCGAGAAGCTCGCGCCTGCCCGAAGGAGCAGGGAGCGGGTGATGTCCTTCGGCGATGATGGTGCATCTCGATCTCGAGCGCGATTGCGAACAACGTGTCCAACTCGCGCTTGATCTCGCCGGCCGCTTCCAGGCAGCACTCATTGGCGTCGCGGGCTTGGCTGTGGCCCGTTTTCGCTGCGGGAGGCGTGGCTACGGCGAGCCAAAGGCTCGACCGCGCAGCTCCAGATTGCCCGGTGCGTTCTCCTCCGCGAAACTGGCCGCTGAGCGTAAGGCGAGGGATGTCACTTCGACTCGGACAGTGCGGCGAGCGAGCTGGCGTTCGGACAATAGCTCCGATAGCGCTGGGCGGCGGTTCCCGCGGCAAGGTCGTGCTCGCACCTCTGCTTGTGGCCGCAGACGATGCAAACCCGCTGCAAGTCCCGCATCATCGCCGCGTTCTCGGACGCAAGCTGCTTGGGGTCGACATCGAGAGCAAGCAGCAGCTTCGCCAGCTGATCGGCGGCGCGCGGTCCCTTACTGGCGAGAAGGACGAGCTCGGTGGAACTCAGCCCGAAGTCTCTCGCGGCGCGGGCGACCTCCTCCGGCCCGCAACGTGCCAATTCGCCACGCAGGCCCGCAGCATAGCGGGATTTCTTGACCCAGTCGGCAATGACATCGATGATCGCTTCCACCACGGGATAGGTCGGCCGTTCATCGGTTCGTCCGGTCATGACACCCTCCATTTTGGGCCAGTTAACCCGGGATGGGCTGTTCATGCTTTGCGCTAAGTCAATAAAGCTTCGACCGGCAATGGCGGGGCGCCCAACGCCGTCCATGTCGGCCTGTGCGGTCTCGAGCCGCGCAAGCCGATGGTGGCGATCCCGCGGATGGCCGACGAAGGCGAGGCGGCCGCTGCCTCTACGCCTGAACGCGCGTCATCTTCTTCCTCTATGGACCGGGGCGGAAAGATTTCGCTGACCTCCACGCCAGCTATTTGAAAACCCAGAGTTTTGGGCGTCTTGATCTAGCTCAAGCAGTCTCATTCCACTCGTCTCCATATTGTCGAAATCAGTCTGCAATCTGAAAGGAGAGGTATGGTCATGGATGCCTCGTCGTCGAAGGCCGCGCCCACGGGACAGGCCAGTGCCCTGTGGATGTCGACGATCGCATTCACCGCGTGCTTCGCGGTGTGGACCATCTTTTCGATCATCGGGATCCAGATCCAAAAGAACCTCGGTCTCAACGAGACCGAGTTCGGCCTTCTGATCGGCACGCCGATTCTGACGGGCAGCCTGATCCGCCTCATGCTCGGCATCTGGACCGACCAATACGGCGGTCGGCTGGTCTACATGCTGGTCATGTTGTCCGCGGCCGTCGCCACTTGGCTCCTGACCTATGCCTATAATTATCCGACCTTCCTCCTCGCGGCGCTCGGGGTCGGCATCGCCGGCGGCTCGTTTGCGGTCGGCATCGCCTATGTTTCGCGCTGGTACCCGACCGACAAGCAGGGCACGGCGCTCGGCATTTTCGGCGTCGGCAATGTCGGTGCCGCCGTCACCAAATTCCTGGCGCCGTTCGTGCTCGTCGCCTACGGCTGGCAGACAGTCGCGCAGGTCTGGGCGGTCGGCCTCGCCGTGATGGCGGTGGTGTTCTGGTTCACCACCAAGGACGATCCGGTGGTCGCCGCGCGCCGAGCGCGCGGCGAGAAGCCGCGTAGCATCTGGCTCGAGCTCGAGCCGCTCAAGAACGTCCAGGTCTGGCGCTTCTCGCTCTATTATTTCTTCCTGTTCGGTGCCTTCGTCGCATTGGCGCTGTGGTTGCCGCGCTACCTCATCGGCGCCTACGGCCTCGAGATCACGACCGCCGGCATGATCGGCGCCGCCTACTCGATCCCGGCCAGCATCTTCCGCGCCTATGGCGGGCACCTCTCCGACCGCTACGGCGCGCGGCGCATCATGTACTGGACCTTCGGGGTCTCGGTGGCATGTACCTTCATCCTCTCCTATCCTCCGACCGATTACATCGTGAAAGGCATCCACGGCCCGATTACGTTCCATCTCGAGACCGGCCTCACCGAATTTATCGTCATCGTGTTCGTGCTCGGCTTCTTCATGAGCCTGGGAAAAGCCGCGGTCTACAAGCACATCCCGGTCTACTACCCCAACAATGTCGGCGCCGTCGGCGGCCTGGTCGGCATGATCGGGGGGCTCGGCGGCTTCGTGCTGCCGATCGCGTTCGGCGTGCTCAACGATCTCACCGGCATCTGGACCAGCTGCTTCATGCTGCTGTTTGTCCTAGTCGCCACCGCACTCGTCTGGATGCATGTTGCGATCCGCCGCATGGAGCGCGAGGTCAGCGAGCCCGAGCTGCGCAAGCTGCCCGAGCTGCCGGAAATGCAGCCGATCCACGAGCCCAAGCACATCGGCGCCCTCGGCCCGCACCTGATCGAAGATTGGCGACCGGAAGACCCCGTGTTCTGGAACGAGAAAGGGCGCACGATCGCCCAACGCAATCTTTGGATCTCGATCCCGGCGCTGCTGCTCTCGTTCGCGGTGTGGATGGTGTGGTCGGTGGTCGTCGCCAAGCTCCCCGCAGTCGGCTTCAAGTTCACAACCGACGAGCTGTTCTGGCTGGCGGCGTTGCCCGGGCTTTCCGGCGCGGCTTTGCGGGTCTTCTATTCCTTCATGGTGCCGATCTTCGGCGGCCGACTGTGGACCACGCTCACGACCTGGTCGCTGATGATCCCGGCGTTCGGGATCGGCCTCGCCGTGCAGTCACCCGACACGCCCTATTTCGTCTTCCTCGCGCTCGCTCTGCTATGCGGCTTCGGCGGCGGCAACTTCGCTTCGTCGATGGCCAATATCAGTTTCTTCTTTCCGAAGGCTGAGAAAGGCAACGCCCTCGCGCTCAATGCCGGGCTCGGCAATCTTGGCGTCAGCGTGGTGCAATTCGTGATTCCGCTCGCGATCACTGCCGGCGTATTCGGCTGGTTCGGCGGGGATCCGCAGACCGCGGTCGAGGGCGGCAAGACCTCGCAGCTGTGGCTGCAGAACGCAGGGTTCATCTGGATGCCGTTCATAGCCGCCGCCGCCTTCGCGGCATGGTTCGGCATGAACGATATCGCGTCGATGAAGGCCTCGTTTGCCGAGCAAGCCGTAATCTTCCAACGTAAGCACAATTGGCTGATGTGCTGGCTCTATACCGGCACCTTCGGCTCGTTCATCGGTTATTCGGCGGGCTTCCCTCTGTTGGCCAAGACCCAGTTCCCCGCAGTCGATGCTCTTCCCTTCGTGTTCCTCGGCCCGCTGGTCGGCGCGCTGTCGCGCTCCGCCACCGGCTGGGTGGCCGACAAATGGGGCGGCGGTCGCGTCACGTTCTGGGTGTTCGTGCTCATGATGATCGGCGTCGCAGGCGTGCTCTACTTCCTCGGCATCAAGGATCAACCGGGCGCGTTCTGGGGATTCTTCGCGATGTTCCTCCTCTTGTTCTTCGCGACCGGCGTCGGCAATGCGTCCACCTTCCAGATGATCCCCAACATCATGCGCAAGGAGATGGACCGGCTGATGCCGCAAGCGGACCTCAATGCGCGCATCCGCCAAGCCGAGAAGGAGTCGGCCGCCATCACCGGCTTCACGTCGGCGATCGCGGCGTTCGGCGCATTCTTCATCCCGAAGGCTTACGGCACGTCGATCGAATTCACCGGCGGCGTGGAGGCCGCGCTTTGGGCCTTCCTCGTCTTCTACGTGAGCTGCCTGCTGATCACCTGGGGCTTCTACACCCGCCGCGGCGGTCTGCTCTATGACGTCGAGCGCCGACCGCCCGCCGCCCCGATGCCGCCTGCCGTTGAGGCGCGACCCGCATAAGGAAGGGACACCGACGATGAGCCATTTCCTCGATCGCCTAACCTTCTTCAAGCGCGCCGGCGAGCCGTTCTCCGACGGCCACGGCATTACCACCCACGAAGACCGGCGCTGGGAGGACGGCTACCGCAAGCGCTGGCAGCACGACAAGATCGTGCGCTCCACTCACGGCGCCAACTGCACCGGCTCGTGCTCGTGGAAGATCTACGTCAAGGGCGGCATCGTCACGTGGGAGACGCAACAGACCGACTACCCGCGCACGCGGCCCGAGCTGCCGAACCACGAGCCGCGCGGCTGTTCTCGCGGTGCAAGCTATTCCTGGTATCTCTACTCGGGCAACCGGGTGAAATATCCGCTCGTGCGCGCGCGCCTGCTCAAGCTCTGGCGCGAGGCGAGGTTGCTGCGCACGCCGGTCGCTGCTTGGGCGTCGATCGTGGAGGACCCGGAGAAGCGGGCCGCCTACACGAGCAAGCGCGGTCTCGGCGGTTTCGTGCGCGCGCGCTGGGACGAGGTGACCGAGATCATCGCGGCGGCCAACGCATATACGGTGAAGAGGCACGGGCCGGACCGCGTGATCGGCTTCTCGCCGATCCCGGCCATGTCGATGGTGTCCTACGCGGCGGGCTCGCGCTATCTCTCGCTGCTCGGCGGCGTCTGCATGTCGTTCTACGACTGGTACTGCGACCTGCCGCCGTCCTCGCCGCAGACCTGGGGCGAGCAGACCGACGTGCCCGAAAGCGCCGACTGGTACAACGCGGGATTCCTCATCCTCTGGGGTTCCAACGTCCCGCAGACGCGCACGCCCGACGCGCATTTCTATACCGAGGCGCGCTACCGCGGCGCCAAGAGCGTCGTCATCTGCCCCGACTATTCCGAAGCCTCGAAATTCGCGGACCTCTGGATTTCGGTGAAGCAGGGTACCGACGCGGCGCTCGCGATGGCGATGGGCCACGTCATCCTGCGCGAATTCCATCTCGACCGGCAGGCAAAGTACTTCGCCGACTACGCGCGCCAGTATACCGACATGCCATTTCTGGTGCGGCTGGTGAAATCCGAGGGACGGCTCCTGCCTGAACGGCTCCTGCGCGCCTCGGATTTCACCGGTGCTCTCGGCGAGACCAACAATCCCGATTGGAAAGGCGTCGCCTATGACGAGACGACCGGCGACATCGTCGTGCCGAACGGCTCGGTCGGCTTTCGTTGGGGCGAGAAGGGCAAGTGGAATCTCGAGGAGAAGGAATCCAAGGGGCGCGACACCAGGCTTCGCCTTTCGCTCGCCGATGTGAGGGACGAGCTCGCCGACGTCGCATTCCCGTATTTCGGCAATCGCGAGCACGACGCCTTCAAGGGCACCGATCACCCGAGCGTCCTCGTGCGCAAGGTGCCGGCCAGGCGCGTCGCGCTGAAGGACGGCGAGGCGCTGGTGGCCTCGGTCTACGACCTGTTCGTCGCGAACTACGGTCTCGACCGCGGCTTCGGGGGCGACAACGTCGCCAAGTCGTACGACGAGAACGTGCCCTATACGCCGGCCTGGGCCGAGGCCATCACCGGCGTGCCGCGCGACCAGATCATTACGGTCGCGCGCGAATTCGCGCTCAATGCCGAGAAGACCAGCGGCCGCTCCATGATCATCATCGGCGCGGCGATGAACCACTGGTACCACTGCGATATGAACTACCGCGGCGCCATCAACATGCTGGTGATGTGCGGCTGCATCGGTCAATCGGGCGGCGGCTGGTCGCATTACGTCGGGCAGGAGAAGCTGCGTCCTCAGTCGGGTTGGCTTCCGCTCGCGTTCGCGCTCGACTGGGCACGGCCGCCGCGGCAGCAGAATTCGACCTCGTTCTTCTACGCCCACACCGATCAGTGGCGCTACGAGACGCTCGGGGTCGAGGAAATCCTGTCGCCGACCGCGCCGCCCGGCCCGTGGGACGGGGCGATGATCGACTACAACGTGCGCGCGGAGCGCATGGGCTGGCTGCCGTCGGCGCCGCAGCTCAAGCAGAACCCGCTGGTCGTGGCCAGGAACGCGGCGGCCACGGGCGTCGAAGCGAAGGATTACATCGCCAAGGCGCTCAAGTCCGGCGAGCTGCAGATGTCCTGCGAGGATCCCGACCATCCCGACAATTGGCCACGCAACATGTTCGTGTGGCGATCGAACCTGCTGGGCTCGTCGGGCAAGGGCCACGAATACTTCCTCAAGCACCTGCTCGGCACCACGCACGGCGTGCAGGGCAAGGACCTGGGCGAGACCGGCCGCAAGAAGCCGAAGGAGGTCGCCTGGCGCGACGAGGCGCCGAAAGGAAAGCTCGACCTGCTAGTGACGCTGGACTTCCGCATGTCCACCACCTGCGTCTATTCCGACATCGTCCTGCCGACCGCGACCTGGTACGAAAAGAACGATCTCAATACCTCGGACATGCATCCCTTCATCCATCCGCTCACCGCGGCGGTGGATCCGGTGTGGGAATGCAAGAGCGATTGGGACATCTACAAGGCCATTGCCAAGAGCTTTTCCGAAGTCGCTCCGGAGGTGCTCGGCGTCGAAAAGGACGTCGTGCTGACCCCGATACTGCACGATACGCCGACCGAGATCGCGCAGGCGACCGACGTCAAGGAATGGAAGAAGGGCGAGATCGATCCGATCCCGGGCAGGACGATGCCGTCCGTCACGGTGGTCGAGCGGGACTATCCCAACCTCTACAAGCGGTTTACCGCGCTCGGCCCGCTCATGGGCAAGCTCGGCAATGGCGGCAAGGGCATGGCCTGGAACACCGAGCACGAGGTCGATCTGCTCAAGCGGCTCAACGGCGCGGTCACCGAGGACGGGCCGACCAAGGGCCTGGCGAAGATCGAGACCGACATCGACGCGACCGAGGTGATCTTGACGCTCGCGCCGGAGACCAACGGCGAGGTCGCCGTGAAGGCCTGGGATTCGCTGTCGAAGATGACGGGACGCGACCACAGGCATCTCGCGATCCCGAAGGAGGACGAGAAGATCCGTTTCCGCGACGTGGTGGCGCAGCCGCGCAAGATCATCTCGTCGCCGATCTGGTCGGGCCTGGAATCGGAGAAGGTCTGCTACAACGCCGGCTACACCAACGTGCACGAGCTGATCCCGTGGCGCACGCTCACCGGGCGCCAGCAGCTCTATCAGGATCACCTCTGGATGCGCGCATTTGGTGAGGCGCTCTGCGTCTATCGGCCGCCAGTCGACCTGAAGGCGGTCAAGCCGATCATCGACAGCAAGCCCAACGGCGAGAAGCAGGTTGTCCTCAACTTCATTACCCCGCATCAGAAGTGGGGCATCCACTCGACCTACACCGACAACCTCTTGATGCTGACGCTGTCGCGCGGCGGCCCGATCGTCTGGATCAGCGAGACCGACGCGCGCAAAGCCGGCATCGCCGACAACGACTGGATCGAGGCCTACAACCTCAACGGCGCGCTGGTCGCGCGCGCCGTCGTCTCGCAACGCGTGAAGGAGGGCATGTGCCTGATGTATCACGCGCAGGAGAAGATCGTGAACGTGCCGGGCTCCGAAATTACCGGTCAGCGTGGCGGCATCCACAATTCGGTGACGCGCGCCGTGGTGAAGCCCACGCACATGATCGGCGGCTACGCCCAGCAATCCTACGGCTTCAACTACTACGGCACGATCGGAACGAATCGCGACGAGTTCGTCATCGTCCGCAAGATGGCCAAGGTGGACTGGCTCGACAAACCCGCGGTCGACCAGCCCGGACCGGCGACCGTCGCGCCAAAGATGGAGGCGGCAGAATGAAAATCCGCGCCCAAATTGCGATGGTGCTCAACCTCGACAAGTGCATCGGCTGCCACACCTGCTCCGTCACTTGCAAGAACGTTTGGACGAACCGGGAGGGCATGGAATACGCCTGGTTCAACAACGTCGAGACCAAGCCCGGCATCGGCTATCCCAAGGACTGGGAGAACCAGGAGCGCTGGAACGGCGGCTGGGTGCGCAAGCGCAACGGCAGGATCCAGCCGCGGATCGGCTCGAAATGGCGCGTGCTGGCGAAGATCTTCGCCAACCCGGACCTGCCCGAGATCGACGACTACTACGAGCCCTTCACCTTCGACTACCAGCACCTCCAGCAAGCACCCGAGCTGCAGGCGTCTCCGACCGCGCGGCCGCGCTCGCTCATCACCGGCGAGCGCATGGAGAAGATCGAGTGGGGCCCCAACTGGGAGGAAATCCTGGGCGGCGAATTCGCCAAGCGCTCGCAGGACGTGAACTTCGAGGGCGTGCAGAAGGAAATCTACGGCCAGTTCGAAAACACCTTCATGATGTATCTGCCGCGACTGTGCGAGCACTGCCTCAATCCGGCCTGCGTCGCGGCCTGCCCTTCCGGCGCGATCTACAAGCGCGAGGAGGACGGCATTGTCCTCATCGACCAGGACAAGTGCCGCGGCTGGCGCATGTGCGTGTCGGGCTGCCCCTACAAGAAGATCTATTACAACTGGTCGAGCGGGAAGTCCGAGAAGTGCATCTTCTGCTATCCGCGCATCGAAGCCGGCCAGCCGACCGTGTGTTCGGAGACGTGCGTCGGCCGGATCCGATACCTCGGCGTCGTGCTCTACGACGCCGATCGGATCGAGGAGGCCGCCAGCGTACCGAACGAGCAGGATCTCTACGCGGCCCAGCTCTCGGTCTTTCTCGACCCCAACGACGCGAAGATCATCGCCCAGGCGGAAGCCGACGGCATCAGCGAGAGCTGGCTGGAAGCCGCGCGCCGCTCTCCGATCTGGAAAATGGCGATGGAGTGGAAGGTCGCGTTCCCGCTTCACCCCGAATATCGCACCTTGCCGATGGTCTGGTACGTGCCGCCGCTCTCGCCGATCCAGTCGGCGGCCGCCGCCGGCAAGATCGGCCACGACCGCGAGATGCCGGACGTGCGCAGCCTGCGCATTCCGCTCAAGTACCTCGCGAACCTGCTCACCGCCGGCAAGGAGGAGCCGGTCGCGCTCGCCCTCGAGCGCATGCTGGCGATGCGCGCCTACATGCGCGCCAAGACCATCGACGGCCTCATCGATGAGAGCATTGCCGAGCGCGTCGGCCTGACCGCGCAACACATCGAGGACATGTATCAGACGATGGCCATCGCCAACTACGAGGACCGTTTCGTCATTCCGACCGCGCATCGCGAGATCGACGAGGACGCCTACGACCTGCGCGGCTCCTGCGGCTTCACCTTCGGCAACGGCTGCTCCGGCGGCGCGACCGAGACCAATCTGTTCGGCACGCCCAAGCGCGCCAAGACACCCATGGAGGTGATGTGATGAGCCGGACCTTCAAGGCGCTGTCGGCGCTCCTCAGCTATCCGACCGCTGAGCTGCAGGCAGCCGTTCCCGAGCTGGCCGCGGCGATCGACCGGGAGGCGCTGCTGCCGGCCGCGATCCGGCGCCAGCTGGATCAGCTGCTGAACGAGATCGCGACCGGCGATCTCTACGATCTGCAGGAGCGATACGTGCTGCTGTTCGACCGTACGCGCTCGCTGTCGCTGCACCTGTTCGAGCACGTGCACGGCGAAAGCCGCGACCGCGGCCAGGCCATGATCGACCTCAAGGCGCTGTACGAGAAGGCCGGGCTCGAGATCGACGCCGCCGAGCTGCCGGATTTCGTGCCGCTGTTCCTCGAGTTCCTGTCCACCCGGCCGCGCGCCGAGGCGTACGAGCTGCTCGGGCAGCCCGCGCATATCCTCGCGGCCTTGGCCGAACGGCTGCGCAAACGCCGATCCGCTTACGAAGCTGTGTTCCGTGCGCTGGTGGCGCTCGCGGCCTCGAAGCCGAAGGCAGACGAGGTGTCCGCCTTGCTGGCCGCGCCCGATCCGGATGCCACCGACCTGGCGGCGCTCGACGCCGCCTGGGAGGACGAGCCCGTCACTTTCGGGCCGAACGCCGGCAGCGGCTGCAAGGACACCCTGATCGCCAAGATCAGGGCCGGCCGCCGTGCCGCGCCGGGCGTCGGAGATGCGATCCCGCCGATCATGCCTCGCTCTTAGGAGAACGCCATGCGCGAGACGCTCAATTACATCGTGTTCGGCTGGTATCCCTACCTCTGCCTGACGGTGTTCCTGGTCGGAAGCCTCCTTCGCTTCGACCGCGAGCAATACACCTGGCGAAGCGGGTCGAGCCAGTTGCTGCGCCGGCGTCAGCTGATGTGGGGTTCGAACCTGTTCCACGTCGGCATCCTGGTCATTTTCCTTGGCCACTTCGTCGGCCTGCTGACGCCGATCCAGGTGTTCGACGCGCTCGGCATCTCCCACACCGCCAAGCAATGGATGGCGATCATCATCGGCGGGCTCGCCGGCATCATGTGTTTCGTCGGAACGACGCTGTTGGTGCACCGGCGGCTGTTCGATGCGCGCATCCGCGCGACCTCGTCCTTCGGTGATATCGCGGTCCTGCTGCTGCTCTACGCGCAATTGATCCTCGGGCTGTGCACCATCGCCATTTCGCTCCGCCATCTCGACGGCCATGAAATGGTGAAATTCATGACCTGGGCGCAGGGCATCCTGACGTTGCAGCCCGGGGTGTCGGCGTTGGTGGCCGACGCGCATCCGATCTTCAAGCTGCACCTGTTCCTCGGCATGACCATATTCCTCGTCTTCCCGTTCACGCGTCTGGTGCATGTCTGGAGCGCGCCGGTCTGGTACCTCGGCCGCCGCGGCTACCAGGTCGTGCGCTCAACCAGAAACGGCAGACCGACCGCTCGCCGGCCGAGCGCGGTTCCGGCGGAGTGACGGCGATGACCTGCGCGGTGCGTGAATCGATCCTGCCAAAGGGCAACGGCGTGCGGGTCAACGGCGTCACCATCCCGCGCGATGTGATTGCCCGCGAAGTTCAGCATCATCCCTCCGGCACTCCCCTGGCGTCATGGCAGGCGGCGGCACGTGCGCTGGTGGTGCGCGAACTGCTGCTGCAGGAGGCGCGACGGCTCGCGGTCGAGGCGGAGCCGCTGGCCGATGCAGACGGCCGCCGGGAAACCGCGGAAGAAGCCGCAGTACGCGCGCTCGTGGCTCGAGAGGTGCGCACGCCGTCGGCCGACATGGCGACATGCCGGCGCTACTATGATCAGAACCGCCTGCGGTTCCGCTCATCCGACATCTACGAAGCGGCCCATATCCTGTTCGCCGCGAGCAAGGGCGATGCGTCGCGTTATGCGCAGGCGCGCGCGGACGCGGAAGCCACGCTCGCCGTCCTGCGCGAGCATCCCGAGCAGTTTGCCGACTTGGCGCGGGCGCACTCGGACTGCACGTCGGCTTCGCAGGGCGGCAACCTCGGTCAGATCACCCCGGGCCAGACCACGCCCGAATTCGAGCAGGCGTTGTCGATGCTCGAGCCCGGGGCGATCAGCCCCGAGCCGGTCGCATCGCGCTACGGTTTCCACATCGTCCGGTTGGATCGCAAGCACGAGGGCCGCGAACTTCCGTTCGAGCTGGTGGCGGACCGCATCGCCGAATATCTGGAGGAGAGCGTGCGACGGCGGGCGTTGGCGCAATACGTTGCGCGGCTCGCTGGGGCCGCGCGTATCGAGGGCATCGATCTTGCGAATGCCGACGCCATGCGGGTCAATTGAGCGGAGCGAAATCATGCTGCTGGGAGAGGTGATCGCTCGCTTTGAAGACGAGGCCTTCGTCAGCGAGACGCTGCTCACCCTCGATGATCTGCCGCTGACCGCCCGTGTCGCCACACTGGCCGCTGAAAACAATATGTCCGCGGGCGAGTTTGCCATGCAGGCGATCGGCCGGTTCGTCAATGGCGCGAGCGATGAGGAATGGCTCACCTTGATCGGACAAATGTCCCGCGCCGAGGATCCGGGCCGGGTTTTTCTGCGGCGGGCGCTGTCGCGTGCGTTGCCGCTCCCGCAGGGAGTGTAGGCGTCGGATGGCAGTCGCCGCGATCGA
>Ga0081455_10001670_pt1 | contig 26904 bp, 27 predicted proteins | sample TabmetS3T2R1_FD_70207 | JGI IMG/M metagenome (GOLD analysis project Ga0081455, IMG submission 70207) | Tabebuia heterophylla rhizosphere microbial communities from the University of Puerto Rico - S3T2R1 | ecosystem: Host-associated > Plants > Roots > Rhizosphere ...
CTCTCCACCGCGGAAGAACTCAAAGGCGTTCCACAATTTCGCAAAGTGCTGCCCTTCACCGCGTACTCAGAAGGCTGGGCCCTTTATTGCGAATGGCTGGCCAAACAAGTTGGTTGGTACGAAAACGATCCGTTTGGAGATCTGGGACGGCTTCGTGACGAACTCTTCCGCGCGGTTCGATTGGTCGTTGATACAGGCATTCACGCAAAGCACTGGACCCGCGACCAGGCGATTGCCTACATGCGCGAGAAAACCGGGATGGGCGAAAAAGAAGTTAAATCGGAAATTGAACGTTATATCGTCGCCCCAGGCCAGGCGTGTGCCTACAAGATCGGTATGCTAAAAATCCAGGAACTGCGGGAACGCGCTCAGAAAGAACTCGGAGAAAGATTTGATCAGCGCGAGTTTCACGAAGCCGTGCTCAAGAATGGCGCGTTACCGCTGGAGATTCTCGAAGAACAAGTAAACGAATACATCCGCAGCAAGAAGAGATAGCTCTAGCCACGGCCGTGTGGGCCGTTTGATGTGTCTTGTTTTGCCGAGACGGCGCGCAGCGCCGTGGCTACAATACGTAGCCAAGATGCGCAAGATCCTGATCACGCTCGCGATCTTTATCGCTTTAGCCATCGCTTTGCTGGCGACCTGGATCTTTGGTGGACGCCAGATTTCACTTTTTCTTGATCGTTTTGAGACAATAGAAAAGACCTCCGCGCGAATTCACTCGCTCGTGTATGAAGGGAACGGAACCGGCGGCGTTCTTCGCGTTAACGAGCTCGGACTCAGCTTGAACGACAGGAACGAACCGGCTTTGAGCGTCGGCACGACGAAAGATGATCAACTTGGACTGGCAAACGCCGGAAAGGTTTTTCCGTTCGGTCCAGCACGATCAGAGAGCGAGAATCTTACGGTCGTGCCGCCAGCGGGCGACGATGCTTTCGTTGAAATCCGGCGAAGCATTCTAAGCTGGCCCACACCCTTTGAACTCAATTTCATGACCGGGCAATCCCCGTCATGGAAACGCCATTTGTATTATCGAATACGCTGGAAAAAATCCGACGGCGCACAGTTAGAAATGCTGTGGCGCTATGAACAGTACTTCTACCCAGGCAACGGATGGGCGAGCGGATTCATGACGCGCACAGGCTCAACGGGTTTGATTCAAGTCAGTATCAAGGAATGACAACGGGCTGAGCGAATGCCTGTCGCGGAAGCCAAGTCCGCCGTGTCCTTGCAGCCTTGTTTGTCTCACACTTCGTTGCATCGTTGTTGCGTGCGACTTTCGCAGAAAATTCAAAAACTCTTTTCAGTCGACGCAGCCCAAAGCCTGTGGGAACACGTTTGTCGCTCCACCCACCCGGTAAGCGCTGGACGAATTCTGGGGACAATCGATCGAACCGAATTAGAGAGATTGCGCGAGCGCTATCCCTACCGGCCAAATGCGCGAAAAATCAATGCCTACGAGGATGCAGCGTATTGGATCGGCGTGAACGTCAAGCGCGCGCAGGACCTGTGGCTTGATCGTTCTCCGCCGCTGCCAATTCTCGATCTCGGCTGCGGCCCTGGTTACTTTCTCTACCTCTGCCGATTATTTGGTCACGATGGACTTGGATTCGACCCGGCTGAGGATCCGTTCTTTCAGGGAACAATTGAGTTCTTCAAGGTCCGGCGCGTGATCGGGCGGATCGAGCCGCAAACGCCATTGCCCGATCTCGGAAGAAAATTCGATCTCGTGACCGGACACCGCGTCTGTTTTCACCGTCTCGCGCGTACCGAAAATGGCGGATGGGCGGAATGGACACTTGGCGATTGGGAATTTTTCATAGAGGACATTCGGACACGCTTTCTCAAACCCAAAGGGCGTCTGCTACTGGAATTTAATCGGCGGCAGGATGGGTCTTCATTTTTCACGGATGAATTGCGCTCTTTCTTTGAGTCGCAAGGGGCGCGCATTTTTCGTTGGAAAGCACTGCTGGGAGCAGATCCCAATCAACGCCCACGATTCAAGCAAATCACGTAAGGACGTCAGCCTGTTGTAGTGGCAGGCGTGTCGCCTGCTCTACAATGGTGGGACCGCAGCCGACACGGCTGCCTCCACAGAATTGTTACAATTTCCAGTCCGAACAATCCCAGCCTAACAACTGTTCCACCTTTGCAATGTCTTCTTGGAAGAGATTGTAGAGGAAAACCTTTTCCTCCCAATTCATTGCCGTCTCGTAGGGCACAATATTTCTATCTTTACTGCGAACGGAACGGAGTGGTTCCAGACCGAGAAATGAAAAAATGGAAGATAGCGTGTCGCGCCGTTTTTCCGTAAAGTCCTCAAACTTCACCGCCTTGACCTGGTCCCGCGGAAAGAATTTGAACAGACGCTCAAGTTGCTGCCCGTAAAATCCTCGATCGATATACGCAAAGCGACGGGCTTCAGCAGGCGGCGCCCCGGCGATGCGTGTTTTCTCTTCCCGCACAGCATTAAAAAAATCCAGCGGCTCGCGACCTTTGAATCTTTGCATGTTCCAGTGAGCGAAAGCCCGGTCTACCGGATTCCGCAGCAGAACGAGCAACTTAATTTTCGAGTTATATTTCCAAATCCTTTCCGTTGCGGGCTCGTGGTAGATGTAACTTGGCGTGCAATCACCAGCGATGATTGACGGTTTGAGGGAGGAATAATGTTTGTGTAATTCCTCGTAATCGACCTCGGAAACAAATAAGGCGTCGTTATCAAAAAAATGTATTTCTTGCTGATCTCCCATCGTGATCTTCGGGTGCCTGCTAAGAAAATAATGCAACGCCGTTGTGCCGGATTTTTGCGCACCGGCCAGAACAAACTCCAGCCGCTCGATCTTTCTCGGCTTGGCTTTCCACATTTTCATGAATCAAGAACCGCTAGCCAGATTACGCAATCGCTCTCCCCGGGAAAATAGAACCTGATATTGCCGATTTTTTTTGTAACGTCGTCGTTCGATCTCCTGTCTTAAACAGCAATGACCGCTGCTTTAAAAGTGTTCGCACGCGGGACGTTGACCTTCTTTGAGATCACAATTGTCGTTCTCTTCGTCGTTTCGCTTGCCGCAATGGCTGCCCTTGGTTGTCTTGGATTACGCAAACGGAATCGTCCATTTGAAATTTCTGGCGTGCTTTTGGATCAGTTGAATCCGGATCGGCAAAGCAACTTGATCGCCAGGTAGGAGAACGAGAGGGTTGTCGCACGCTGATCGGCATTTTATGCTGATCGATGTTCACTGCTTCCGGGATTTCGCGAAACTTAAAACTGCTCGCGGTCGTGTGTGCAATGGCCCTTGTTGGATCTGCAACTGCCGATGAAGGAATGTGGCTTTTCAATGCGCCGCCTCTTAAGCAGCTCAAAGAGAAATATCAGTTCGAACCGACGCAGCAATGGTTGGAACATCTGCAAAAAGCGAGCGTCCGCTTCAACTCCGGAGGCAGCGGTTCCTTCGTATCCGCGAACGGCCTTGTAATAACAAATCACCATGTCGGAGCCGACACGCTGCAGAAGATCAGCGATCCGCAGCATAATTATTTAAAGGAGGGCTTCTACGCCAGGACGCAGGCGGACGAAATCAAATCGACCGACCTCGAGCTGAACGTGTTGATGTCAATCGAAGATGTGACAGCGCGGGTGAACGCAGCGGTAAAACCGGGAATGACGAACGACCAGGCTTCCAGCGCGCGCAATTCGGTTATCGCTGCCATCGAGAAGGAAAGCAAAGATAAGACCGGGCTGCGTTCGGACGTGGTCATCCTTTACCAGGGCGGCGCATATCATCTCTATCGCTATAAGCGCTACGACGATGTGCGTCTCGTCTTCGCGCCCGAGCAGCAAATGGCTTTTTTTGGGGGCGATCCGGATAATTTCGAGTATCCGCGTTACGATTTGGATATTTGTTTCTTTCGCGCTTACGAAAATGGGCAGCCGGCGAAGATCGATCATTTTCTCAAATGGAATTCCCGTGGTCCGAGTGACGGCGAACTAACCTTCGTAAGTGGCAGCCCTGGTAAAACTGATCGTCAACTGACGCTGGATGAATTGGCGGATATGCGTGATCGCTATCTACCTTACGTTCTTGGCCTGTTTAACCGGCGTGAAGTGCTGGGGCTGGCGTACGGAGCGCGATCATTTGAAAACGCAAGAAAAGCGCGGGACGATCTTTTCGGCGACCAAAACAACCGAAAACGTTATAACGGTTATCTTGCCGGTCTGCTTGACCCACAAGTCTGGACTCACCTTCAGACGCGCGAACAAAAACTGCGCGGCGCGATTACGCGCGATCCCAAATTGCGATCAGCCACTGCCGCGTACGATCGCATTAAAAATGCTCAGGCCGAAATCGCTAAAAACGCGCCATTGTACAACTACATTGAACAAGAGCGGCCAGCTCCCGTTGGTTACCGCGGCCCTCGAGCGTTCTTCGGAAATCTGTTTAAATATGCAAAGTTGCTGGTTCGTGCCGTTGACGAGCGAGCCAAACCCAATGGGGAGCGCATTCCCCAATTTCGTGACAGTGCACGCGATTCATTAGAACTGGAGCTTTTTTCAACCGAGCCCATTTACGACGATTACGAGGTCCTGCGCTTGACCGATTCACTGACCGATTTCGCCTCTCGATTCGGTGCCGAGAATTCGCTCGTAAAGAAGGTGCTGGCTGGGAAATCGCCACATGATCGCGCTGTCGAGCTCGTCTCAGGGACTAAACTGAAAGATGTCGCCGTGCGCAAAAATCTCTACGGAAAAGACGCCGCTGCATTGCAAGCGGCGCATGATCCTATGATCGACCTCGCCCGACTCGTGGACGGCCCGGCCAGAGAGGCCAAGAAGATCAACGACGCGCAGGATGAGATCAAAAAACAGGCGTATGCCGACATCGCTAAAGCGCGATTCGCCATCGAAGGCACGAGCAGTTATCCCGATGCCACTTTTACCTTGCGCCTTTCCTACGGAACGGTGCGCGGATACGAGCAAGACGGAAAACAGATTCCAGCCTTCACCGATTTTGCTGGCCTATACCAACGCTCCGCTGAGCACGACAATAAACCACCGTTCGATCTGCCGAAACGTTGGGTCGATAAAAAATCGAGTTTGAATCTATCGACACATTTCAATTTTGTCTCTGATGCGGACATCATCGGTGGCAACAGTGGCAGCCCGGTGGTAAACAAGGACAACGAATTCGTAGGCGTCATTTTCGACGGCAACATCCAGTCGTTAGTCCTCGATGGCATTTATACCGATACGCAGGCGCGTGCTGTCTCGGTTGATTCGGCGGCGATTACCGAAGCTTTGCACAAAGTTTATGACGCAAACTCACTAGTCGCCGAGTTAGAGGGTGGAGCGAGATAACCCATAGGTCTAACGAGAAGGAGTTCATTTGAATTCGCCGAGACCCAAGCGGCGGCGCAAATACTCAACGACAACGGCCTCCTCTGGATATTTGAAACCGATGATGCCATTTGTGATCGGAGAGGTGATATGCAGAACTTCCAGGGCACGGTCATCTCCTTCGAAAACTAGATACCCGTACCTACGCGTTACGACAGCGAATTTCTTGGTGTCTTCTGCGGTGAGTGTGATCAGCACGCCTTTTCTGTCTCCGGCAAGTTGAATATCGCGAATCTTCCAGACCACGAGCATCGGATGCTCAACGTCTACGTCCCCTTTCGCACGTTTTCCCTCTAGCATGCCATCGTGCAGCGCCTTGAACTTGAGGACACGAAAGAGCGGCTTGTTTGTGTCCGTAGGCCTGATGTCAGCGCTGGCGGCTGACGTGACAACTGCAATAACGGCGACAAATAACGAGTGGCGCATGAGATCTAACGAGAAAGAGATAAGCCACGGCAGGGTGTCGTGGCAAACACGTTGGACTTATTTCGCCACGGGGTCGTTGGCTTCATCGTTTGGTTAGACCCATCAACAACCATACCAAGCTGTGCTTATAAATGGCGTACCGTCGCCCTGATCGACAATCCGCCAATGTCTAGAAACTCTTTTCAAATCGAAGACCATAGTTCTGTAATCGCCGTACCTGGCGACAACGTGCATGGTGTCTGGCGGATCGCCGCAGGACTGCCCTACACCTACAATGATTTCGTCCCACGCATGCGAAACGAGCAGACGATCTCCTCAAGCTCCACGCTCGGTAGCCGCCGCGCGTGTGGAGACATGTACGCATGCGCTAAATTCCAGCGATAACGATCAGTCGCGCAGCCCACGAGCAAAACAACCGCTGATAAGAGCAGCATAGATGCAGCGCGGCGCATTAAGCCTAGCAAGAATTAGACCTGAACTTCCGATCTGATCCAATCACAGTTGCTTGAGCAGCACGTTCCAGCGGGCCCAAGCTTCATCGCGCGCTTTTTTGTCACCTTCGCGAACTGCGGGGTTGGATGGCTCACCTAAACGCATGAAACCGTGGCCGGCACCCTTGTAAATTACCGGCTCGAATTTTTTGCCGGCAGCTTTCATTAGCTCTTGGGCTTTCGGAATCGTCGCGTTCACGCGTTCGTCCTTCTCACCGTAAAAGCCGTAAACGGGACATTGAATATTCGCGACCTTTGAAGCCTCGTCAGGAGCGGTTCCATAAAATGAGTAGGCGGCTTTCAGTTTTGGGTTTTCGTTAGCGTACGTAAATGCCACTCCCCCGCCCCAGCAAAATCCGCAGACGGCCAGTGCGCCGTTGGACGATGGAATTTTTGTTAGTGCATAATCAGCGGCTGCGTCCAGGTCGGCTTTCACTTGCTCCCTAGACAACGCCGAGATCGCTTTTCGCGCGCCATCGACATCTTCAAACTTTTGACCGCTGAGCAAGTCGGGCAGAATCGCAATCACGCCGGCCTCGGCAAGCTGGTCGCACAGACTGCGGGCCCAATCCGTCACACCAAAGATTTCGTGAACAACAACCACGGCGGGCGCTTTGTCCTTGCGCTCCGGATAGACGACAAACGCCTTAACCGTACGGTCGCCTGATTTGATATCGACCCATTCGCCGTGGCGTGGCGAATTGTTCAACCGTTCTTTCCCGAAATCCTTGATCATTTCCTGTGCGGGAACGCTGTGCGCGATGAAAACAGAGACTAATCCGAGAACGAGTTGTTTCATAGCCAGAGATTCCTCGACTTCGCCAGGGGTGACAAGCGACGGTGCTAGCTTGCGGCGGCGACTCTCTCTCGCCGCGTACCTTTGATCAAAGCGTCGATGCTCCAACGCCCGGGCCCATAGAAGATTGCGAAGAAAAAGAACCAGCAATAAAACACCGCCGATTCGCCTTTATTGACGATTGGAAAGAAGTGATTTGACGCGTGTACCATGAAATAAGCCACCGCCATCTCGCCGCTTGCGATGAACGCAGCCAGGCGGGTAAACAACCCAACAGCGATGAGTAATCCGCACGCCAATTCAATCCACGCGCCCAGTGCGCCCATCGCGCCAGGCGGCATGCCATGGCCGCCCGGCGGAAAACCAAGGATCTTTTGCCCGCCATGAGATGCAAACAGGAGTCCAACAATGAGTCGCGTTATGCAATAAACCGGATCCGCAAATCGATTGAGAGCATTCATAGCGGTTCAGGCTGAATGATGTCGAGCTGCCATGTCAAGCCTGTTGGCAATCACGAGGTGGAACGCGTTGTCCGCAACGCGTTGGCAAGAGAATGCGGCTTTGCCGCCTGATATTTGCGCCTTCGGCGGTCCAGTTGCCATCGCCTTCGGAGAAGTCGATCCACCTCACGCTGCTTTCTTTGCGGGTCGCTTCCGTTTCCCGCGGGATTTGGCCGCCCCTTTTTTCTTTCCGCCGGTTTGTTCCAGGCTTTTCTGTAAGACAGAAACCAGATCGATTATTTTCGTCGGTTTCGGCGCTTTCCTTGGTTTTTCTTCAATTTCTTTTCCGCCAGATTCTACTTTCTCTTCAATTACTTCCATAAGCGCCTCGCGATAGTCGTCCTTGTATTTTTGAGGGTTCCATTTTGAGCTCATACTCCCAATGAGTGACTTGGCCATATTCATCTCGCGTTTCCCTACCTCGGTTTTTTTGGGGACATGCAATTTTCCAGGGTCCGCAAGTTCGTCGGCGAAATGCATCAACTCCAGAACAAGCGCACCATCTTCGGGCTTTACGCCGGCGAGATATTGACGCGTTTTGATCACCACCTTGGCGATGCCCACCTTGTTGCTGTCCTTTAATGCGTCGCGCAAAAGCGCGTATGCCTTGTCGCCGCCTTTTTGAGGTTCCAAATAGTACGGTTTGTAAAAAAACATTGGATCGATTTCATCCTGATCGACGAAGTCCTGGATATCGACTGTCTGGGTGGCTTCCAAATCAACGCGCTCAAAATCTTCCTCCTTGAGCACGACGTATTTTCCCTTCTCGTACTCGTAACCTTTGACGATCTGATCCCAGGGAACTTCCTTGCCGTCCTTTTCAGCAACACGCTTGTAATTGACCGGACTCAAGTCTTTTTTGCGTAACAGCCGAAACTTGAGCTCTTCGCGTCGCGTGGCGGGATAGAGAGCGATCGGAATGTTAACGAGCCCGAAGCTGATGCTTCCTTTCCAGATCGCACGCGGCATACCCATTTATTTCGCATGCCACGCCTATGGCGGCGGTGTGTGACTGTGTAACTCCCGGGGAGCGCACGCTTGTAGCGTGCTGGTTTCGGCATTCTGGCGAAACAATCTTTTCGAAAAGGGTAAATTGAGGGCGAGTTTGGTACATCGAAAAAGTTCGCGATCGCAAAATGCGATCACCCGCACGCTACAAGCGTGCGCTCCCCGGAAAATGCTACGCCGCAAGCTCGAGTTGCTGGCGTGAAATACCACGCAACTCAAAAAGGCGAATCAAGGTCTCTTCGATCAGGTTATTCGGGCAGGACGCCCCGGCCGTGATGCCGATGACAGCCGGCCCGTTCGGCAACCAAAAGTGGGAAACGACTTCCCGTTTCTCGTGCAGGTTATAATGCTTGATCTCTGTGGCCGAAACCAGGCGCGACGCGTTGAGCACAAAGTATGTGGGTAACTTTTCCTCGCCCATTTCCGCAAGGTGAGAGGTGTTCGAACTATTATACCCTCCCACAACCAGTAGCAGATCCATCGGCACGTCGAGCAATTCGCGCAACGCATCCTGCCGCTCCTGTGTGGCACCGCAGATGGTATCGAAAAATCGAAAATTCTTTTCTGCCAGCTCCGGCCCATCTCGATCGACAATGGCCCGCCGAACACGGCGCTGCACTTCTTCCGTCTCGCCGCGAAGCATGGTGGTTTGATTGGCTACTCCGACGGTTTGCAGGTGCACGTCCGGATCGAACCCGGGAGAATGCGCACCCTTGAACTTGTCGAGGAACGTATGTTTGTCACCGCCGTGCCTGATATAGTCGCAAACGTAATCGGTATCTTCGAGCGTTAGAACGACGAGATAATGTCCGCTTCCATCGCCAAGCGCGCGCGAACTGGTCGCCTTTGTTTCTTCGTGTTCGGCTTTGCCGTGAATAATGGAAGTAGCAGACTCGCTGGCGTATTTGCGAACTCGCTTCCAGACGCTCATCACGTCTCCGCATGTGGTATCGACAATCTGGCAGCCGCGATCCTTGATCTGTTGCTGGATCGATAATTCCGTGCCAAACGCAGGGACGATCACCACGTCTTCGGAGCCGAGATCAAAAATGTCTGCTTCCTTGTTTTTGCCTGTGAGGTTTTTTATGCCTAACGAGGCGATCTGTTGGTTGACCTCCGGGTTGTGAATGATTTCGCCGACAATAAAAAGCCGGCGATCTTTGAAGACCTTGCGCGCCGCGTACGCGAGATCTATCGCGCGCTCCACGCCGTAGCAAAAACCAAATTGCTTGGCCAGGCGCACTGTGGTGTCGCCTGCAGAGATTACTCCGCCTGCCCGCCGGACCTTTTCGACAATATCACTTCGATAGTGTGACTCGACCTGTTGCTGTACGGCGGCCATCACATCGGGAGTACGGAGGTTTACCTTCTCCCGCGCTGTGGTCCCGCTGGAAATAAGGTTCGTGCTCATGTCGTTGTTCTCATTCTCAACCTAGCGACAACCTCTGGTAAAGGTTGTCCAGGTAGCGCCGAAACAGCAGCCAGAGTTGTTTCGCCTCGCTAAACATGACACGGACTGGCGGCAGCGGCAACGCGCCGCAGCCCCCTACTATTGAAGTAGCGGGCCGGTCGGTTTTTCGAACCCGGCGTCCGTAATCATCAATCGCGGATCAGGATCCGGCGTCTTGGAGTCATCAACGCGCTGCACCTTTGATCCAATCGTCTCGTCCTCGGGTTGCGAATTGGCAATGTTCACCGGCGTGCCAACGTGAACCAGCGCGAAAAACTTTGGAGCCGCTTCGCCTTTCAGCCGGATGCAGCCGTGCGTGCGAGGTGTGGGATGGACAAACCCCTGGTGAAAGCCATACGCAGGAGCGAACTCGCACCAGTACCCCATCGGATAACCGACATAGCGGCCTGACCCGGCCGAAGTAGATGGAATCACCCGGTCACCCTGTACGCTGAACCCGTACGATCCCGAACGCTTGTGCTCCTGCTTGGAATAGATCTTGAAATTGCCTTTCGGCGTCGGTTTCGCGGGAGTGCCAACGGAAATCGCTGCAGCCATCAAGCAACGGTCGCCTTCCATCACGTAGACGTTTTGCTTCGAGAGCGAAACGAGCACTCGCACATTGGATGGATTGTTCGGTTTGTACGCCGTGACGTGGTAAGGACCGCCAGTAGCCACGCCCCCTGTTTGACAACCAGTCAGGAGCACGAATGAACCGCCAGCAAACAGCAAGAGCAATCGGGAGATAAGTCGCATACGAGCATACTGGATAAGATCTGCTGGATTTTTGTCAACCGCCTTCGCGGTGACCGAAGGCGCGGCGTGCTCCCTTCGCTTGGAGGCGTCAGCGGCCACGAACTACAGTTTCACCCGTAAACACGGTCAGGAAAGCGACTTCGATCGCAAGCGCTTCGTGAATATTGCGATCCAGGTGATCGCGGAGCTCTTCCAGAGACCGGATGCGTTTCAGGATTTCGGCGCTGCTAAATCGGTTGGCCAGTGCAGCTGTTTCTCCCATTGCTTGAGGCAGACTATGTTGCGCCACCTTATTGCTGGACCGCAGAACATCAGACCACCAGGCGAATAGGGTCTCTATCAATTCGGCGCGCCGTTGCAGGTAAAGACTTTCGGCGCGGGCTTTGTAATATAGTTCGCGTTCTTCCAGCCAGGCTCCATCGGTCGCGTCTTTGTAACGCGCTTGCTCTTGCTTCAACGCCTCATCCGTTTCGCGCTTCACTTCTTCACGAACCGATCGAAGCAAACGCTGAAATTCCTGAGCCAGTCGATAAGCAAATTGAATTGTCCAGCCTTGTTCGTGTGACGCCTGTTGCAGCATTTTCACCAGGCTCTTCTCTTCGGGGCTCGCCTTTAGCTCGCCCTCTCGCGCAAGGGGAATTGCGATGCAGCGCGAAAGAATTGTCTCCGGAAGCGCTTCCGGCAACGCACTCAGCAAGAGTAGTAAAGAGTCCTTGGGCGGCTCTTCCAACGTCTTGAGAAACGCGTTTGCGGCCTGAGTCACTAACCGATCGGCATCGGAAATGATCGCCACTTTACGTCGCCCGTTGCCTGCGCGCATTTGCAGCGCGTGTTCAAGGTCGCGAATTTGCTCGATAACAATACGCCGTGATTTCGACTCCGGCCGGGCAACGAAAATTTCGCGGGCTTTGGCTGAAAAAACATCTTCCGGCGATGTGCCATTTACAAGACTGGCGAGATCACTGGCGAGCTCGTGCTTTCCACTGCCTGGCGGTCCTGAAATCAGGTACGCGTGCGCCAGCCGATTTTGTTCGTGGGCGCGCCGTAAATATTCAAGCGCTGTTGCGCGGAAGAAGGGCATCTTAATTAGAAAGAATCGCCGAAACGGTGAGTCGGTGAAACGGCGAAATTCCTATCGTGGCCAACTCGCATGTCCTGCGATTCGCAGTTTTGAAGCTCATCGCTTGAGTTCGGGTCGGCCGACCCATTTTGGTTCGAAAGCAGAGAAGTTCTCCATGTTAGGGTCGAGTCATGGTCTCGGTCGCGGCAGTCGCCCCGGTGTTGGAAGTTGCGACGCTTTGTATTTCATCGGAAAAGGGGTTTTCATGGCCGTGAAGACCGCAAGTCCAAATGGAGTTTTAAGAGCCTCATGTCTGCTTATGGCCGTTGTGGTATTTGTCGTCGTACTGGCTATTCGAATTCGGCTTTTGGGAATTCCATTGGAACGTGATGAAGGCGAATACGCTTATGCGGGGCAACTGCTGTTGCAAGGGATTCCGCCGTACAAGCTCGCTTACAACATGAAGTTTCCTGGGACGTACGGTGCCTATGCGATGATAATGGCGATCTTTGGACAGACAAGCGGCGGAATCCATTTGGGCTTCCTTCTGGTGAACGCTGCTACGATCACGCTGGTGTTTTTCCTGGGTCGAAGGCTTGTGAACTCGATGGTAGGCATTACCGCGGCGGCAATCTATGCAGTGCTTACCGTCATTCCATCGGTGTACGGCTTCGCTGCTCATGCCACCCATTTTGTTGTCTTGCCGGTCCTCGCTGGGACTTTGCTTTTACTTCGCGAGTGCGGTTCGCTGGCGGAGGAAGGAGTGATGGCGTCCCAACCGTCAGGCTTGGGTCGAGGACCGCCCAAGCTGTCGTTCCTTGGGTGCCTGCCCTTGTTTGCCAGCGGGTTGCTTTTCGGTGTCGGCTTGTTAATGAAACAGCCTGCAATCTTCTTCGGCGCTTTCGGGGCAGCCTATCTGTTGTTGAACGATATTCGCCGTCGATTCAGTCCAAGGCAAATCGGTCTCCGTAATTTGACATTCATCCTTGGAGCGATTCTCCCGTTCATGATTACGTGTCTATTGCTGTGGTGGACAGGCGTGTTCGATAAGTTCTGGTTTTGGACCATCGACTACGCGCGCCAATACGCGAGCATCACTCCCATTGACTGGGTGCCAGAGAGGCTCGTCCAGAACGGTCTGCCAGTCGTCGAATCCGCGTGGGCGCTCTGGACACTGGCTGCGATCGGTCTTGTTGCCGGGCTTTCGCACAAGCCAACGCGCACCGCCACAATTTTTCTCCTCGGCCTGTTCATGTTTTCTGGTCTTGCGTTTTCTGCCGGATTCTATTTTCGTGAGCATTATTTCATCCTGATTTTTCCAGCGCTCTCGCTGCTCGCAGGGATTGGAATCACCCGGCTGTCGGAGCTGGCAGCAAAATACGGAACTGTCATTCGGTTTGCGCCTCTGCTTATATTCTTTGCAGCAGCGATCCAGCCGATTTTCGCGGCGCGAGAGTTTTGCTTCAAACTTTCACCTGACCAGGCATCGCGAAGCACTTATAGGGCAAATCCGTTTCGAGAGTCCGTCCGGATTGCGGACTATTTGCGCGATCACTCCAGTCCGGATGACACGATCGCCGTGCTTGGCTCCGAGCCGCAGATTTATTTCTATTCGAAGCGTCATTCCGCGACTGGATACATTTACATGTACTGTTTAATGGAAGCACAGCCCTACGCGCGCCAGATGCAGGAGGAAATGATCCGCGAGATCGAGGCCGCGCGCCCCAAGTACCTGCTCTCAGTCGAGGTCAGCGCGTCCTGGCTGCGCCAGCCCGAATCGGAGCGATTGATTTTTCCTTGGGCAAATGACTACTTCAAACAGCACTACAAAGTAGTCGGTGTGGTGCACCTTGTGCTGCCGGACCGCACGGACTATTACCTTGGAGAGCTGCCCAAACAGATGCCGCAGCTCGGGAATTACATTTTGATCTGCGAGCGAAAGTCTTGACCGGCAACTCGCCTGCGCGCGGCTCCCGGGAGTAACCGAACAGGTAGCAGGTGCTGACGGGCTAAAGGCGTTTGACGCACCCTTATCAGCGGCGAGCGCTCAGATTTGGAAAGCGCGAGCAAAGCATTTTCCAAATCTCGTTCTCGATCTCCTCCGGTTTGCGCGCACCGTTGATCAAAACAACGCGCTTCGGTTCGCCTGCGGCGAGCTGGCGATACGCCTGGCGAACCCGCTCGTAAAAATCCCCGGATTCCTGCTCCATCCGGTCCTGTCGCCGCGGCGCCTGCATTCGCGACGTCGCGGTGGGTGCATCGATATCGAGCACAAAAGTAACGTCCGGAATGCAGTCGCCGGCCGCAAACGCGTTCAAACGGTCGACCATATCGCGATCTAATTTTCGTGCCGCCCCTTGATACGCAGCGGTGGAATCAAAGAAACGATCCGCGATCACGCACATACCGTGTTCCAGTGCCGGCTTGAGCTTTTCTCGCACGAGCTGGCTGCGGCTGGCCTCAAAGAGAAGCAGCTCGGTTTCCGGAGTCATACCCGAATTGTGCGAAGCAAATTGCAGAAGCTCACGAATTGTTTCGCCGATAGGCGTTCCACCAGGCTCGCGGGTAACCAGATATGGGATCCCGAGGCGCTCAAGTCGCGCGGCCAACCTCTGCACCTGCGTCGACTTCCCACTACCTTCCGATCCCTCAAACGTGATGAATGGCAGGCGACGCATGATGTCGATTGTGAAACAAGGCTCTGTGATTGTCGAATGCGCAGCGCAGCTTTGCTATCGATGAGGAGTGCTGCTGACCCCATCTTCGGGAGCGTGTGCTACGTTATCCGCATGAAGAAGTTTTGGCTCGTGAAACAAGAACCATCGTCCTATTCGTGGTCGGACTTTATCGCCGAAGGCCAGACCAGTTGGACGGGCGTTCGCAACTTCGCAGCGCGCAATAATCTGCGCAAAATGGAGACGAACGATGAAGTCCTTTTTTATCATAGTGGCGAGGACAAAGCTGTCGTGGGGATCGCAAAAGTGGTTCGGCCCGCGTATCGAGATGCGACTGCAAAGGAAGGCGACTGGTCCACTGTTGATCTGGCACCCGTCAAACCGCTGCGCCGGCCGGTTACACTTCGAGAAATCAAAAACCATTCCCCGCTGAAAGGAATACCGCTGGTTCGCCAATCGCGTTTATCGGTCATGCCCTTGGCCGAATCGGCATTTCGCGAAATTGTGAAGATGGCAACACGTGAATGAAATACGAATGTCGAATGACGAAAGAAGCACAAAACCCGAATGACCAGGCAACGACGTCGCGGGCTCTTCGTCATTTGATTATTCGTCATTTATTCGGGTTAGGTTGTTTGGGTTTCCTCATTTTTTGAGCCACCTTTTGCCTTGTTCAAAGCTGTGTCGGGGCCGAAAATTGCTGAATGAGTACCATTGCGGCAACGGAGTTTCTTCCTCTCGTCGCAACCGGCGCTGCCGCGCGAGATTTTATGGTCGTCTCGCTGCACGACGTCGCTCCCTCCAATCAGCAGATTGCCAGCACAATCGTTTCGGAGCTGGCCAGGCACGGGGTAACCGTTTGTTCTCTTCTGGTGGTCCCGGATTACCACCATCAGGGGCTGTCGACTAGAAACGCGCAATTTGTATCCTGGTTACGAGGCTTGGAAGCGGACGGTCATGAAATTGTTATTCACGGCTATTTTCACGAACGCCCTCAGCAAGCGAAAGAGAGCTTGCACGACAAATTCCTGACAAGATTCTACACGGAGCAGGAAGGCGAGTTCTACGACCTAGGCTACGATGAGGCCTTATCTCGCATCACGAAGGCGCGAGATGAATTCCACGGATCCGGTCTTAAATCGCGAGGCTTTGTGGCACCGGCATGGCTGCTCAGCAAAGAAGCGGAGCGGGCCGCGCGCGATGCGGGAATGGAATACACCACCCGGTTACATAAAGTGTGCGATCTCCGAGCCGGGGACGAATTCGCGGCGCGATCGATTGTTTACAGCGTTCGAAAGAGCTGGCGCCGCGGAATTAGCCGAATCTGCAATGCCACGCTCTTTCGATATCTAGAGGGAAGGCCACTCTTGCGTATTAGCATTCACCCACCGGATTATTCGCACCCAACAATTTGGCGGCAAGTCACCTTTATCATTGAGAGAGCCATTGGGTCGCGAACAGCTACGACATACCAGGACTGGATCACGCAACAAAGATTGAGACGGGTAATGTAAAGGTGAGCAGGTGCGATCTTCATATTCATTCGCGCTACAGTGCGCGGTCCGAAGAATGGCTTTTTCGCCGTTTCGATTTCCCTGACAGCTATTCGGACCCGAAGCAACTGTACGAAAAGTTGCTGGAGCGGGGAATGGACTACGTCACCATTACCGATCACGATACGATTGAGGGTTGCCTGCAAATTTGCGATCGGCCCCGCACGTTTATCAGCGAGCAAGTCACCACCTACTTCCCCAACGATCCTTGCAAGCTGCACATCCTTGTTTGGGGGATTTCTGAAAAACAGCATGGCGAGATTGATGCCATACGCGAAAATATTTTTGAGCTGCAACGCTACCTGCAGTCTGCACAGATCGCGCATGCAGTCGCGCATCCCCTCTACAGCATCAACGGGAAACTAGAATCGCGGCATCTTGAGCTGCTTATTCTTCTCTTCAAGCATTTCGAAGGCATCAATGGCTTGCGTGATGCGCTTCTAAGCGAGCTGGCTCAGACGCTATTCAAACAACTCACTCCGGAAAAAATCGAGGAGCTTGCAAATCGCCACAATTTGGCGCCCAGACACACAGAGCCGTGGAAAAAGATTTTTGTAAGCGGTTCGGATGATCACGGCGGACAGTTTGCGGCTTCGGCATTTACTGAAACTCCTCGTGCGAAATCAGCGGAAAAATTCCTCGAACATGTTCGCAACGGCGACTGCAGCGTGCAGGGTCACGGCGGCACCCCGTTGGTCCTTTCGCATGGTTTTTATAACACAGTCGCCTGTTTCATTCAGGAGCGTTTCAATGAAGAGCTTGGACCGGGGGCTGCGCTGTTGGACAAAATGTTTTCCCGATTCATGGAGGGCCGTGCTCCGACTGAATTCACTCTTAAGGAAAAAATGGAATTCGTCATGCAGGGGGTTTTGTCGGGAAAAATTTTTGACCTCGTTAAGCCTGCAAACGTGTCGTTATGGAAAGAACTTTCCGGTTACTTCGCCCAGGCGGAACTAAAAACGAGACTGGCCGCCCAATTAGAGGGAGTCAACGAGCCCGAGCGCCGCACATTTCTCATGGCGAACATGGTGGCTGAGCAGCTCACCTTTCGGTTTTTCCAAAAATTTGTTCAGCAAATTCGCACCGGTAACATGGTCGAGAGCATGCAAGCCCTGAGCGCGATTGCGCCGATCCTGGTGATTCTTACGCCGTACATCTACGGGTTTCACAGCCAGGCCCCTTCTCGAAAATGGCTGCGGTCTGTCTTCCTGGACTTGACCGGCGAGATTCCGGTCGCATTGCAAAACCGCAAGCGCGCCTGGTTCACCGATACCCTCGAAGACGTCAATGGGGTCGCGACGACCATCCGCAAAATGACCGCCGCCGGCGCCGCAGCGGGCAAGGAATTAACAGTCGTCACTTCCAGTGGCAATCTGCATACCTGTAATATTCCGATCAAAAATTTCCCGCCGATCGGCGAATTCGAACTGCCCGAGTACGAGCTCCAAACGTTGAGTTTCCCGCCGGTGCTTCAGATGCTCGACTATATCCAGCGCGAAAAATTTACTGAGATCATCATCAGCACGCCCGGGCCAGTGGGACTCACCGCGCTGCTTGCAGCCAAGATGCTCAATCTGCAGACGAGTGGAATTTATCACACGGATTTTCCGCAATACGTCCGGATCCTTACTGAGGACAGTTTCCTGGAAAGCGTGGCGTGGCGTTACATGCATTGGTTCTATGGCCAACTCGACACCGTTTTTGTTAACTCTGAAGAATATCGGCAAAGCTGGATCAAGCGTGGCTTCGATCCCACCAAACTGAAAATTCTTCCACGCGGCCTGGATATCGAGCTTTTCACACCGGCACGAAGAGAGCCGGCATTTTGGGAAAAATTCACTGCAGCTAACGGTCGGATCCGTTTGCTTTATGTCGGCCGCATCTCCCGGGAAAAGGATCTGGACGTTTTGGCAGAGGCCTATCGCCGCCTACGCAACGACGGCCTTCCTGTGCAACTTTTTGTTGTCGGCCATGGTCCGTATTCCGAGAAATTTGCGCAATCATTACCGGAAGCAGTTTTTACCGGTTACCTCACAGGAAAGGAATTAGCGACCGCATACGCGTCGGCGGATGTTTTTGTGTTCCCAAGCACCACTGACACATTCGGAAACGTCATTCTGGAAGCGCAGGCTTGCGGGGTGCCGGTCATTGTTTCCGATTCTGGCGGCCCTAAGGAGTTGGTGGAGGATAGAACAAACGGTTTGATTACTCGATCTCACGACGTGGACGATTTCACACAGGCTATCCGCGCACTCGTCACAGATACCGTGTTGCGAAAACGCATGGGCACAGCCGCCAGGAAAAGTGTTGTCGATCGAAGCTGGCCAAACGCGTTTCGCAAATTCTGGGCCACGACCGATGTCTAGGCGGCGATTCCGCTACCGCAGATAGAAGCGCGTTTCGGATCTGCGCAAATTCTTCTCGCGCGTTTCACGCGTTCGACCCAATGTGCCGCATGACGACCACTAAGATTTGCACAATTGCATTTGCATGGATGGCTGTTGCTTTCGCTTGCTTCGCCCAGACAAACGCTACGAGTACGAAAGGCAGCAACGCCCCTTATACAGAAGGCCCGGTATGGACCGTGACGATGATAAAAACCAAAAGCGGTCTGAGCGATGAATACCTCAGACAGATCACCCAAACCGTGAAACCCGTCTACGAAGAGGAGAAAAGGCAAAAAGTCATCCTCGACTACAAAATTTTAAGCGGCGACGCTGCCAGCCCTCAGGATTTCAATATCCTGATCCTGGTTGAATATCCGAACTGGGCGGCGTTCGATAACCTGCGCGACAAGATGGATCCCATCGTCGAAAAGGTCATGGGCACCGATGATCAACGTCGCGCCACCGCCGTAAAACGGCTCGATATCCGCGAAATTCTGGGCACAAAGACCATGCGCGAGATCACTTTGAAGTAACCCCAGCTTCTTTGGTCCCGCGATTTTTATCGGCCGCGACCGCCGTGACCCATGCCGCCCGTGCCATGGCTCATACCGCCCATTCCATGCATGCCATGAGAACCCATCTGGGTAGATCGAAAGCTCGTGCCGTGCTTGAAACCTCCTGTGTTGCTCATTCGAGTGCTATGTCCGCGTCCGACGTTTGTGGCGCTTTTCCCGTGAACTTTCCCACTCCTGCCATGAGCCGTACTGAGGTTTCGGGCATGCGTGGTTGCCCGGGTTGAACGGTTGGCGTTACTGACAAGTCTTCCGAGATTGAGACCGTTGTCATGCGCAATTTTTCCCCAGCCTTGCCCGGACTGATGCAGCGCGACGATGTTATCAAAGCTCTGCCCAGTGGCGTTAGCCAACAGGTGCGCCTTCTCTATTCCACCCCAGCCAAGTCCGGTTGAAGCTCTCTCGGCCTGCAGCGTTTGGGCGGGAACTCCAGTCGCCGCCGAAATCCTATCCAGGTTCTCTCCGCGAGCAGCAACAGCGCCAAAGAGTAGGATGAATATCGCCGCAGGTACAATTAAGTTTTTCATAGGTTTAGTCCTCCCTTCCACGAATGGGGTTTCGATTTTGCCGGCAGCGGTGGTTCCCATTTACTGAAAAATTTTGGAATGGGATGGACCGGAGCAAAATTCCCCTCTGATTTCCCAAATTCCACTCTACTCGCCACCGTGCATGATGGCCATGCCGTATGACTTCCAGAAGTAATAGATAGATGCGGCAAAACCAACCCCGATGACGATGGCGCGAATAACTGTGCGGTTCGAGCGATGCGATATCGTTCCCCCAAGATAGCCGCCAATGAGACCACCGATCGCCATTGGCGCCCCGTAACTCCAGTTTACATTACCTTCATAAATGAGCACCAGGATCGCTGCTCCCCGCATGCAAAGGGTGAGGAAGTTCTTGAGGGCCACCACGTGGCGAATATCTCCACGCGAGATAAAACTCAGCGCGCCGATCATGAGGATGCCAATCCCGGAGCCGAAGTAGCCACCATACAGTCCCACCAGGAAAATGCCTGCCATAGCGAGAGGCCATAACGCCACCGTGATGTCCGGATGCACGCTGCCAGTTTCATCGCGTCGAACCAGGATCGGCCTGAGCACAATGATGACCGTGGCGACTAAGACCAACCAAGGTACTAACTGAACAAAGTTGCGATTATCGGTCCGGCTAAGCAGCACGGCTCCAATCAAACCGCCGAGCACACTGGGAATCAGAAGCAGCCATAACCATCCGCGACCGAGGATGCCGTCCAACTGGCTGCGAGTGCGCCACACAGCCGTGGGATACGCAAAAAACAGGGCGACTGCGCTCGTGGCGTCGGCTGTGATCGGCGTGACCACAAGCATGAGCAAGGGAAACGTGATCAGTCCACCGCCACCGGCCAACGCATTGATTGTTCCCGCCAGGACAGTGGCAATAAAAAACAAGAAATGCGTCATGCCTTAGGTTCGGTCCGTTACCGCAAAACCGACGCCGAAGTAACTAGCTGCGACCAAAGATGTCCAGGGCGATTGGCGATGCAGTGGATCGTAGCGCGCCAGGCAAACGCGCTCCCTTACCACGGCAAAGCATCCAGATCGACGTTGCCCCCTGTCAAAATAACACCAACGCGATTGCCGCGGACATCGATCTTGGATTCTTGAATCGCGGCGTACGGAACTGCCGACGACGGTTCAACAACGATTTTCATCGTCTCCAAAATCGTGCGCATCGCTGAAACGATTGCTTCCTCACTCACAGTGACGATGTCGTCCACATAATGCTGAATAATCGCGAAGTTTGGTTCACCGATGTTTGTGCGGAGACCGTCGGCGATGGTAAACTTCTTTTCAGTCACAAGTCGTCGTCCCGCGTGAAACGATTGCTTTGCATCGTCCGCATTCTGGGGCTCAACCGCGATCACTTTTATCTGCGGCCGCATCGATTTCGCCGCGATTGCTGTGCCGGACAACAAACCTCCACCGCCGACCGGGCACATGATCACATCGAGGTTGGAAATATCCTCCAATAGTTCCAATGCTGCTGTCCCCTGCCCCGCTATCACGTGCTCATTTTCAAATGAGTGAATCAACGTCGCGCCGGTTTTGTTGATCACTTCTGCGCATTTGATCTCGCGCGACTCCTCAGTTGGTTCGCAAAAGACTACCTGCGCACCATAACCCTGGACTGCTCGAATCTTCACCTTCGCCGAGTTCGATGGCATGACGATGTGCGCGGGAATACTGCGAAGCTTCGCGGCTCGTGCCACCGCGGCTCCATGGTTTCCCGACGAATGCGTCGCCACGCCGCGCCGAGCTGTTGCATCGTCGAGCGAGAAAACGGCATTGGTGGCGCCACGAGCTTTGAACGCGCCAATCTTTTGAAAGTTTTCGCACTTAAAAAAGATGGAACCTCCGCTGGCCTCATCCAGTCGCGAGCTCGTCAGCACCGGCGTGCGATGAATATGCGGTTGAATCCGCTCGTGAGCTGAGAGGATTGCCGGAAGATCGATATCTATTTTGACCATCCAAAAAAAGCGTCGATGACTCCAAATGTGTCAATAAATCCGTGAGTCAAAATGCAGGCCCAAAGATTTTTACCCGCCAGCATATATGCCGCTCCTAAAATTAGGCCGGCAATTCCAGAATCAACAATTCCCGATGGACCTTTGTAATAATGCCCATACCCAAAAAGAATCGAAACAACTACGATTCCGACCCAGTACGCCGTTGTCGATCTCTTGCCGACATCGGCAGCACGAGTAAGGAGATATCCTCGATAGGCGATCTCCTCGCCGAACGCGGCAAACGTCCAGACCAGTAATAAAGCAAGAAGGGCCATTTTCGCGTTGCCGGTGATTTCATTCGCCAGCGCTGGGGAAGCCGGGGCCGGCCAAAAAACTCCAGTAATCGGTTCGACAACGAATTGACCAAGGAGAATGCGAATGCCAGCGGCCACCGCCGCGATCAAAAAGATGCGCCGCCATGATGGAGGCCGCTTGAAACCCATTGCCGACAACGTTCCGTTCCGCAGCCACATCGACGCCAAGCCGAGCACAAAAAGAACAATCACTTCATTGGGCACAATCCGAAAAACGTTGTGACCGATAACGATGAATGCGCCCAACAAGAACTCGAACCCGCTCAGCATTCTTGAAGCGAACGGATGAGTAGAAGGAAATGGAGTTTCTGCCGGGGCCACGGTGAAAGATGACTGCGTGCGCTGTCGGTTCTACAGCTTTGATAGGCAGTGCATGTCGATCAGGTTCAAATTCCAAGAAGGCATTCTACAAATTCGGTAGCCGCCTCGCTGTGTCGAGGCGCTCTAGCAACATTGCTGGCGGTGCGGGGCACCGCGACACAGCGCCGTGGCTACGGCAGCACATCTGTAAGATCGCTTCCAATATCTTTCTACCTAAACACTGGGACTGTGGATATGTTCCGGGCGCGGCCCAAGGCCAATAAAGCGTGCGGGAAGTTGTCGCAAAATTGGAAACCATTTCAGCAAACGGACCACAAGCGGAAGAGAGGTTTTCCTCTCCTCCGGCGATCGCCCTGTGACAACGTGACGGTGAATGAAGATTTGCATTCCCTGAATCAAACGGGTCGGCCATTCACGGCGCGCTTGCACGGTTCGCAAATCGTCGACGGGAACAGGGCCGTGCTGGAGTTTTTCTGCCAGCAGGTTTGCAGTGGCCACCGCGTCTTGAATGGCCAGGTTGATTCCGACACCGCCCGCTGGTGACATCGCGTGCGCAGAATCGCCGATGCAAAGCAATCCTTCGCAGCACCAATCGCGCAAACGATTCACTTGCACGGTGAGAAGTTTGATCTTCGACCAGTCGTCCAGTTGCGCGACGCGGTCGCGTAAGAAATCTGCGAAGCCGGCGATTTCCTGTTGAAATTGCGTCAGCCCGCGCGCTTTGATCTCTTCGAACTGGCCCTTGGGGATGACAAAGCCGCACTGCCAGTAATCATCGCGGTCGAGTAACACCAGTAGCCTGCCGTTTTGGAAAAAGCCGAGCGTTTGTTTGGGGTCGCCATGCTTCTTTGCGATCCGCATCCAAAGAACATCAATCGGCACACCGAACTGCAATTGCTCAAGGCGAGCGCGCGTTTGAGTGACCGAATGGCGTCCGTCCGCGCCAATGACAAGGTCGGCATGAATTTCCAGCTCTCCTTCGGGCGTCTTTGCTCGCACTCCAATCACGCGTGAATTCTTCATTAACAAATCCACGACTTCCGCTTCCATGAACGATTGGAACCTGGGAAACCGTTTGGCCTGACTTGAAAGGAAATTTAGAAAATCCCACTGCGGCATGAACGCGATGAACTTGCAATGGGTGGGAAGCTTCGTGAAATCCGCGGCTGGCACGACCTGGCCGTTAACAACAGCACGCAGTTCACGCAGTTCTTGATGCGGCAATTTGAGGAATTCATCGAGCAACCCAAGCTCGTACATGAGTTCCAATGTTGACGGATGAATCGTGTCGCCTCGAAAATCCCGGTTGAAATCGGCGTGCTTTTCCAGAACGACCACGGGCACGCCCGCTCGTGCAAGCAAATAACCGGCCATCATGCCCGCCGGACCGCCACCCACGATTACGCAGCGTGTTTGTAATTTTCTAGAGCTGTCCATCTAAACACAGTTTGGACTCAGTCGAAGAAACCTGGAAAAGATTATTGAAAGAGATAAACAGAATTAACGCCAGCTTTCGAACCAAATCGACAATAGACATGGGAAACGATGCACAACATCGCGCTGCTTTGACATACAATGCGGCAGCTGATTTCTACGATGCATCGCCACTTGGCTTTTGGAATTATTTCGGACGCAAAACAATTGAGCACCTCTCATTACAAAGTGGAGGGCACCTACTGGACGTTTGCTGCGGGGCCGGAGCTTCTGCGCTGTCCGCCGCTGAAATCGTGGGGCCCAAAGGCAAGGTAATAGGAATCGATCTCGCTCAGGGTCTATTGGAGTTGGCACAGGCGAAAGCAGCGCAACGAGGTCTTTTTAACGCCCAGTTTGAGCTGGGCGATTTGCTCTCCCTCAGGTTTCCAAATGAAAGTTTCGATGCCGCAGTATGCGTGTTCGGAATTTTCTTCGTTCCCGATATGGTCGCGGCAGTGCGGGAACTCTGGCGTTGCGTACGGCCAGGCGGACAGCTGGCGGTGACAACTTGGGGACCAAATTTGTTTGAGCCAGCCAATAGCGCATTTTGGATGTCCATAAAAGACGTGCGCACTGACCTGTACAAAGGGTTCAATCCATGGGATCGGATCGACAATCCAGCAACCTTGATGAAGATTCTGACAGAAGCTGGTGTCGAATCGCCGGAAATAATCGGTGAAAATCGCCTTCACCCGATTAGCTCGGCTGAGGATTGGTGGACGATTGTTTTAGGGTCGGGCTATCGGGGAACGGTCGAACAGCTAAGCGCGTCAGAGCGTGTAAGAGTTAAGGACGCTAATCTAACTTTCATTCGCGACGAAAAGGTTTCTGGCGTTGAGACAAACGTTCTTTATGCACTGGCAACAAAGCCTTGTTGAGTCAGCGGTCCGGACTAGCGGAGGTGTGAGCAAGCAATGAACAGCGATCAGCCAATCTTTTTAAACGAACAAGCGGTGCGACGCCATCTCCGGATGGCGAATTTGATCCCGGTCATGGAAAAAGCGTTGATCGATTTCTCTGCCGGCAAAGTGACACAACCCGTGCGCTCGGTCATCAAAGTAGATCCTCCAGGCGGATTTCTCGGCCTGATGCCGGCGTCGACTCCCGAAGGACTCGGCCTGAAGGCGGTGACGTTCTATCCGTCTAACGCGGAATGCGGACTCCCCACGCATATGGCGACGATTTTTCTCGTGGATCCGCAGACGGGCACGCCGCTTGCGATCATCGACGGAAGGTTGATTACCGAGATGCGCACTGCCGCCGTCTCAGCAGTCGCAACGAAACTTCTCGCAGCGCCTGAGTCGAAAATTCTGGCGATCCTCGGAAGCGGAGTGCAGGCGCGCAGTCACGTGGAAGCTCTGAAACTCGTTAGGCAATTTGAAGAAATTCGCGTATGGAGTCCAACCAAAGAACACGCAACACAGTTCGCAAAGGAAATTGGCGCAACAGCATTCGCCGCTGAAGGAGCCGTGCGTGGTGCAGACGTGGTGGTCACCGTGACAAGCTCGACAACGCCTGTTCTGAAAGGATCATGGCTAAAGCCCGGTTGCCACGTAAACGCGGTTGGAGCGTGTCGCCCCGATTGGCGTGAACTGGATGACGACGCAATGCAAAAGAGCGTGATTTTCGTCGATTCGCGGGAAGGCGCGATGAAGGAATCCGGTGATGTGATTCTTTCAGGCGCGAAAATCTATGCAGAGCTTGGGGAAGCACTTTCTGGCAGGACTCCACCCGTTGTCGACGAAACCACAATTTTTAAGTCGTTAGGCATGGCTGTAGAAGATATCGCTGCGGCGCTATTAGTTTTCCGATCAGCGAGAGCTACTTAGCTGGATACGCCCGATGTCGCGATCCAGGTCACATATCGACTATCTGCTGGGATGCGGCTCGGACGAGAAGGTGCGCCTGCAAAAGCAGCCTTCAGAATTGGCGGCGGACTCCAGCCGGTTTCTTGATCATCTTGGGATTCGACCCGGGCAGCGAACCGTGGACCTGGGCTGCGGGCCGCAAGGAATTCTCGATCTGCTTTCCGAGCGAGTGGGTTCAAACGGAACCGTTGTGGGAGTCGAGCAAGACGAATCAACTCTTGAGCTTGCCCGGAAATTTATCGCCGAACATCGGTTACAGAATGTCGAACTGCTGCAAGGAAATGCCAAAGCAACCGGGCTGCCCAGAGCTTCTTTTGACGTCGTTCATGCGCGACTTCTTTTAGTAAACGTGCCACAGCCGCAGCAGGTGGTTGGAGAAATGGTCGCTTTAGCCCGCCCAGGAGGCGTTGTCGCCAGCCACGAGGCTGACTGGGGAGTCTCCATCTGTGCTCCACCGTCGCAGGCCTGGGATCGGTTGCTGTCAGCCTTCAAGGCGTATTCCAACAGCATGGGGATCGACTTGTTTGTTGGAAGAAAAATCTCCCAAATGTTTCGTGAGGCCGGCCTTCGTGATGTCCAGATTACGCCACTCATTTATGCGTATCCCTTGGGGAACAGCCGGCGAGGAATTCTTTGTGACTTGCTCGAAAATGTGCGGGACCGGCTTGTGATGCAAGGATTGCTAACCGACATCGAGTTCAAGAAAGAGCTAACTGAGCTTGAGCGGCATCTTGCGGACGCGGCGACACTGGTCATCCCTCATCTGTTCTTCCAAGTCTGGGGGCGGAAACCGGAATGACTCGCTCTCTGGACCAGGTAGAAATCCCTGTCTGCCCGCGCGGAAAAGTGTTCTACGGATGGTGGGTCGTTTTAGCCGCCGGGTTCGGATTGGGTCTCGGCTATGCCCCGATCATAGTCTACTCGTTCGGCATCTTCCTTAAACCCCTGGCATACGACTTCCATTCAGATCGTGCCAGTATTTCCATCGCGTTTACACTCGCCAACATAGCGCACGCAACCACCTCTCCTTTGACGGGACAATGGACGGATCGCTTCGGAGCGCGAAAAGTCATACTGCTAGGTACGGCTGCCTTTGGGCTCCTCCTTATCTCGTCGTTTCTTGCGTCTGGAGCCCTGTGGAAACTTTATTTGCTTTACGCTCTGCTCGGCATTGTCGGAACCGGGACCGCCCCGGTGCCGTATTCCAAAGTAATTTCAAACTGGTTCGACAAACGCAGAGGCTTGGCACTCGGGCTTACCATGTTCGGGCTCGGATCCGGAGCGATCATAATACCTTTCCTTGCTCAACAT
>Ga0081455_10001671_pt1 | contig 26899 bp, 24 predicted proteins | sample TabmetS3T2R1_FD_70207 | JGI IMG/M metagenome (GOLD analysis project Ga0081455, IMG submission 70207) | Tabebuia heterophylla rhizosphere microbial communities from the University of Puerto Rico - S3T2R1 | ecosystem: Host-associated > Plants > Roots > Rhizosphere ...
CAATTCATATCGCAAACCGTTGGTCATCGTGTTGATCATTCCGTTCGCCATGATTGGCGTCACCCTCGGCCTATTGATCACGCGTCAGCCATTTGGCTTCGTCGCGCTTTTGGCTGCCATGAGCCTGGCTGGAATGATGATTAAGAACGCGATCGTTTTAGTTGATGAGATCGGTGCGCTGCAGACAGCAGGTCAGGCTCCGTTTGCTGCCGTGGTTAACGCGGCGATCTCTCGCTTGCGGCCGGTATTACTCGCTGCCGGGACAACGGTGCTGGGCGTAATCCCTCTGTTGAGCGACGTGTTCTGGGTGTCGATGTCGGTCGTAATCATGTTCGGGCTTACGCTTGGAACTGTCATTACGATGGTACTTCTTCCGACAATTTATTCCCTTCTCTTTGGGATCAGGAATCCTGCCGACGGCAAGCGTAGCTTGCTGTGATACCGGAGAACGAGGTCAAAAGGCGTTGAATCCAAATTCACTGAAAGGTTCGCGGCGGACCTTGTCACTCCGGCAGACGAGACAAAGAAACCGAAAAAAACATGCTGGGATCAATTACGTCGAATCTTAATTGGTTCGCGCTGGCGATGGGCTTATTCGGCGGGCTCGCTTTGTTCCTGTACGGTTTGGATCAGTTGTCGGAGGGACTAAAACAGGCCGCTGGCGATAGTTTAAACACGCTTCTCACGCGGCTTACTTCAAACCGATTTTTCGGTGCTTTGACCGGCGCGCTTATAACCGGCATTCTTAACTCATCATCCGTTACCACCGTCCTTGTGGTGGGATTTGTGACTGCCGGTGTTATGTCGCTGGCACAATCGGTTGCTGTCATCATGGGCGCCAACATCGGAAGTACCGTCACCGCTCAGCTCCTAGCTTTCAATCTTTCTGCCTACGCACTTCTGCCCATTGCGATTGGTTTCTTCATGCTCTTCGCGGGCAAGCGCGCCGCGCTTCGCCATTGGGGGATGATTGTGATGGGTCTCGGTCTTGTGTTTTACGGAATGGGCGTCATGAGCGATGCCATGAGGCCACTACGCTCCCACGAACCGTTCGTGCAGGCACTCGCGCGAATGGAAAACCCGGTGCTCGGCATTTTGGGCGGAGCATTGTTCACCGGCTTAGTGCAATCATCTGCCGCCACGGTCGGGCTGGCTATTGCGCTAGCCGGAGAAGGATTGCTGACGTTGCCGGCAGGGATCGCGCTGGCGCTGGGAGCAAACATCGGCACCTGCGCGACAGCGCTGCTCGCGTCGCTTGGGAAACCGCTTGCCGCAGTTCGCGCGGCTGCCGTCCATGTGCTGTTCAACGCTGTAGGGGTGATGATCTGGCTTCCGTTTATCGGCTTGTTGGCGCGGTTGGCTGTCGCGATCTCTCCAGAAACCGTCGGTATCGAAGGCGCGGAAAAGCTCGCGGCGGAAGTGCCGAGGCAGGTCGCCAACGCCAACACACTGTTCAATGTTATTAACACCTGTCTTTTCATTGGGTTCACTGGATGGTTCGCGCGTACGGCCACAAAGCTCGTGCCAGCGCGCGAAAAGAAAGAAGCGTTGATTGCGCCTATGTTCCTTGATCGCGCGTCTCTTTCTGTACCCGCGGTTGCTCTCGAACAAGTACGCGAGGAGTTGGGGCGTCTCGGCGATATGGTACGCGCCATGATGGTGGATCTTCCTCCCGAACGAGGAGCCATAACTAGCGAAAGGCTGTCGGAAATTTCGCAACTCGGGAAGAAAGTCGAAATCCTGGAAGGCGCGATCCTTGAGTTCCTCACCCGCATTCGACAGGGAGATCTAACTAACGAGCAAAGTAAGACTCATATCGCTTGGACGTCCATTGCCCTTCATTTTCGGAACATCGGGAATATTATTGTAACTGACCTCGTAGATGTGGCCAAGGCGGCCATTGCCGGACAACTCGCCGCTGACACGGTGAAACGCACGGTCCTAAGCGAGTGCTACAAATCCGTTCAGAAATCCCTTGAATTGGCGATCGAATGCGTCCGGGGCGGCAATCCTGGGATCAAGGAGAAAGCGACAATTACCGTTAGGCAGGTTAAAAGACTGGCCGATGACTTAATATTGCAAACGGCGGCCGGTCTAGATGCGAGCGATCCGAACAGTCTGCGGACCGTGCGCCTGCAAACAACATTTGTGGATGGTCTTCGGCAAATTTCAACGCTGGCCAAGCGAATCGTAGCGAGTGTGATCAATTCCGACGGGGCCGGGACAGGGCTAACAACCGAGGAAGCCCCGGGCAACGAAACTCGATGAACCTAACAAATCGTACGCGTATTACGCTTTTACGGCGGACGTTTGGGGGCTCCAGGCGCCCGAACTATTCCAAAAATAACATCTGTCACTTCTCGGGCGCCGAGAGCGACGCCGCATCCGATTTCGCCTGCATCTCCTCGATGATGCTTGGAAATATCTTCTTCAAGGCATCGAAGTCGCAGACGACGTCGGATTTGGGAACGACTGCCGGGATCACCTGCAACTTCTCGAGAAGATCGAGGTGGTTCACGGAGACGCCCACTACCAGTGTACGCACGCCAGCCGCAGTCAGTCGCGTCAGCGCATCTTTCAGCGCATAGACGCCTGTCTGGTCCATATAGGAGATGCGGTCCATGCGGAGAACCAGGAGCTTGCTCTTGGCCGCCGCTTCACGGGCAATGTCGAGGAACTGGCTTGCAAAACCAAAGAACAGCGGCCCGTCGATGTGCTTTATGAGGAGCTTCTCGCGGATTGTGTCCGGGATGGTCAATTCATCCGCCCACGGTTCATCGGCGACTGGCGTGAGCGTCGTCTGTCGTGCCGTGACGTCGCTTATCCTCTTCATGAAGACGAACGACGCAACGACCAGACCGGCGCCAACCGCGACGATTAGATTGGTGAACACGGTGAGCACGAACACGAAGAGCATTAGGAACGCGTCCGACCGTGGCACCCTCGTGATATGGCGGATGCCGCGGTAGTCAATGATGCCAATCCCAACGGCAACCAGCAGACCCGCAAGGACCGCGTGGGGAACATGCCGCACGAGCCCCGACAGGCCGAGAAGTACGGCGGCGAGAAACAGGCCGTGGATCACGCCCGATAGGCGGCTTCGTCCGCCGGCCTGGACGTTGACGACGGTGCGCATGGTGGCGCCGGCACCGGGAATTCCGCCGATCAGGCCGGCCGCGACGTTTCCCAGACCCTGTCCGACGAGTTCCCGATTGCTGTCGTGTTTCGTGTGCGTCAAGTTGTCGGCAACAAGCGCCGTAAGCAGCGAGTCAATCGCCCCGAGGAACGCGAGTTGAAGCGCGGCTGCAAGCAGTGCTGGCAGCCGTTGAAAGTCGATGGCCGGCCTTACTAGGCTCGGCAGCCCAGACGGTATCTCGCCAATTACCGCGACTTCAAGCCCCAGCAACACCGCCAGCGTCGTCAACGCCACGAGGGCAACCAGGGAGGCAGGAACTGCCTTGCTGAATCGGGGCAGGATGAAGACCGTAGCAACGGTCACGGCGGATAAGGCAACGGCTCCCCATTTGATGTTACCGCCCAGCAGGTGCAACTGGCGGAGAACCGACAACGGGTCCGACGACGGGGACTCCGCGCCTAACATCGGGAACAGCTGCTGAATGATGATGATCACGCCGATGCCGCTCATGAACCCGGAGATGACCGGGTAGGGAACGTAGCGGATGTAAACGCCGATCCGGAACAGTCCGAGAGCGATCTGCAACAAACCGGCGAGAACGAAAATCCCCACCACGACGGGTAGGTTGACCGCGCCTGAGGAAAGCGTGTTCGTCGCTACGACGCCGGCCACGACTAACGTCATCGGCCCGGTCGGGCCGGTGATCTGCACGCGTGTGCCCCCGAACAGCGCGGCGACAATCCCCGTCGCAATGGCGCCGTAAAGGCCTGCAACTGGCCCCAGTCCGGAAGCGACGCCGAAGGCGAGTGCCAGCGGTAGCGCCACGACGCCAGCCGCCACGCCGCCGAAGAAGTCGCTGCGCACCGCGACCCAGGACGACGATGGGACGCCAGGATCCGCGATCACACTGATGCCTTTGCGTCTTCGTCCGGGGGCAGAAATCGCACGCGACCCGTTTCGATTTCATAGACCGCGCCGACGATCTTCAGGCAGCCTTCCGCCGCACGCGCTTGTCCTTCCGGCGAATCTAGTATCTGGCGGACCGTCCAGCGCACGTTGCTTTCCACGGCATGCGACAATTGTTCTTCAGCAGAAAGTTGCGTATCGAGATCTGGAAGGCCCGGCACGATGCTCGCCAGGAGCAGTTGAACGCGAGAACGAAACTGTTTGCCCTCGTGCTTCGTGGCCAACGCCGCCCAGATCGCGCCGCAGCCCTCGTGGCCGAGTACCACGAACAACGGTGTCTGCAAATAGGACCCCGCGTACTGTAGGCTCCCGGCAATCTCAGGTGAGAGAATGTTCCCAGCCACGCGCACCACAAACAGTTCTCCTAGCCCGGCATCGAAAACCCACTCCGGCGGCACGCGCGAATCGCTGCAACCGAGGATGGTCGCGTAGGGTCGCTGGCCCTTGGCTAGATCGGCCATAGTCTCTCGCCGGAAAGCGGCACTGCGCGCCTTGCCCCGGAGGAACCGTCGATTCCCTTCGATCAGCCGCTTCAGCGCCTCATCAGCGGACGGTCGCGTTTTTTCAGGTGATCGTCCCATAATGCAGTCTCACTGTCTGGAGTTGGGTTGCGTGTTCACCCGGCTAATATTTTTCGGGAACGAAGCGCCGCCTCTTCAATGTCGCCTCGTCGTCGTAAGCGCGCTTTTTTGACCGATCGCGTAACTTCACCTTTTCTCGGGGCACTTTTTGATAGGGAATCATACTCAGAATGTGCGAGATACAGTTTAGGCGCGCCCGCCTTTTGTTGTCCGAACGCAAAATATACCACGGAGCGAAGTTGGTATCGGTAGCTTTGAGCATGACGTCGCGCGCATGAGAATAGTCGTACCAGCGGCTCCGGGATGGCAAGTCCATAGGGCTCAGCTTCCACTGGCGCAGTGGATCGTTTATCCGCGCTTCAAAGCGGCGCTTTTGTTCCTTATTGCTGACCTCAAGCCAGTACTTTATGAGTTGGATGCCTGCATCGACAGCGAATTTTTCCACCTCTGGACAAACTTCGAGGAAGCGGCGGTACTGTCCTTTCGTGCAGAAGCCCATAACATTCTCCACGCCAGCGCGGTTGTACCAACTGCGGTCGAAGATTACAATCTCGCCCGCCGCAGGAAAATGCTCGATGTAACGCTGAATATACATCTGCGACTTCTCGCGGTCCGACGGAGCGGGGAGCGCCACAACGCGAAACACACGCGGGCTCACCCGCTCCGTGATCGCTCTGATGGTACCACCCTTCCCGGCTCCATCCCTTCCTTCGAAGACGATGATGATCCGCAAGCCCTTGAGCTTCACCCAACCTTGAAGGTGGCAAAGTTCCGCCTGCAGACGCCGCAGTTCCTTTTCGTATTGCTTACGTTTGAGCTTGGGCTGACCCTCGCTGACTTGGTTTTTGGCCATGGGCAATCGCCTCTTTAACTATGGTTCAAACCCATAATCCTGCTTTTGGATTGGCATATCGATTTTTCCGTTTACCCGCATTCCGAAATTCAAAATGCGCAGCGAGACATGCGAAAATTAACTCCGATTCCTTTGACGAAAACACGAGAGACAACCCAAATCAATGACTACTCAATTCATGCAACCGCATAATTCCTTGGCGTAAAGCGTTTGCCGCAACCTGTCTGGTTGCGCGCACGCCAAAACTCTCTCTGAATTAGAAAGTCGTTGTTCTATTCGACGAGTTTGCGGACGCAAAATCGGAGTAGGTAATAAACCAAACGAAGCGACTCTTTACTTTACGGCACGTGAACACATGGCCGGTTTCGGCACTGCTGCAAGGCGACTGTTCTTTGACTCCTCGCATTATGGCCGTTTCGTAAATCCGACTGCTCGCTACATGGACGAGTTTGCCTCGCGAATACGAATGCTCGATACAGCACCGTTCTCGGGATGTTCCAATCCATGATAACGCCCTGGCATTGAACGCACCCATTTCACTGCGAAATCCTGCAACGCGAGAAGCAACGTTCGGAGATTGCGACCTTGCAGCTCTACGTCATGCGAAGAAAACGATAATCGAAGCGTTTCGATTTGCTCAGCCGATGTGAGCGAGGCAGCGACGAGATGCTGGTACGGAAAGACGTGGGATTCGTTCGGCGATGTCTCGATGCGAAGGCATGGACAAGGCGCCTCACGCTGCCAGCACGCGGGCGTTGCTTGCACGGTTTGTCTGCGATTTTCGGTTTTCATATTTTTGATTCATATCAATGCCGAGGAATTGGCTGCTCCAGGAATGCATCGTCATAAGGCAAACACGTCGCGCGAATTCGCGGCCACGTCGGAGCGAGCGAAGAATCTTGTGTCGCTTGCTCGTGCCGCTGTCTTGTTGCGGGATTAGATCGAGCGCAAGTTCGCGCTCGCCGCTGCGCGCGATTGCATTGCGCAGAGCCCGCTTGTCAGGCGTGAAAATTGGGATGCTCTTTCGGCCGCGCGAGATCGTCACATACCATTGCTGCGCACTTGACGCAGCCCGCACGCCCGAATCGGAAAACAGGACGTGATCAACCGTCTTCCCTTGCGAGCCATATGAGGTGACGGCATACCCGCGCTGAAACTGCCGATAGTGCGGCGGCAGAACACGATCATCTTTCAGGTGAATCCAACCGTCTGGTGAAATTTTTGCAACCGAAACGATTTCGCCGTTCGCGAGTTTACGACCGTCCAGGGTCCTGCCGTTTGCTTTCAACTGCAGCTTGTCGCCAACGCTGAGGGTAAGCACATGCGGCAAGCAAACCGTGACCCTTTCCAAATCCTTTCGCGGGATTTGTCGCACTCGATCGGCGACCTCAATAACAAGATGTCTTGCCGTAAGTCCAATTATCTTGCCGTGCTCCCCGCGGGTGCAGTTGCGAAAATCCCGATTGAAAACGACAACGCTTCCTGAGGGATAATGTCGCAGGTCGAGCTTCTGTGCTTCTGTCAAATCGACTTGTTCGAGCGCGGTTACGGCTGATTCGTCGACCGCCAGCAAGCCGCGGTTTCGTAGCTGCTCGCGAATGGCGTCGTTCACGGCGCGAACTTCGGCGCGCGTTTGCGAGATAACGATGCCCGACTCGCCGCTCTTTGCGATCTCCAGATAAGCGTTCGTTATGCGCTCATTCTGCCCGGCAGGATCACACTCGACGATGGCGCCAAGCGCTTCCAATTTTCGAAATGAACGCGATAAATCTCCCGCTGCCGCAGCTTCAACGGCTTCGCGATAAGTCTTGATGCGCTTGCGTTCCGCCATCGTTCGCCCTCGCCGCGCATCCTGTCGTCGAATCTCGGAAATCTCCGCCGCGCGCAAACCGGAATAGCGCTCGATGGCGCGGAGCGCGTCTGAGGCTTCCACCGGGCCGTGTTGTCGGGTATCACCGGAAAGAATCAACCGTCCGCGCCGCTTCCTGACCAAACCAATCAAGTCGAAAAGTTGCCGTCCGCTGAGTTGTCCGGCTTCATCGACAATCACGACTGCGCAGAATTTATGATTTCATAGAAAGGCTTGAGACGACACGATTCTAAGTCCGCGTTTTTGGCTTGCGCGAGAGCGGAATTTCTATACGCCGTTTCTATACGGCAGACCAAAAAACTGGCAAAAAACAGCTAATCAGAGCAAATGCTAATTTTAATAAACCGCCGATTTTAGAGGGGAAATCAAAGATGGCTAACGATAGCAAACCCCCCTTTTCAAATTACAAATCAGCTGCTCTACCAGCTGAGCTATGCCGGCGCTACCCATACAAAAGCCGGTTTCAGCGAGTTGATCAACTGGTTAGACCTCTTCATGGCTCAAAACCACGAGCGAATAAACCAGACGATAAACTCTCTCATCCCGTGTCTGCGCTCCTGGCGGCGTATATTGGAGAAATTACGAATTACGTCGAGCTTCGCGTCCAACTTCCGATCGTGGATGCTCGCGTCCCATTGTGAGCGACGCAACCGTGCCGGATTTTACCGCCGGTCGCTGAGGGCCGTAAATGCACGCGGGAGCTTGAAACGAGTTGCCGATCTTAGAAGCGCGGGCGCGTCGTCACTGAGAGTGGCTCGGCCGTCTCCAAATTCTTGATCACGGTACTCAGATAGACCGACTCGGGATAAAATGCTTTGTATTTCGTGATCTCTGCACGATTCAACACCTTGAATCCGTAGCGCTCAAACATTTTCTCACCCCTCCGGCTTTCGAATGTAATGATCTGGCCGTAAACGCGTTTTTCGCCGGAGCGATAGAGATAACTCAAATATGCGCTCATGAGCGCGCGGGTTGTAGAAACCTTCCGGGCGTCTGGCAAGAGGTTGATATGAAAATGTGGCGTGCGTCTCGGCGCGGCTGGCACCTCGCGCCATCCGTGGACCAGGATCCAGCGAACAAAACGGCGCGATCGCTCGTTGTAGCGAACGTAGCGAGTCAACGCGCGAAAAAAGAGCCAGATATTTTGATAAAGCGCGTAGACCTGGTTTTGCAGAGGCTTGCGCGAACCCAAAAGATAACCGCGAATTTCGCCATCGACCTCCAGTAGAAAACATGATTCCGGTTCGTGATCGGTGTAATAGGTGGTGAGAAAATCAGCGAACAATTCTCGATCCTCATACACTGGATCAATGGGGTCGCCGAGAAATCCGGTATCGCAGCAGAGCTTTCGTACCGCTTCGCGGTCCGATCTGCGATAGCCACGAATGAGGAACGGCTTGTGGTCGTCGTCCACCATTTAAAATCGCCGGTAGTTTGCCCGAACGTCCCGATAAATGCAAAACAGTTCCTCAAATACGCGCTGCCAGCTGTACATTCGTTCCGTTGCGCCCGCGGCGCTCTTGCCCAACGCTGACAATTTTTTTGCGCTAAAATCTTCAATTGCATCAGCCAGGGCATCCGGACTGTTTTCGTGCGCCCACGACTTCTGGTCGTGACAAATAATCCGATCCATGTAACTCCCGCGAATTCCTACGACTGGCGTGCCGCACGCCTGACTTTCCAAGGCCACAAGTCCAAACGTCTCCTGAACGCTTGGATGAACGAAGAGATCAGCGGCGCGGTAATAACGTGCGAGATCGACAGATTCTGCGCAGTACGAGATCCATGAGACCTTTCCAATGCAGCGTTGCAATTTTTTGACCTTGCTCCGCTGCGGTCCGTCACCAATCACCAAGAGATGAAACTTATTGTGTCCCCGCTGTCGCAGAATCTCGAAAGCTCGCAACAACGTTTGTGTATTTTTTTCTTTGGCCAGGCGCCCGGCATAGAGAAGCAAGGTCTCCTCACGCCCGATGCCTAACGACTGGCGAGTTGCGACTCGGTCGTCCGGCACAGGTTTGAAAACGCCGGTGTTTACCCCGAGCCGCACTGGTCGCACATTGCGTACGCCCCAATCGGAAAGGAGGTCGGCCAGCTTTTCGGATGGAACCAGCGTCGCTTGAAAGCGATTGTAGAGCTTGTGCACATAGGTGCGCGTCAGTTTCATCGCTCGTTGTGTGCCGCGTTCGCCCAAAAACTTGGTGCTGCCACGGAGATAGGCTTCCGGGAAGTGCGAGTGATAAAAACCAACGACCGGCACTCTCAGCGTGCGACCCGTCGCAATTGCCTTCCATCCGATTTGATACGGATCGCTCGATTCGATGAGATCAGGGCGTTCGTGCTCCAGGATCTCTTCCATTGCTCGGAGATTTAGCAGTGCGCGATAACGCGAACTCCTCGATACTAACGGCGAACGAATCGAATAGACTCGTGATCGCCCATTCGTTGTCACCTCGGTTTTCGGGCCAGGAATGATGAGAACGTGCGTGTCGTCCGGAGAACAATTGCTGATGTACGCAATCTTTTCGTGCACGTATCGCTTCACTCCCCCGCTTCGTGGAGAATAAAACTGGGTCAGGTCGCAGATTTTCACGATTTGATCATGCTGAGCAACGCAGACGCATCTCTGATGCCTGGCTGCCGCGGAACGAAAGTTAGAGATTCCTCGACTCCGCTCGGAATGACAAGAACAAGGCAACAATTACGTGAAGTGTGATCAAGAGGGGGATTCCAGTTGGCTCAGGTATTTCTCCGCATCCATCGCTGCTGCGCAACCCGAACCGGCAGCTGTCACCGCTTGTTTGTAAACGCGATCAGCCACATCACCCGCTACGAAGACACCAGGGTGCCTGCTTTCGACCAGGTTCTTCGTAATCAAATAACCGTCTGAATCCATGTCGAGCTTGCCTCGATAAGCTTTCGTATTCGGATCGTGGCCAATTGCCACAAAGACACCCGCCACGGCTAGTTCCCGCTCTTCATTCGTCCTCACATTGCGCAGGCGCACGGCCCGCATTTCGCCTTTTTCGTCGGGGATATACTCGGTAACGACGGTGTCCCAGATCGGCTCGATCTTCGCGTTCGCAAATACGCGGTCTTGCATGATTTTGGAAGCGCGCATCTTATCGCGTCGATGAATCAAATAGACCTTTGAAGCGAAACGCGTGAGGAACAAAGCTTCTTCTGCCGCGGAGTCACCTCCACCAACGACGCAGACCGGAACGTTCTTGTAAAATGCGCCGTCACATGTGGCGCATGAAGTCAGCCCATGCCCGATCAGTTTCTGTTCATTTTCGAGTCCCAGATAGCGCGCCGAAGCTCCGCTGGCGATGATAACCGCTTCCGTCTCCAACCATTCCTCATCGACCTTAATCCGAATGTGCCGGTTGCTCGCATCGAACTCGGTGGCCTCTGCATATGAAAATCTCGCCCCAAATTTCTCGGCCTGCTTGTGCATGTTCAAGATGAGATGCGGGCCATCGATTCCCTCCGGAAAACCGGGAAAATTTTCAACGAGCGTGGTGGTCGAGAGTTGTCCACCGGGGTGACGGCCTTCCAGCACCAACGGACTCAGATCTGCTCGAGCCGCGTAAATGGCTGCGGTCAATCCGGCGCAGCCACTTCCAATAATGATCAGTCTTTCCATCGATAAAATCTAGCACATAGGGCAAGTTGTTGCTGGCTTAACTCCCTGTCAGTAAGCCACCTCAGACGCCAGATCTGTGGAAACACGGTTGCCTACGCCGTCACTTGCACACCGACCTCATGCAAGCCCGCTGTGCCGGAAAATGGGCCTCTGTCTTCGTTCCAACTCTGGACATGGCCTTCGCCGTCCGTGGCTCGAACAACAAGCGAGTAATCACCTGCTGCGGCCGGCACCCATTCACTCTTCCAAAGCGACCACGCCAGGTTGCCGCCGGAATAATAGATCTCGGTATCCCGCCACGATTTCCCGCCGTCGCTACTAAACTCGACGCGCGAGATACCCCGGTCACCGCCGTACGCGATCCCTTTCACTTCAATCGGTCCGTTCAGTTTACCTAACGAAATCGTCGACCAGGCATCCGGCACATCAATTCTCGATCTCGTCGGCGTAATGAAATTGGGGCCCCAGCCTTGTGCCTCGTAAAATCCCTTCGCATTCGCGTCGGACACTTCGATTCGAGTGAGCCATTTCACGTGCTTTTCGCCAAAGTAACCCGGTACGATAAGACGCAGCGGATAACCGTGGCGATCTGGCAACTCCGTGCCATTCATTTCGTAGGCAAGCAGGGTGGTCGGTTGCAGAGCCTTCTCGAGTGGAATCGTGTCGGTGTAATTATCGACGCCCTGAAAGCGCACACGCGCTGCGCCGGAGAGTGGAATCGCGCGGTCCAAAAGGTTGCGTAACGGAAACCCCTTCCAAACGGCGTTGCTGATCAAACCGGCATCCAAACCATTGCTAATACACATCAGCGTTGTTTCCTGCTCTTTCGTTTCGAGTCCCAACAAATCGTCGAATTGCCACGTAGACGGTTTTTTCACCAGCCCATTTACCTCAAGGTGCCAGAGATCGACGTCCACCCGAGGGTCGACCACGTTCTTCGTGACACAATAAAACAATTCGTTAGGCGTGATCGGCTGTACGACACTGCCTTTGTATTGCGTGCCGTCGTAACTGAATGTGGCAGCGCGATAAAGTCGACGTGCCAGCGCGACGCCGCCTCCAGCTACTGCGACGCCGACGGTACCTAACACAAATGCGCGCCGGCCAATGGCTGGACTGAATTCGTACTGTTCGTTTTTCCCGATTCCTCCTTGTGTGAGAAATCGAAAACTGGCGACGAGCGTTCGTTCGAATACAAAAACGCTCAGCGCGAAACCGACCAGCGTCACCAGACGCGCAGCGCCGATGGGTAGTCCAATGTAACTCGTGCCCAAAACCGGCCAAAGCGCGATTGCGAACACAACGATTGGCAACAAAACGAATACCGACAAGGTCCAAAGCGCTGAAGCTCGAGCAGGATTGCGTCGCAAGAACAATCCGAGGATCGCTCCGGCAATCGCGCCAACCACGAGTTGACCTGCTATCGTCGACCCAACGCCGAGTTGCTTGAGATGATTGTAGCCGCCGACCTTGCCCATAAGAGAAAGAAACGGACCTGGCGGAATGAAAACCGAAAGTCGGTCGCCGATGATCACGAGCGGTGTAGCCACGCCGAGCACAGCGAGCAATAACATCACCGCGGTCATCACGACTCCGGCGAGCAATCCGGCAAGTAGCCCGGCGAAAATTGCCTTCGTTCTACTCACTCAGAGCCAAATATGAGTTGTAAAGGCGCTCGTGCCAAGCGCCTGATTCTTCACTCGGTGCTCGTCGCTACAACTTCTGGATGATGCTTTGCAGTCGTGAGAATTTTCTGTACGCGCTCCACCACCATCGCGGAAGTGACTTGCTTCATGCACGCGTGCCCAAACGGGCATTGGCTTAAGCGACGGTAATTGCAAGGCGAACACGGTAAATCCACGCGCACGACCGATTCTGGTCGCTCGTACGGCCCGATATGAACTGGGTTGGTCGGGCCGAAGACGCTGACCATCGGTTTGCCGAGCGATGCGGCAACGTGCATGGAGCCGGAATCGTTGGTCACTGCTACTTCGGCCCGCCGAATGAGCGCCGCCAAATCTGCGGGCGTTGTCTGGCCGGAAAGGTCGCAAGTCCCAGACGCCGCGGCGGCGATTTGCCGGCAGCGCGGCTGGTCGCGTTTGGTGCCCGCCAGCGCGACGGCAAATCCCTCGCCGAGAAAATGCCGGGCGACGCCTGCGAACCCTTCAATCGTCCAATGCTTCGTCTCCCAAATTGTTCCCGGCACCAGAACAACCAGTGGCTGGGACGGATCCACACCTTTCTCTTTCAGTAGTCGGTCAACGTTACGTACGGTTTCCGAAGAAAGATGAATTGTCAGGTCTGGCGGGTTGTCATCGAATCCAAGGAGATCTCCGACCCACAGGTAACGATCGATTGCATGCACATCCAGCGTGGGAATCGGGATGCGATGCGTGTATGCGATCCATGAACCCTCGCGGGCGCCGCGCCAGCCATGGCTGGGAACATTTTTCAGATCGTGCTCGGCGGAAACTGTAAGCGTCCGTTTGATGGGCCGATCAAATCCAATACGCGCACGTGCTCCGCTAATGAGCGCGAAAAAAGCGGAACGCACCTGACCATGCATATCGATCACCAAGTCATACTTCGCTCCGCGAATTTGTTTAAGCAGATCGAAAAACGATAGGAACGCGCGCCATCGATGCCCCCGCTTTGAGAAATCGCGCCGAGCAAAAAGAACGACATTCGAAAGCGCCGGATGACAGCGCACGATTTCTGCGTTCTCGGGTGTGATCAGCCAGTCGATCCGCGCCTGCGGATAACGCGCGCGCAATTTCACCAGAACCGGGATCGTGTGCACGACATCACCCAGCGCCGATGGCTTAATCAGTAAGATCCTGGAGAATTCGTTGGATCGCAGTGCCACCGCCTCGGAATTTCTTGGGGTTTCAATCTGACCGTTCAATCCCTGAAAGGTAAACCAAACCCTGCAGCGCAGCTACAGTTCCCTGGGCGGCGCGCTTAGGCTGCCTGTTTTTCGCCTGACAATGCACCACGGAGTTTTTTCATCCATGCGGAAAACCGATGCCGGTTTTGCTCGCGCCGCACTACGGCGTCACTTGTGACCCAGTTAAATTGAATGACTCGACGCGGGCCGGAGAACGGCTTGTGACCGTGCCATGAGTTGTTGCTGCGGCGAAAGGCCAATAGCGTCCCTTCGGTTGGCGGGACCTCGAGAATCATGTCCTCAAGATTGTTTCCGGATCGGAGCAATCGAAGCCGGCCACCAGCGGACTCCCACCCGGCATTCATATAGATCAGGATGGTGATGATTTTCGTCTCCGAATCAGTGTGGATTTTGCCGTCCTTTTCACTGCAACGGCCGCGCACCGTGATCATGTCGGGCCGATTAGTCAGGTCGATGCCGAACTTTTCTTCAAACGCCTTGCGAAATTCATCGCTGCGCATTTCCTCCACCAGCTTTGCAAATGCAGAGCCGTAGGTAACCTCACCAAGAGGAAAGCTGCCGGGCCGGTTTACTTCGGGATAATGATTGTGTATCGCCGAGCGCGCATCGGCCTTCACGAATTCGGGAACAATCAAAAATTCAAACGGCTCGCGCCTAAGCGGCGTCTCCCGGAACCTCTCCAAATCCAACATCGAAACCATGGTCGACGCTACATGAAGAGATCGGAATCGCCAGATTGAAATTCATGGATAGCAGCAGACGCGATGCTCGTAACGAATGCTCGTAGGCTTTGCCGCGAACCCACTATGATGACCCTTCGTGAGGACAACCGAAACCGTTAGGCTCGCAACCGCCAGCCTCATAGGAACAACACTCGAGTACTACGATTTTGCGGTTTATAGCACGCTTGCCGCCCTGGTTTTCAACCGGCTCTTTTTCCCTTCATTCGATCCGTTGTCGGGGACTATCCTCGCCCTGTCCACGTTCGCCGTGGGCTACGTTGCCCGGCCGATTGGTGGGGTAATTTTTGGTAATTTCGGGGAACGTTTTGGCCGCCGCTTCGTGCTAGTAACGACCTTGGTCGTCATGGGCACAACGACAGCGATGATCGGTTTGCTGCCGACATACGAATCCGCCGGAATTCTCGCTCCGATTCTGCTCGTAGTGCTTCGGTTTGTGCAGGGAACTGCCCTCGGAGGAGAGTGGGCGGGCGCGGTATTACTTTGTGTCGAGCATGGGGCGGATACTCAGCGAGGTCGCAACGGAGCATGGACTCAGGTGGGACCTTCGCTCGGCACCTTGATCGCTACGGGTCTGCTTGCGTGGATAGCCGCGGTCATGTCGCCCGCAAAGTTCCAGGCATGGGGTTGGCGATTGCCGTTCCTAGCGAGTGTTTTCCTCGTTGTGTTCGGACTCTGGATCAGGCGAGGCATCGGAGAAACTCCGGTCTATCAGGAACTGCATGGGCGTCAGCTCACGCCGCGAGCGCCAATCAGTGAGGTGCTGAAACTACATTGGCGCGGCGTGTTGCGCGTGATTGGTGCGCGTGTCGGACCGGATGTTTGGTACTCGCTGGTCGTCGTTTTTTCGCTGAGTTACTTGGCCACAGTGCTCGGCTTACCCAAGCCCCTTGCGTTGATTTCATTGTCGATCGGTCTCGTTTTCAACGTCTTCACGGAGGTCTTTTTCGGTGGTTTGTCCGACAGGCTCGGACGACGTGTGGTATACGGCGCGGGAGTGATCTTAACTGTCATGTGGGCGTTCGCGTTCTTTGCGCTGCTCGACACGCGTCAACCGCTGCTGGTTACGCTTGCCATAGTCGTCGCATTGATTACGCACGCTATGATGTATGGTCCGCAGGCGGCTTTCATCACCGAGCAATTTCCAACTCGTGTACAATTTGCGGGTTCTTCGATGGCTTACACGCTTGCAGGAATCGTCGGCGGTGGAATCGCGCCCGCAATTTTCGCAACTCTGTTACGCGAGTTCAAAACACCTTTCTCCATCGCGCTGTATGCTGCAGGAGCACTGACGATCACAGGAATTGTGCTTTGGTTTTCTCACGAGCGCGCTCATGTCTCTCACCCTTCCAAGGGTGAAAGGATCTGAACTTCCAATCCAATTACGCAAGCGCCACCCGCACCAGCGTCGCGATGATGCGTCCGCCGGCGACGAACGTGCCGCGCAGAGTACCTGAAACTTTCGATTCGCCTCCGGTGCGGCGGCGGTGATTCACCGGGATTTCGACGATGCGCAGACCGGCTCGCGCGGCTTTCATCTGCATCTCCAAGTTCCAGCCGTAAGTTTCCTCGCGCATATCAAGTTTCTCCAGGGTATCACGTCGGATGGCACGGAACGGGCACATGTCTGTGTAACGAATGCCGTAGAGTTGTTGCATTATCCATCCAGCAATTCGGCCGGATAAAATCTGCTGGAAATTCATGCTACCTGGCTCGCGCTGCCCGCGCGTGCGCGAGCCGATCACGAAGTCGTGCGTCCCGCATGCCACGGGCTCGACAAGCTGGTTCATAAACGCGGGTACATCGCTGCCGTCGCCATCGAGAAAAACTACGATTTCGCATCCGGGCGAAAGCGCACGAACGCCGGCGGCGCAAGCACGTCCATATCCACGCTGTGCAGTCACCACGCGCGCACCTGCCGCGCGTGCGCGTTCGGCAGTTCGATCCGTGCTGCCATTGTCAACGACGATCACCTCGTTAGGCAAACCCGTCGCGAGGCATTCGCGCACAACGCCGGCGATCGGTTCCTCCTCATTCAGCGCAGGAATGATGACCGAGACGCTGCTCATCGCAAAACCAGCCACGCGCCGGTGAAATAAATCACAAGCGCAGCGAAATCGGCCAGAGCAAGAGTCACCGGTCCGGCCGCGATCCTTAGGTCTAGCTTGAGCTGGTGCAGCAGCGACGGAACACCCAGGCCCAGTACGCACGCGGTTACGAGCGACAGGGCGATACTGCCTCCGATCACAAATGCGCCGGCGAAATCGTTACGCCAGATCCAGACGATGGCGCTAACAACGGAACCACATGCTACCCCCAGCAAGATCGCTGTGGACACTTCTCGCCGAAATGCGGTCGCGAGCCAACGCGTCGTAACAGAAACCGAGCGCAACGCATGGATGGTCACACTCATCGATTGCATGCTCACGCTTTCGTTCAGCGCCAGCACCATGGTAAGAAAAAAGGCCAGCACCAAACTACGAGCCAGTGTGGCTTCAAAAAAGCGCGCTAGAATCGCTGATAACGTGCCACCGGTCACCGTGACCAGCAGCCACGGAAAACGGAACCGAAAAATACGCCAAGGTGACGCGCCGCGAATTTGTTCTATGTGGAAGCCAAGAGCCTCGAAAAATTCCGGGCTCACCTGCGCGACAGGAGTGCCCGCTTCCCGGCCTTCGCTATCGCCTGCCTCCAAAATTTCTTCGGCGAAAAGGTTCGCGTCGATGATGCCGATCACGCGCCGCTGCTCGTCCACGACCGGGAACGCGAGAAATTTGTAGAGAACAAAAAATTCGCAGGCCTCGAGAATCGTCGCCGTTGCAGGAACAGCCACAACACGCGGTACCATGATCTCGCGCAACGGCATTTCCAGCGACGCCGTTAGTAAACGCCGCGTCGGGACGACACCGACCAGCCGCTCCTGCTCGTCAATCGCATAAAAGTAGATGACGCGCTCACCGACGCCTTCACGCCGAATGCGCTCCAGCGCTTCACCTACCGTCATACCCGCGCGGAGCAACGGAAAATCCTTGCGCGCGTGATCGACAACCGGCGCGTTAAAATCGGGAATGGCGGCGGCGATGTTCATCTCTTTACTCGATGAACGATCCCTTTGTTCTTCAAAATTTCGCTGGCTTCGCTGAAGTAGTCACGAATGTCTGATTGCGCGCGGATCCAATCAATGTAACGACCAATGCCTTCAGTGAGATCGACAGCAGGCTTGTAACCGGCTGAGGCAGCGATTGTGGTGTCGCTAATGAGATGACGCATTTCACCGGGACGAAATTCGCCGTTGATCTCAGGCCCGATGTCGATCTTCAAAACACTCGAAAGTTGTCCGGCGATCTCGCGAATCGGCGTGCCGCATCCGCTGCCAATATTCACTGGCATTCCGTCGAGCTTGTCCGTTTCCGCCGCTAGCAAATTGGCGCGAGCGATATCTTCGACGAACGAAAAATCCCGGGTCTGCTCTCCGTCTTCGTACAGCACAGGTGCCAAATTGTTCAGCAAACGCGTGCAAAAAATCGCAATAACCCCTGTGTATGGATTAAATATGGATTGGCGCGGTCCGTATGTGCACGAGTACCGCAGTGCGACCGTGGGAATTCCCAGCTGTTTCCCCCAGAGCAGCACGAGTCGCTCTTGATCAACTTTGGTCAAACCGTAAACGGTTTCGCCACCGACCGGCGCATTTTCCGGAGTGGGAACGCTCGTTGTGATCGCACCGCAGAGCGGGCAGTGCACCTCCCAATCGCCGCGGCGCAATTGCTCCACCGGGCGAACCGTAGGAAAAATCAGTCCGTGCTTGAGACAATTGCCGGCGCCCTCGCTATAAACGGCCTGCGAACTGGCAACCACGATTTTCCTGACCGGAAGCTTTCTCTCGCGGATGACTTCGAGCATCTGGGCGGTCCCGAGCGAATTTACATCCACAAATTTTGTGATCTCTGGCATGTAACCGCCGTAGGCAGCCTGGTGAAAAACCACGTCTATTTTGTCGAGTGCAGCAGTAATCGTGTCCCGATCACGCAAATCGCCGCGAACGAATTCCGCGTTCTGATTAATCCAAGTCGGTTGTCCATGTCGGTGGGTTTGTGGTTCCAGATTATCGAGTGCTCGAACCCGCCAGCCTTCACCCAGGAGAAGATCGACTACATGTGAGCCGATCAAACCAGCGCCACCCGTAACTAATGCGCGTTTTGGCATGCGAATGTCAGGCTAGTCATGTAGCCTCGCCAAGACAATCACTCCGATTATTCTCGGATTCGCCAGGTTAAGCGCCAGCCTTACAAGGACCAAATACGCTCGCGACCCTCGCGCGCGATAAGTTCGCGCAGGAATTCTTTTGTCCGACGTGCCACATCATCGCGTGCATTTTCGCCCAGCAGTTCATCGCAAAGTCGATGCAGCGTCGTGCGATCATCCACATCAAATCCACGAGGCAACTCATGAATCTCGACGCCAATCTGGGTCGCACGCTGTTTTGTCTGCTCGAAAACCCGCTCGGTGCTCCAGTCGATTCGCTCGAAGACCTCTCGGTGCAATTGTTTTAATCCAATCAAATAATAACCGCCATCGTCGCAAGGGCCCAGAACGATCCGGTCCCCTGGTAACGAAAGAAGTTCTATGGCCCTGCTAAAATTCTCAGCGGGAATCATGGGGCTGTCCGAATCAATCAGACAGACGGCTGCGAACCCGCTCTTGAACAAGTCGCTGGCCGCAAAATACAGCCGTTCACCGAAGGTTTCGCCGCGTTGCGGCAGCAAGGTGAAATCAGCAGGCAGAATATCGGCGTAGTCTGACTCGGCCCCGACAGGAGTATACACGGCAATCCCACGGATCACTGACGGCCCGGAATTCGGCGCCATTAAGCCGTTGCAACAATTGGAAATTGCAACACCTGTGTCCTGCAGAAAACATCTGTTCAGCTGCGCAGCCTCGTGATTCGTAAGCGGTGGTACCAATCGTGTTTTTACCTCACCTGGGCGCGGAGCCTTGGTCATCAGCGCCAATGCGAAGCAGCCCTCAAATTCTCTAGCTGCTCTATTCGGATCGACAACGCGATGACCCCTACTCATTCGTTGCGTTGTCGGTCGCTATCCCTTTTCGCAAAGCGCGTACTGATAGCGTCCATCCTGCCAGGTTTTGACTTTTCTCCATGGTTGAGTTGGGAAGAGATTCGCGAACGCACCAGGAGAAAATACGGTTGCCTTGTATGGCTCTCGATAACCATTTTCAGACGGAATGAACCCTACAATAAGCCACATCGCCAGGAGTGGAATTGATGCCCAAAACGCATAGCGTGGTTCGGCAACGAAACAGCGACCTCCCGGTTTTAGCACACGATACATCTCAGCAATGACGCCAGCTTGTTCGGGCAGAATAGTGAGTAACCGGGATGCGAGCACGACATCAAAAGCAGAATCCGGACACGACAACTTGAGTGCATTGATCCGTTTAAAACAACAGTTAGGCAGGTGAAGTGCTTCGGCTCGCTCGTTCGCCCATTGGACCTGTCGCGCAGAGCGATCCACTCCTGTAACAGACATCTCTCGAAAACGCGCTCCCAATCGGCATGAGTAGAACCCGGGACCGCAGCCAAGCTCGATCAGCGTCGTTCCCGGGGCGGGATGTCCCTCGGGCCAGAGAGCCGCGATGATGCGTTTTGTGTCGTCCCGAAAAAGACGTTCGCGACAGAATGCATAAACCCAAGTGGCATGCTCGAAAAGACTGTCATTTTTGTACGGTTGATAGGCGCGCACATTTGGAATTGTTGCTGGTTCATGAAGTGGAACCTGTCGCTGGCTCATTTCTTATCGTTGCTTCCAGTAGCAAAATCGGTTCTCGTTTGGTTTTCGGCGTCAAAAAGTTTTGCACAGCTCTTATGAAATCGATCAGACTTTCTACGCTTCTGATCATCTTCTTCTAATTGCGAATAAGTCGATTTAAGCATGATGTATTTTCCTCGCGTTTTTACCACCGGAATGACCTGTTGATAACGTCAGTAAGAAACACCTATAGCTCCAGGTTTTTCGAGGAAGGACGCGACTTATTCAAAGTTATTCGAAGATATTGGCTTCTTAATCTTAGATGCTTTAACAACGCTCAATGCCTATAAAAAAGATTCTCTTGTTGAGTATTGCTCTTTCCATCACGCCGCTTTCGCCGGTTTGGAGTGGCGATGAAGCGTCACTATGGCCAATTCAACAGATTCTTGCCGGCAAAAGATATGTAGATTTGACGCATGTTTTCACACCAGGGATCCCGCACTGGCCTGGGTTTCCTGATGAAACGCGCAAAACAATTTACTGGTACGACAAGCGTCCGAACATCATGGGAACGGGTTTTTTCTCCGAACTGTATACTCACGTTGGCCAATGGGGGACGCATGTGGATCCACCTGCTCATTTTGTAAAAGGACTTCGCACCGTAGATCAGATCGACCCGAAAGAAATGGTACTGCCTCTTGTTGTCATCGATGTGCACAACGAGGCTGCAAAAAATTCTGATTACACTCTATCGCTCGAGCGTGTGAAAAAGTGGGAAACAGACCACGGACCAATTCCAAGTGGGGCATTTGTTGCGATGCGGACCGATTGGTCGAAGCGCTGGCCCGACGCGGCAAGGATGGAAAACAAGGATACCAACGGCGTTGCACATTATCCCGGATGGAGTTTGCCGGTTTTGAAGTACCTTTATGAACAGCGCAAGATCACGGCATCAGGTCACGAGACAACAGATACGGATCCGGGAGTCGCCGCCAGCAAAGACGATTATTCGCTTGAAACCTATATACTCAGTACGAACCATTATCAGATCGAGCTGCTCACCAATCTCGATCAAGTCCCGGAAGCCGGTGCAATTGCGATTGTGACGTTTCCAAAACCAAAAGACGGCTCAGGTTTTCCCGCGCGAGTGTTCGCGATTTTACCTTGAGTTTGATTGCGCCCGGTGGTGCGATGGGGTGCCGCAGCGAGACCGAGAGTGCCGCAATCCGGAGGAATTAATGTGGCGGGACCGTCTGAACTCCAGGCTTGCGTCGAATACTTGGCTGAAAATATTTTTCGGTGAGTTGACCGAAAGTCGCGGCACGAACGAAGGTAGGCGCCGGGTCCATGCACATTACCGATATTATGCGGGGGGATTGTCCCACGTTTTCGTTCGAGTTCTTCCCGCCAAAAACTCCGGAGGCGGCCGAAACTCTCTATCAAACGATTCGCGACCTCGAATCGTACACGCCGCATTTTGTGAGCGTGACATACGGCGCTGGCGGCTCGACACGCAATTTAACGCACGACCTCGTCGAGCGCATTCAAAATACAACGAAGCTCGACCCAATTCCCCACCTTACCTGCGTCTGTCATAATGAGGAGGAGATTGAAGCGATTCTTCTTCGTTACGCCAAATCGGCTATTGGAAACATTCTCGCACTCGGCGGTGATAGGCCGGTTGGGGTTGCGTATGATAAGTCAGGAGACTCGTTCCAACATGCAATCGATTTGGTTAAATTCATCCGGCGATTCAACCAGTCCGGCGCGCACCCTGACCCCCGCGGCTTCGGCGTTGGCGTGGCAGGTTTCCCTGAAGGACATCCCGCTACGCCGAATCGGTTGCTCGAAATGGATTACTTCAAAGCGAAGGTGGACGCCGGTGCTGACTACATCGTCACTCAGCTATTTTTCGATAATCGCGATTTCCTCGATTTTCGCGAACGCTGTGCGCTGTCGAATATTAACATTCCCATCATTGCAGGGATCATGCCGATTACATCGATTAGCGGCTTCAAACGGATAGCCGAGCTGGCAGGGGGCGCGCGATTTCCTGCCAGGCTTTTACGTGCTCTACAGCGTTGCCAGGACAATCCTGAGATGGTCAGGCGTGTCGGCCTGCACTTTGCAATAGAACAGTGTCATGATCTGTTGGACAACGATGTCGCCGGTATTCACTTCTACACACTCAATCGTTCGGATGCCACCAGGATGATCTTTGATAACCTCGGTATCCCGCGTCGCAGAAACGTAGAGCAGCCGAGTGTGTAGTTAGGCTGTCCAGATTTCCACTCTGATAACGCAGCTGACGGGATTTGCGCGAAGCCAGTGACGCGAGCAGAATTTGCAGATGCCGAACGTCAGCCGCGCGATTTGCTGGCAAATTGGAGCTCTCGTTATTGCAATTGCCTTGGGAATCGTTCTGTCTCGCTTCCTTCCGCTCATCAGCTTTATTGAGGCATCCCAGCAGCGCGTCATGAGCTGGGGTGCCTGGGGAGCTATTTGCTACCCGCTCCTTTTCGCCGCCTGTAATATTCTCCTACTCCCGGGTGGAATTCTCGCTGTCGGCGGGGGTTTCTTTTTTGGATTATGGTGGGGATTTTTAATTGTGCTGGTGGGTAACCTCGTTGCTACGGCAGTTTCGTTTGCCCTAAGCCGATGGATCGCCAGGCGGTGGTTTCAACGAAAATTTTCACATAACCCTATGTTGCGCGCATTGGGACCTGCAGTAGAACGCGAGAGCTGGAAAATTATTCTATTGAGTCAACTCCATCCGCTTTTCCCAACCAGTCTGCTGAATTATTTTTACGGCATAACGCGGATTCCGTTTTCAAGCTACATGCTATGGGCGTCGATCGGTCGCGCTCCCGGTCTTTTTTTGTACGTTTACGCGGGTACGCTGGGCCAGTTTGCGGTGCGCATTATGCGGGGAAAAAGTTATCCGCGCGTGATTGAGTATTGGGTATGGGGAGGCGCGTTTGTTACGACGATAATGCTTCTGGTAGTGCTCGGACGGATGGCCTACAACGCGATACAAACATCGAATAATCTGACCGAATCGCAACGAGAGGCAAATGCTGACGATCACATACATATAAATAGCTGATAACAAATAGATTATATAATAATATGTCGTTTCAGTTGCCGACAGAATATGAGGTATTGGTAGTAGGTAGCGGCCATGCCGGAATCGAAGCTGCGCTAGCCGCCGCACGAATTGGCTGCCGCACTTTGATGCTGACTCAAAACTTGGACACCATTGGGCAAATGTCCTGCAATCCCGCAATCGGAGGGCTTGGTAAAGGGCACATTGTCTGCGAAATGGACGCCATGGGCGGCGCAATGGGCCTAAATGCCGACGCGACAGGGATTCAGTTTCGAATGCTTAATCGAGCAAAGGGACCATCGGTTCGTGCGCCAAGGGTGCAGTGCGACAAAAAGGCCTATCAATTCCGCATGAAGGCGATTCTAGAGTCGGCAGAAAATCTAGACGTAAAACAAGGAACCGTGTCGCGGATTGTTGTCGACCATGGGAAAGTTGTTGCGGTAGAGACCGACTTGGGGTTGACAATCGCTGCCCAAAGTGTCGTGATCACTTCAGGGACATTTTTGCGGGGCCTCCTGCACGTCGGCGAAGCGACGAAGCCTGGCGGTCGAATGGCCGATGCGAGTTCGGGCCTGAGCGGGAACCTTCAGCAGTTAGGTTTCCAAGTCGGGCGTTTCAAAACCGGCACGCCCTGCCGCTTGAATGCGCGCTCGATTGACTTTTCCCGTTGCGCGATCCAACCTGGCGACGAACCGCCGCCGACCTTTTCTTTTTATGATGAGGAAATTCTAGATAGCGAAGCGGACATTTTTACACTGAATCGGGTCCGCGACGGAAAGTTCCATGTGGAACAAATCCCGTGCTGGATAACTCATACGACCGAAAGAACCCACGAGATTATCCGCGGGAATCTCGAGCGTTCCCCGCTCTATGCCGGCCATATTAAGGGAACCGGACCCCGGTATTGTCCATCTATCGAAGATAAGGTCGTAAAATTCTCGGATAAGCCGTCGCATCAACTGTTTCTTGAGCCGGAGGGTCGCCACACGAAAGAATACTATGTGAACGGTATTTCGACGAGCTTGCCATATGACGTTCAGCTGGAATTTTTGCATTCAATCCCCGCCTTGGAGCGAGCCGAGATAATGCGCCCTGGATACGCCGTCGAATACGATTACTTCCCACCAACTCAGCTCTTGCCGACCCTCGAAACGAAGTTGACCGCTGGATTATACTTTGCCGGCCAAGTTAACGGGACCTCCGGATACGAAGAGGCTGCTGCTCAAGGTTTGATGGCGGGCGCTAACGCTGCCTTGAAGGTACAAGGCTGTTCGCCGCTAGTGCTCGATCGAAGCGAAGCGTATATAGGAGTTCTCATCGATGATCTCGTCACAAAGGGCACGGAAGAGCCCTATCGGATGTTTACAAGCCGAGCCGAGAACCGGTTGTTTTTGCGACACGACAATGCGGATCAGCGTCTAACTCCGCGAGCATACGATATGGGATTAGTAAATCCGGGGCGCTGGAGCCGCTATAGCGAAAAAGCAGCTCTTCTGGTTCAAGCCAAGGCACTAGCTTCCCAAACCAAACTCAATGGCCTTCCTGTTTCTCAATTACTTAAGAGGCCTGGCTTCAACGTCGAACATCTCCCGTCCGAGTTTCTTTCACTTCTGCCCGTCGCCGTCTGGCAGTTGGTCGAAACCGATTCTAAATATGAGGGTTATGCGGCGCGACAATCAGATCAGAATCGACAGATAGAGCGCAGGCGAAACCAGCGTATTCCAGAGTGCCTAAACTATGAAGAAATTCCCGGCCTCCGCTCCGAAACGAGGCAAAAACTGACAGCTACGCGTCCTAGTTGTCTGGGACAGGCAGCCCGAATAAGCGGAATCACCCCAGCTGATCTGGCGATAATATCTATATGGTTGACTAAGAACAGCTTATGTAGAAATACGGACGTCGGAATAGCAGGAAATTCCGAGTAACTCAAATGCTCACATTCGCGGTCGTAGTGATCGGGAGCTATTTGTTAGGATCAATTCCGTTCGGCTATCTCGCCGGTCGGATGGCCGGCATTGACATTCGCAAGTGCGGCAGTGGCAATGTTGGTGCGACGAATGTGATACGGACGCTTGGAAAGAGTTACGGCTATCCAGTGTTCGTAGCGGACTTTTTGAAGGGCTTCGGCGCCGTGAAGATGTCGCTCTTGATTGCGACGCGAGGACAGTCAGCGTGGTATTCACCGGAAACGTTTGGAATTTTCGCAGCCGTATTCAGCGTAATTGGGCATTCTTTCCCGATCTGGCTGCGGTTCAAAGGCGGCAAAGGTGTTGCGACTTCAGCTGGTGCTCTTTTCGGTTTGACTCCGGTCGCGGCAATAGCCGGGGCCACGATTTGGATACTAACTTTTTGGTTCACGCGTTATGTTTCGGTGGCTTCGATGGCAGCCGCCGCGGCATTGCCCTTCATTATTCTGGCTACGACCTGGCTGGGTGGGACCGCCGGAAAATCGTTATTCTATTCGTCGGTTTGTCTCGCTGCCGTTGTGATTTGGCGCCATCGTTCGAATCTTTCACGGCTTTTGCATGGGACAGAGCCGCGCTTTACTCGAAAGTGAAAATTGGCCACATAGCAATTCTTGGTGCCGGCAGTTGGGGAACGGCTTTAGCGTGGGTATGGGGCAAGGATGGCCGCCAGGTTTCGCTTTGGGGCCAGGACGCCGAGCGCGCGGCGCGTATGCAAGCAACGCGCGAGAACGGCGACTACCTTCCAGGACTTAAATTACCTGAATCGGTGCGCGTAACCTCCGAACTCAGCGATTGCAGCCGCGCAGGTCTGATCGTTTTCGCGACACCATCGACGGCGTTGCGACAGGTTGCGGCTCGGCTGCGCGAAGCGCGCGGAAATGTTCTCACGGTGCTACTAAGTTGCGTCAAAGGGATCGAGCACGGCACCGGCATGCGGATGAGTGAGATTCTCTCTGAACTTTTTCCAGAACAGAAGATCGCGGTCTTGTCGGGTCCCAATCTTGCGGCAGAGGTCGTACAAAACTTTCCTACTGCGACCGTGATTGGTTGCAACGACGGCCACTGTGCAACGAGTCTGCAAGGCATGCTTGGCAGTCCGCGTTTTCGCGTCTACACCAGCCAGGAGGTCACTTCTATCGAGCTGGGCGGCGCGTTGAAAAACGTTTTCGCTGTGGCGGCAGGGATCAGCGACGGACTCGGATTGGGCGACAATTCCAAAGCAGCGTTAGTGACGCGATCGTTGGCAGAACTGGTGCGGCTCGGAGTTGCCATGGGAGGAACTGCGCAAGCTTTCTATGGACTGAGTGGCGTTGGCGATCTGGTTGTGACTTGTTATAGCGAACGCAGCCGCAATCACA
>Ga0081455_10001672_pt1 | contig 26889 bp, 25 predicted proteins | sample TabmetS3T2R1_FD_70207 | JGI IMG/M metagenome (GOLD analysis project Ga0081455, IMG submission 70207) | Tabebuia heterophylla rhizosphere microbial communities from the University of Puerto Rico - S3T2R1 | ecosystem: Host-associated > Plants > Roots > Rhizosphere ...
GGCGCGTGGATCATCGCCGGCCGCCGCGACCGCCTGCTGGCAGATCCGCTCCAGCTCGGCCTGGGTCGAGGCGATGATGTCGTGCAGCAGCTCGTCCTTGGACTTGAAGTGGTTGTACAGCGCGCCCTGCGTCAGCCCGCAGGCCTTCATGATGTCGCGCACCGTCACGACCGGATAGCCGCGCTCGGCGAACTGACGAAAGGCGGCGGCGCGGATCGCCTCCGCCGGCGGCCTCCCCTCGCGCTCGATCACCGTCGATGCCGCGGGCGGAGGCCGGACCGTTTTGCGCTTGGTCATGGCGCGGCTCCCGCCATATCGCGCACCAGCTTCCAGGCGAGGTCGGCCGCCGGCCGCACCAGCTTGCCCGATTCGGCGGCGCGCACATTGGACGCCGTGCCGTCGAGGGAGCGTGCGTAGACGCCCTGCCGGATACAGGACACACGAAAGAGATTGTAGGCCATGTAGAATTCCCAGAGTGCAGGATCGGGCACCGTTCGTTTCGACAGACCGCAATAATGAGCGACCATCTCCTGTTCGGTCGGCAGGCCGAGAGACGCGAGATCGTGCCCCTCGAGGCCGCCCCAATCCTTGGGGGTGCGCCACAGCATGCAGAGATAGGAGAGCTCGGCGAGCGGATCGCCGAGAGTGGAAATCTCCCAATCGATGATGCCCAGCACACGCGGCTCGCTGGGGTGGTAGATCATGTTGTCGAGGCGATAGTCGCCATGCACCAGCACGGTCTCGTCGTTGGCAGGCAGATGCGCCGGCAGCCAATCGAGGAGCCTGTCCATCGCCTCGATCTTCTCCGTCTCCGACGCCTTGTACTGCTTGCCCCAGCGCGAGATCTGGCGCGCGACGTAGCTGCCCGGACGACCGAAATCAGCCAGGCCCAGCGCCACATAGTCGACGGCATGCAACTTGGCGAGGGTCTCGAATTTGGCTTGGTAGATTGCAAGCCGCCCCTCCTTGGGAATATCCCGCAGCAACGGATCCCAGAGCACTCGGCCGTCGCAATATTCCATGATGTAGAACGCTGTGCCGACGACGCTCTCGTCCTCGCAGAGCGCATAGGCGCGCGGGGTCGGTACGTCGGTCCTGTTCAAGGCCGAGATGACGCGGAACTCACGGTCGACGGCATGGGCCGACGGCAGGAGCTTACCGGGCGGCTTGCGCCGCAGGACGTAGCGGCGGCCGGCGCCATCGGTCAGGCGGTAGGTCGGGTTGGATTGGCCGCCCTTGAACTGCTCCACCTGCAGGGGGCCTGCGAAGCCCGGCACGTTGGCCGACATGAATTTGGCCAGCGCCGCGGGATCGAAACGGTGCTTCTCCTGCACCGCCATCGTGCCGATATATTCCGTGCCTTTTCGCGCCACCAAAAGCTCCTGAACGAGCGTTTACCGGGGCGGAGTTTGCTCGTCCGTTCGCAGGCACGCAATACGTCGAAAGTCGTCAATCCTCAGCCGGAGAGCCCCCTCGGCCCATAGCCCCCGCCGCCAGGGGTTCGGACCGCGATGCGATCACCGCGACCCAGCGTGTGGGTCTCCCGGATGTCGATCGGACAGTCATTGATGAGGATTTCACCCGGCGCGCCCGGCTCGCCGTCAAACAACCCGTGCGCCGGATGGCGGGTGCGTTCGGCGTTGAAGCCGATCGTATAGCGGCCGTCGTCGACCACCTCGAACTCGGCTTCCAGTCCCAGTCCTCCGCAGTAACGCCCGCCGCCGCCGGAGCCCACCCGCAGGCGCTTGAAGTTCACGCGCACGGGCGCCAGCTGCTCGATCACCTCGACCGGCGCGCCGGTGATGTTGCTGGGCCAACTGGTGGCGTTCAGCCCATTGCGTCCGGATGATGCGCCCATGCCGCCGTTGAAGAAGCATTTCAGCACCACCGGCTCGCCCGCAGCATCCGATCCCCGCATCAGGAAGCTCCAGATCGGCGAGCCGACGCCCGCGATGACCCGTTCCGGCACGACGGTCGAAATGGCCTGCAGCACCAGTCCAGGCAGGTAGTGCCCAACGAGAGCCCGGTTGGCGCCCGAGTAGGGATATTCGTGATTGAGGATGCTGCCGTGGGGCGCCACCACCTCGATCGCGCGGAAGGACCCTTCGTTGTTCGGGCTGTCGGGATCGAGGATGCACTTCAGCGCATACACCGTCATGGCGTAGGTGTAGCAATAGGCGACGTTCAGGGCCGCAGGGATCTGGGCCGAGCTTCCCGCATAGTCGACGATCACGCGATCGTCTGTCGCCGTGACCGCGACCCTGAGCTCGATCGGCTGGCTCATGCCATCGGTGTTCTGTCGGGCCGTGTAAGTGCCCCGCGGCAGCCGCGACACGGCCTGCCGCATCGCCTGATCGGTGCGGGCAAAGGCGGCCTCGCCGAAGGACTCCAGGCCGTCCAGCTGCCATTCCTCCATGACCGTGAGCAGGCGCCGCTTGACGAGATCGAGCGCCGCCATCTGACCAAACAGGTCGCCCAGCACCTGGTTTGACGAGCGGACATTCTTGCCGAGCAGACGCAGCAGCGTCTGGTCGAGCACGCCGCGCTCGGCCAGCTTCATCGGCAGGATCTGGAAGCCCTCCTCGTAAACATCGGGAATCTTCTGCGCGCCCGAGCGGCCGCCGATATCGGCCGCATGCGCGGTGCTTGCGGCAAAGCCGACCAAACGTCCCTGCCGGAAGATCGGCATCGCGAGACTGATGTCGAACAGATGACCGGTTCCCATCCAGGGATCGTTGGTCACCAGGATGTCGCCTTCGTGGAGATTGCCGACGCCGATCTCCCGAATGAAGTGTTTCACGGTCTGCGGCAGGCTGCCGATGAAGATCGGAATGCATTGCGTGCCTTGGGCAAGCAACCTGCCCTCGGCGTCGGTGATCACGATGGAATAGTCGCCTGACTCCCGGACCACGGTCGAGAACGAGGCTCGTGCGAGCGCGGCCGAGGCTTCGTCGACGATACCGATCAGGCGGCGCCACAGGACCTGCAGGCCGACATTGCCCATGTCCGATGCCTCGTAACCCGCGCCTTTCGCAGCAGCGACCGATACGGCCACGACATCTGTCTTGAGCAACTGTGCATGATCGCCGGGCGCCAACACGACGGTCGTGCCACGCTGCTGCAGCAATGCCGGGCCGTTAATCGATTGGCCGACCTCAAGGGCATCCCAGCGCTGCGGAACGACATGGTGGAGACCATCGCTACCGGGTAGTCGCAAGCCGCGTTGCGTCGCGGGTGGCAGGTGATCATCGGGCGTCGATGAAAACTTGAGCGGCGCAGCACCATCGACAAAGGCAAGGATGGCGGTCACGCGAATGTTGACCAACTCGATCACGCCCCAGTCGACCACGCGCCCGAACACCGCCTTGTATTCCCGCTCGAAAGCGGCGCGCAGCTTGTCGATCGACAGCTCGTCGTAAGGGCCATCGGGCAAGCCGACGAACAGATCGAACCCCTGGCCGCTGTAACGCATGTCGGCAAAACGCGACAGGCGGGCCTTGCTTGATGTGAGGCCCATCGCCGCGATGTCGCGCCGGATCTCGACTTCCAGTTCGCGAAACCGACCTTCCAGTGTTTCGGCCGCTCCAGTTGCGAGCGCCAGCGAAACAAACGCCACCCGATCGACACGCGCGGGTGCCAGAACGAGGCCAATGGCTGACGCCACGCCCGCTTCCGGTGGGCAGATCAATTTCCGGATGCCGAGCTTTCGCGCCACGGCCGCGCCATGCAAAGGACCTCCGCCTCCCGTCGCGACCAACGCCAAGCTGGACGGATCACGACCGCGCTCGGCGGCGTGCACCCGCGCCGCGCCTGCCATGTTCTCATTGGCCAGATCGAAAACGCCGCTCGCAGCATCCAGAGGTTTTAGTCCGAGGTCCTCGCCCAATCGCCCGTAGGCGGCATGCGCGGCCTCATTGTCGAGCTTGATCCCGCCACCCGCGAAATAGGCCGGGTCGAGAGAACCCAGCAGCAGATTTGCGTCGGTCACCGTGGGATCGCTTCCGCCCAGGCCGTAACAGACCGGACCTGGATCGGAGGCGGCACTCTGTGGGCCAACGGCCAGCAGACCAAGTCCATCCTTGCGAGCGATGCTGCCGCCGCCCGCACCGATCTCCAGGAGATCGACCGTCGGCAGACGCAACGGCAAACCGCTATCGGGCACAAAGCGCTTCTCGCGGGCGGCCTCGAGGCGATGCGTGATCAGCGGCGTGCCATTCTCGATGGTGCAGAGCTTGGCGGTCGTTCCGCCGATATCGAGCGCCATGATGTGATCGACGCCGGCCAGACGCGCAAAATAAGCGGCAGCCAATGCACCCGCGGCGGGGCCCGATTCGAGAAGCTGGATCGGCGCCGCCACAGCGCGATCCAGGGTCGTCAAACCGCCATTCGACAGCATCACATAGATCGGTGCCCCGACTCCGGCGGCCGCGAGATCGCGGTCGAAATTGCGCAGATAGCGTTCAGCCAACGGCTGGATGTAGGCATTCGCGATCGCCGTGGAGAACCGTTCATATTCGCGAATCTCATTGGCGACACGATGCGAAAGCGACATTGCCAGATCGGGATGACGGCGGCGGATGATGTCGTACGCGCATTGCTCGTTCGCTGGGTTGACGAAGGCGTTCACGAAGCCGATGGCGATGCTCTCACAGCCTGCCGCAAGCGCTCGGTCCACCGCGGCGAGCAGACCTCCCTCCTCGACCGGCCGCAGCACCGCGCCATCGGCGGCAACGCGTTCGGCGACCTCGAATCTTCGTTCCCGCGAGCAAAGCGGTCGGGGCATCTGAATGAAGAGATCGTAGAGCTCGTACTTCAGCTCCCGCCCGATCTCCGTGATGTCACCGAATCCCTCAGTCGTGATCAGGCCGACGGTGGCGCCCTGGCGTTCGATCACGGCATTGGTGAACAGGGTCGTGGCATGGACGACCCGGACGATTTCGCCGGGCTGCCGGCCGCTCGTCGCCAGCAGCGTTTGCAAGCCTCGAACGACGGCCTTGTTCGGCTCCTTCCTGTCCGTCAGCTCCTTGTGGGTATCGAGCGAGCGCGTGACCTCATCGAACAGCACGAGATCCGTGAAAGTCCCGCCGATATCGATCCCCAATACCAAACCCATGCCCGCTCCTGGCCCTTCTCCGCCTGCAATCCGCCACTCAGTTCTTCTTCAGGCCAAGCGCGCTGATGATGGGCTCCCACCGGTCGTAGTCGGCTTTCATGATCGCGGCCAAACCGTCCGAAGTGCTGCTGACCGGCAGCAGGCCGAGGCCGAGATATTGCTTGCGCACGGCCTCGTCAGCCAACGACACCTTGACCGCCTCCGCCAGCGACTGGACGATCTTCGCTGGCGTTCCCGCCGGAGCGAGCAATCCGAAGTATTGCTCGACGAAGAAGTCAGGCAGTGTCTCCGACATCGCCGGAACACCTTCCAACAACGGCGTCGCCTGGAGCGACGTGACAGCCAGGGCCCTGACGCCCTTGTTCAAGCCCATGGCGGTTCGCCCATCCGGCAAGCTGGTGATTGTCATCTTCACCTCACCCGTCGACAGCGCGAGGTTCACCTGCGTACCGTTCTGATAGGGCACGAAATACATCTGGATGCCTGCTTTTTGCTGCAGCAGCTCCGCCGCGAGATGGCCGAACGAACCGACACCCGGCGCGCCGTAGTTCACCTTGCCGGGATTGGCCTTCACGTAGGCAATGAACTCGGCGACGTTGCTGACCGGCAGATCGGGGCTCACGACCATGACCATTGGCGCGGTCGCCACTTGCGACACCGGCGCGAAGCTTTTGCGATAATCGAACGGCTGCCGCTCCTGCAGAAGCGGTGCCAGCGTGTTCCCCGAATTGGGCACCAGCAGCACATTGCCGTCAGGCGCAGCCGTCGCGACGGCATGGGCGGCGATGCTGCCTGTTGCTCCGGGCTTGTTTTCCACCAGCACGCGACGGCCTACCCGTTCCTGCAACGGCTGTTGCAACGAACGCGCCACCATGTCGCTCGTCCCGCCTGGCCCATAAGGAACGACCAGGCGAAGCGGCTGGTCGCCCATGCTTTGCGCGTGCGCCATCCCGGCGCACACTATGAGAGCCAACACGCACAGAATATTCCGAGCCTTCATCATCTTGCCCTCGCTTCTCAGGACATGAGTTGCGAGAGAGGCACCACGCGGCCGCCGCCCTGCTCGATCGTGCGCCGGATCGTGGTGGCGAGTTCGACCGCTCCTGGCGTGTCGCTGTGCACCAGAATGGACCGGGCTTCGATGCGGATTCGTTGGCCATCGATGGTTTCCACCGTGCCGTCATTCAGCAATTGGCTGACACGCCGGGCGACCGCCGCCTGATCCTTGATCAGCGATCCCGGGATCTTGCGCGAAACCAGGCGACCTTGAGTATCGTAGGCTCGATCGGCCAGGAATTTCCCCATGGTGCGCAAGCCGGCGCGCTGGGCGGCGAGGATTGTCTCGCTTCCAGGTGTCGTGGAGACGACGAGGTCGCGGTCGAAGGCTGCGACCGCGCCGATCAGCGTCTCGGCCAAAGCACGATCGACTGATGCCATGTTGCCCAAAGCACCGTGGAAATTCATGTGGGTCACGCGGCAACCGGCCGCCTTGGCGATGGCATGCAGCGCCCCCAGTTGATACAGCACGTGCTGCGTGAACTCGGCAGCGTTCACATCCATCGGGCGGCGGCCAAAGCCCTCGAGATCGTCGAAGCCGATATGCGCGCCGATATCGACGCCGCGCGACTTCGCGGTCGCCACTGTCCGCCCCATGATGACGGCATCGCCAGCGTGATAGCCGCAGGCGACATTGGCCGACGAAATGATGCCCAACAGTGCCTCGTCGTCGGCGATGCGCCAGCGGCCGAAGCCTTCGCCCAGGTCGGAATTAAGATCGAGTTCCATGGCGTCCCTCCGTCTCGGTTGTAATCTCGGCCAGTGGCGTGTCGGCAGCGATCGAGCTGCCGGTCTCGACAAGAAGCCGCGCTAGCACGCCGGCGCGGCCAGCGATGACCGGCCGATAGAGACGTTCGACCTGGATCAGACCGATGACATCGCGCGTGCCGATCCTGTCGCCTGGCCGCGCGAACGGGTCGGGCCGTGCAGGATGGCGGTCGAGGAAGCGACCGGCTATCGGAGATCGCACGAGGTGAAGACCACCCGTCGCTGGAAAGACCAGGCGCAAGCGTATGCCCGGCTGCTCGAGCTCGATCTCGCCCAGGCCCGCGGCTCGCGCCCATGTCGCTATCCCGCGAATATCGTCGAGCGACAGCGGCTCCCTCATCTCCGCGCCTCGCGTCGACAAAGGCGTGCGAGTTCTGCGACCTGCGACAGGTACGCTTCCGTTTCTCGCTGCACTTCAGCGGCCTGCTGTTGCGTCACCGACACGAAGCGCAGCTTGGCGCCGGGACGTGCTTGGCCGAGGCGCCACAGATCGGCGTCGATCACGACGCCTATCTTGGGGTAGCCGCCAGCCGAGTTGGCATCGCGAAGCTGGATGATGGGCTGCCCGGAGGGCGGCACCTGCACAATACCCGGCACGATTCCGCTCGAGCGGATTTCCAGTGGCTGGTCGAGATGCAACGGTGTGCCCATCAACCGGAACCCCATCCGATTGCTCTGTGCGCTCACGGTCCAGGCTTCTTGCCAGAACGCGCAGCGCGACGGCGCCGGGAAGGCATCGTGCTCGGCGGCCGGAACAACGCGAAGGACGGTCTCGTCGCCTGCTCCATCAGCGGCCGCAGCCGCGAGCGCTGCCTCGGGCGGCTCCGCCCCGATGCCACCCTGGGGCTGCCGAGCTTGCGAGTCCGGGCCGCAAACGAGCCTGTCGCCTGCTTCCAGTGCGCGACCTCGATGACCGCCGTAACCGATCCGCAGGCAGGTGCTGCGCGAGCCGAGCACGACGGGCACGTCCACGCCGCCCGCGATCGTGAGATACGAACGCGCTCCCGTTGCTGGCGCCTGCAGCACGAGACTTTGGCCCGCCCGGGCATTCGTGCTCCACCACGGCGGCAACAGCGTGCCATCGAGCTCGGCCCGGCAATCCGCGCCGGTGATGGCCATAGCCACATCCGATCGGAACTTCACCTGGAACGGGAACATCTGGATCTCGATGCCGGCGGCGCCCGCGGGGTTGCCGAGCAGCAGATTGCCCGTCGAGAGAGCCACATCGTCCATCGCGCCTGACGTTCCCACGCCATAGTGACGGGCGCCGTAACGGCCGAGGTCCTGAACCGAATTCAGAGGCGGTGTCTGCACGATCTCGATCATGCGACGATCGCCTCGATGCGGAAGCGAACGCGATCGCCCGGGTAGAGCACTGATGGCGGATCGCGGTGCGGGTCGAACGGCACCAACGGCTCGCTGAGACAACCGATGGCGTTCCAGCCGCTGGGACCCGCAGCAGCACCGATCGAGGTCTGTATCCCGCCGATGGCGATCGTGCCGGTTTGCTTGCGCAACACCGGCTCGTTCTTGCGCGGGGTGAAAAGGCGTGGATCGAGCCCGAACAGATAACCGAAGCCCGGCGAGCTGCCGGGCGCAAAGACGACGTAGTCCGTGGAAGCGTGGAGTTGGGCAGTCTCCCTGGGCGTCATCCCGGCACGATCGGCGACGAGTCCAAGATCATCGCCGAGTTCCCCTCCGTAGATGACCGGCAGTTCGACCAACCGGCCCGCTTCCGGCGTATCGTTCACGGTGGACCAGATCGACAGCAACCTCGCCTGCAAGGCCTCCGGATCGCAGCTTTGCGCCTCGAAGATCACCAGGAGGTTCGACATGCCGGGAGCGGCTTCACGGATGCCAGGCCAACCGGCCACCTGGCGTGCCAGCGCCCAGATGCGGCGCTGGTTCGCGAGGTCGAGTGCGCCCGGCGCCTGGAACAGGAGTGCCGAGCTGCCCATCGGGCTCACTCTCGGTTGGTCCACGTCGCCCCCTGTTCGCGTGCGGCCGCCTCAGGTGAGTTCGCGGCAGAAGGCCACGATACGCCGGCAGCCTTCGCGCAGGCGTTCGGTGTCTGTGGCGTAGGAGACGCGCACGTAGGGGCTGAGGCCATAGGCGGCGCCCTGCACGATCGCGACATGCTTCTCGTTCAGCAAAGCCATCACGAAATCGCGGTCGGTCTCGATGCGCTGGCCGCCGGCGCTGGTGCGGCCGATGCAACCTGCGATGTTTGGGAAGACGTAGAATGCGCCCTCGGGCGTGCTGCAATGCATGCCGGGCGCCTCATTCAGCATGCCGACAACCAGGTCACGCCGTTCGCGGTAGGCCTCCGCCCGCGCGCGCAAAAGATCCTGCGGTCCCTCGAGCGCCGCTGTCGCAGCCGCCTGGCCGATTGTGGAGACGCCGCTGGTCGTCTGGCCTTGGACATTCAGCATGGCGTCGATCAGCGGCTTTGGGCCGCCGGCGTAACCGATGCGCCAGCCGGTCATGGCATAGGCCTTGGAAGCGCCGTTCACCGTCAGCACCCGATCGCGCAGCTTCGGTTCGACCTGGGCGATGGTACAAAACTCGAAATCGCCGTAGATCAAGTGCTCGTACATGTCATCGGTCATGACCATGACGTGAGGGTGCTTCAGGATCACGTCGGCCAGAGCCCGCATCTCGTCTCGCGTGCAGGCCGCACCGGTCGGGTTGCTGGGGAAATTGAGGATCACCCATTTCGTCTTTGGCGTGATGGCGGCATCGAGGTCTTCGGGCCGCAATTTGAAGCCACTGTTCTCCGTGCACCGCACGATCACCGGCACACCACCTGCGAACTTCACCATCTCCGTGTAGCTCACCCAACACGGCACCGGCACAACGACCTCGTCGCCCGGATCGACCGACGCCATCAGCGCATTGAAGATCGCCTGCTTGCCGCCGTTGGTTACGATGATCTCATCGAGTGCGTAGTCGAGGGCGTTGTCGCGCTTGAACTTGCGTTGGATCGCTTTCTTCAGCGCAGCCGTGCCGCTCTGAGGTGGATACTTCGTATCGCCGCCCTGTGCGGCCTGTCCCGCCGCCTGCACAGCATTGTCTGGAGTCGCAAAATCGGGCTCGCCCTGCGAGAGCGCGATGACATCCCCGCCCTTGGCCCGTGCGAGTGCGGTCATCGCACTCGACGCCCCAATGGCAACATCACGCAGACGAGCAGCAGGAACGAACATGGTGACGCCTTCCAACAAGAATTGAGTTCGACTGAACGTATCGTACAATCAAATCTTATTTTATAGAATGAAAAGGTCACGTCAACTCGGTGGGCTTTGCCAGCAAAGAGCCCTGACCGATTTCTGATCGAATGGCGCGTTTCTAGGGTGCCCAGCCAAAGATGGCGGAGAGTTCGGCAGCGGACTTGGCGAGCAGTGGCGCCAGTACGCTCGCGGAATCGGCTGTCAAACGGAAGGCGGGGCCCGACAAAGTCAGGGCTCCGATGAACGTGCTCCCGCCACCCAGGATCGGCGCACTCATCGATGCAGTCTCTGCAATGCGCAGGCCTGACGTGAAGATCGGTGCGAAGGGCCCTTCGACCGTCCCGATATGGCGTCCCGGCAATCGTCGCAGCACCAGACCGGTCGCCGTTTCGTCCGTCGTTAGCGATGAGGGCGCGATCGGCGCGGCATCGCGGACTGCTTGGTCTGCTTCCACCCGCACCACGCAAATCCGCATGTTTCCTTCGACCAGGTAGAAGGAAGCGCTTTCCCCAGCTTCGGCCGCAAGCGCGACCAGCCGGGGTCTGACTTCGCGGTCGAGGTGGAGCGATTCACGGAAAATCGCTGCCAACGACAATAGCTGCCCGCCAAGCCGAAATCCGCCAACCGGAAGTTTCACCAGAAGATTGGCGCGCTGCAGGGACACCGCCAATCGCAGGATGGTGCTCTTGTTCAAACCCGTCCGATTCGCGAGCTCGGCCAAGGTCAAGGCACCATCCCCCGGCCGAAAGGCCTGCAGCAGAGCCAATGCCCTGTCGACCGCTATCGTGCCTTCGCCACTCATTGCCGCGCCCTTCGTCCTTGGTTCCCATCCATAGCTCGCCGGAGGACAGCCGGGATAGGTGTTGCAATTATCATTTCATTTAATGAAATATATTGTCATCTGATGCAACGGAAGTTAAATTTGAACGAATCTGGTTGCTTCAGAAGGGCTCACCATGAAGCGTCGCTCGTTGCTCGCCCTCCCCGCTCTCTTGGCTGCACCGCATGTGGTGCGCGCTCAAAAGAGCTATCCCAACGAACCCATCTCGCTTGTTGTCGGTCTCGCTCCGGGCGGTTCCGGCGACGGCACGATGCGCATGGTCGCAGCGAAAGCGACCGACGAATTCGGCGTACAGGTGCTCGTCGACAACCGCCCTGGCGGCGCTCAGACGATCGCCCCCACCAAAGTCATGCGAAGCAAACCTGACGGCTATACCCTCGTGCAGACGACGACGAGCGCGTTCGGAACCGTCCCCTATTTCCAGCAGGTGCCGTACAACGTCGAGAAGGACTTCACCTATATCGGGCAATACGCAAGGCTTCCCTCGCCCAACTACGTGCTCACGGAAAGTCCGATCCAGACCTGGACGCAGTTGATCGATTTCGCAAAAGCGAATCCAGGCAAGCTGCGGTGGGCGGCGGCAACTCCGTTTTCCGCACCGCATCTCGCCAATGCTGCAGCCTTCCAGCAGCTCGGGCTCGATACCATCTTCGTGCCTTTCAAGGGCGGCGCCGAAGCTGTTTCGGCTCTGCTCGGCGGTCACATCGATCTCGTCGTCTCGTCGGACTATGGACCGCTCCTATCGGCCGGGAAGGTCAGGCTGCTTTCGGAAATCGGTGACGACCGCATGCCGGGCATGGAAAACATCCCGACCTTCGGAGAACTCGGCTATCCGTTGCCCGTGCGAATCATTTTCGGGATCGCGGGTCCTGCGAACCTTCCGCCGGATGTCGTCCAGACCTGGACCAACACACTTCGGAAAATTAGCGCTTCTCCCGACTGGACGACTCTCCTTGGGCGTTACATGGCGCTGCCATCACTCGTGCTCGGCGATGATTTTCGCCGGCAGATGGTCGATGACTACCAACGGCTCGGCAAGATTCTGCCAGGACTTAAGATCGAACGTTAAATCGGAGGGCAAGCAATGATTGGTTTCAGGATTCTCGAGCGCCGTCGCCAAGTCGACAAGACGACCATCGAGAAGTTCCGTGAAATTCCAGTCGCCAACGTAAGCGATGTGATGTCGCGCATGACGGCAGGCGGTGCCGCGCTCCGCCCCCTGCACACAGGCGGTGTCCTCGCGGGCCCAGCCGTCACGGTGAAGACCCGCCCCGGCGACAACCTCATGGTGCATCACGCCTTCAACACGGCAGCGCCTGGCGACGTCATCGTCGTCGACGCTGGCGGCGATCTCACGAACTCGATTGTCGGCGAACTCATGCTCACTCACGCCAAAGTGCGGGGCCTGGCCGGTGTCGTGATTTACGGCGCCGTGCGCGACTACGGCTGGATCAAGAGCCACGACTTTCCGGTCTACGCAGCCGGCGTTACGCATCGCGGTCCCTACAAAAACGGCCCGGCAGAATTGAACGTGCCGATTGCTGTCGACGGCATGGTCATCGAACCGGGCGATCTGATTCTGGGCGATGACGACGGATTACTTTGCATTCCCTATGACGTAACCGCGAGCGTCTACAAGGAGGCGAAAGCGAAGAACGACGCGGAGCAGCTCAGCATGCGCGCCACGCTCAACGGCACGAGCGATCGGGCGTGGGTGGTCGAAGCATTGAAGAAAAGCGGCTGCGTTTTTCCAGGCAAGTCGTAGCCCTAGTCTCCAATCGAATTGTCGGTCTGTCGGTGCGCTGCTCGAAAGGCCGCGATGGATCGGCGACGAATATAACGGCCATTCGGCCCAGCTTGGCCAATCTGCTCTGGCGCCAACTTGCCACTTGGGCTAATCGGCCCAATTGTGGTTATCTGCAGCGTGGGGCTGGCCGGCCTGTTGGGCCCAAAATTACGTAATAGTAAGTGTTAATGGGGAGGCGTCGTTGAACCGATTGCTAAGCAAGGACTTCTTGTCCGGGGTGATGTTCATCGCCTTCGGCCTGGTAACGCTTTATTTCGGGCGAAATCTTGCGGTCGGCACTCCGGTGCGCATGGGGCCGGGTTACGTCCCCAACATGCTGTCCTACATCCTGCTCGTGCTCGGCCTGATCATTGCTGGTTTCGCCTTGCTCAAGGGCGGTGAGCCGGTTGAAGCGCCGCAACTGCGGCCGATCGTGATGGTGACGATCGGCATCATCGCCTTTGGATTGCTGTTTGAGACAACGGGCATGCTGCCCGCGCTGGTGGCCCTTGTCCTGCTCTCGTCGCTCGGCGGCACTGAGTTCAAGCTGATGGAGGTCCTGGGCAACATCGTGGTCCTGGCGATCCTTTGCATCATCGTGTTCAAGGTCGGCCTCGGCATGAACATCACCGTCCTGAATGGAGTCTGGTGAGATGGCCATGCTCGACCACCTCGCGCTGGGTTTCTCGGTCGCGTTCTCCCTGCAGAACCTGCTCTATGCCTTCATCGGCTGCATGGTCGGCACGCTGATCGGCGTGCTGCCGGGCATCGGGCCCGTGGCAACGATCGCCATGCTGCTGCCGATCACGTTCCACCTGCCGCCCACGGCCGCGCTCATCATGCTGGCGGGCATCTACTACGGCGCCGCGTATGGCGGTTCGACGACGTCGATCCTGGTCAACCTGCCCGGCGAATCGTCGTCGGTGGTGACCTGTATCGACGGCTACCAGATGGCTCGCAACGGACGCGCGGGCGCGGCGCTGTCGATCTCGGCTCTGGGCTCCTTCTTTGCCGGCACCGTCGGCACGATCATCATCGTGCTGTTCGCCGAACCCCTGACATTGATGGCGCAGAAGTTCGGGCCGTCCGACTATTGCTCGTTGATGGCGCTCGGCCTTGTCGCCGCCGTCGTCCTGGCCAGCGGCTCGGTCGTGAAGGCGATCGCCATGGTGTTCCTCGGCCTCTTGTTCGGGCTGGTTGGTACCGACGTCAACACCGGTGCCCAGCGGTTCACCTTTGACATCCCGGAACTCAGCGACGGCATCGACTTCGCGCCGATCGCCATGGGCCTGTTCGGCATCGCCGAGATCGTGGTCAACCTCGAACGACGGATGACACGGTCCGGTGCAATCAAAGTATCGTCGCTGTGGCCCACCCGCGAAGAAATACGGCAGGCGATTCCCGCCGCCATCCGCGGGACCGGGCTCGGCTCGATCCTCGGCGTGCTGCCCGGCGGCGGCCCGACACTGGCCGCGTTCTCCTCCTACACGCTCGAGAAAAAGATCTCCCGGAACCCCGGAAAATTCGGCAAGGGTGCGGTGGAAGGCGTGGCGGCACCCGAATCGGCAAACAATGCGGCGGCGCAGACATCGTTCATCCCGATGCTGACGCTCGGCATTCCGTCGAACGCGGTCATGGCCTTGATGGTCGGCGCCATGATCATCCAGGGCATCCAGCCCGGCCCCGAGGTCATGACCAAGAAGCCCGACCTGTTCTGGGGCATGATCGCCTCGATGTGGATCGGCAATCTGATGTTGGTCATCATCAACCTGCCGATGATCGGCATGTGGGTGAAGCTGCTGACCGTGCCTTATCGCTTCCTGGCGCCGGCGATCCTGCTGTTCTGCTCCATCGGCGCTTACAGCCTGGCGAACAGTACCTTCCACGTGTACCAGGTCGCGATCTTCGGCGTCATGGGCTACATCTTTTCGCGACTCGGCTGCGAGGGCGCGCCATTCCTGCTGGGGCTGGTGCTCGGGCCGCAGATGGAGGAGTATTTCCGACGCGCCATGCTGCTTTCGCGTGGCGATCCATCGGTGTTCATTCAAAGGCCGATCAGCCTTGGCCTGTTGATCGCCACTGCCATCCTGCTTCTGCTCATGGCGCTGCCGAGCATCAAGCGGGCGCGCGAGGAAGCGTTCCAGGAAGAAGAAGGCTGATCCGCGGAAGGAGTATTTGCCATGTCCGACCTGCCCAAGCGCGTGACCATCAATGAGGAAGGCCCCCGCGAAGGCTTCCAGTCGGAAAAGAAGATGATCCCGGTCGCCGACAAGGTCCGCCTGATCGAGGCCTTGGCGGAAACCGGGCTCAAGCACATCGCCTGCGTCTCTTATGTCAATCCCAAGCGCGTGCCGACCATGGCCGACGCGGAGGAAGTGGCAGCCGCTATCCATCGCAAGCCCGGCATTCACTACAGTGCTCTTTATCTCAACCAACAGGGATTGGAGCGCGCACTGCGCGGGCCGCTCGATGTCGAGGGCAGCGTGCGCATCACCGCCTCGGAGACCTTCTCGCGCAAGAACATCGGCAAGTCGGTGGCCGATTCGCTGATCGAACAGCGCATGTCGCTCAAGACCTTCAAGGACCGCGGCATGCCGGTGACGTGGGGCGTCGTGCTGGGCGCCTTCGGCTGCAACTACGAGGGCGAGCTCTCGACCGAGCTGATCCTGCAGCGCTGCCAGCAGATCCTCGATGAGGCGGAGCTGGCCGGCTTCAAGCTGAAGGGCGTGAAGCTCACCGATGCCATGGGATGGGCGACGCCGAAGTCGGTCGAGCGCCTGATCGACGCTGTCCGCAGCAAGTGGCCGGAGCTCGAGGTCTCGTTGCACCTGCACGATACGCGCGGTACCGGCCTGCCCGCGGCCTATGCCGGCTTGCGGCTAGGTGTTACCGACTTTGATGCCTCGATCGCGGGCCTTGGCGGTTGTCCGTTCGCGGCCACCGACGGCGCTGCCGGCAATATCTGCACCGAGGACTTCGCCTTCATGTGCGAGGAAATGGGGATCGAGACCGGCCTCGACATCGAGCATCTGATCGAGGTGGCGAAGGTTGCCGAGGAAGTCGTCGGCCGCCCCCTGCCCGGCCATGTGATGCGCGGCGGTACGCTCAAAGCCGCCAAGCAGCGGGCGGCGCAAAAGGCCGCGGCATGAACGCCGAGACGACGGCCGTCAGTCACGCCCGCGATTCGACCTACATCGACATCGCTGGCTTGCCGTGGATGCCGACGCGCTTCCCCGGCATCGAGTCCAAGACGCTGATGGAAGACAAGGCGAGCGGCCTGTCGACCGTGTTGATGCGCTGGGCGCCCGGCGCGCGCCTGCCGCACCACGAACATGTTGCGATCGAGCAGAGCTATATCCTTCAGGGGTCGCTTGCCGACCACGACGGCGTCTGCACCGCTGGCAACTATGTCTGGCGCCGCGCCGGCAGCCGGCACGATGCCTGGACCGACGAGGGCTGCCTCGTGCTGGCATTCTTCCTGAAGCCGAACACGTTCTTCGATTGCACGCCGACTGTACCCTTGGCAACATGACCATGCAGTAGCGCCGGTCACAAGGCGCACCAAGGGAGGAGTCAATGATGTTTCGGCATGCCCTCGCCGGCGCCGTAGTGTGTGCGCTCGCCAATATTGCCGCTCCGGCCGGCGCCGATATGCCGAAGGAGATGTCGTGGACCGCCTACGACACGGGCTCCTCGGGCTTTAATATTGCCGTGGCGATTGGACAGCAGTTCAAGGCTCATTCGTCCGAAGTGCGCATCCTTCCCTCGGGCAACGACACAGGCCGGCTCGCCCCGGTAAAGGCCAATCGCGCGGTCATCTCGCAGATGGGGATCGGCACGTATTTCGCCCAGGAAGGGATGTTCGAGTTCGGCACCAAGAGCTGGGGTCCGCAGCCGTCGCGCCTGATCATGGCCGCCACCGCCTGCAACGGCCTCTCGCTCGCCGTGGCGAAGGACACCGGCGTCAAGGAAGTGAAGGATCTCAAGGGCAAACGTATCGGTGTCGTGGTCGGCTCGCCGGCGCTCACTCAGGGCGTGCTCGCTCTGCTCACCTTCGGCGGCCTCACCGAGAAGGACGTCACGCTGGTCCAGTTCTCGTCCAACAACGCCATGTGGAAGGGCATTATCAACAACGAAGCCGACGCGGCCTTGTCCTCGACCATCTCCGGCCAGTCCAAGGAGGCCGACAGCTCGCCGCGCGGCATCGTCTGGCCGCCGATGCCGGCCGAAGACACCGAAGGCTGGGCGCGCGTCCACAAGCGGGCGCCCTACTTCGTTGCGCAGAAGGCGACCTGTGGCGCCGGCGGCCTCTCGCCACAGCATCCGGTGACGATGGCGTCGTACGCCTATCCGATCTTCATGACTTTCGCCGACCGGCCGGCCGATACGATCTACGCCATCACCAAGACGATGATCGACAGTTACGACGGCTACAAGGCGGGCGCACCAGGCGCCGAAGGGATGGCCCTCGACCTTCAGAACTTCACCTGGGTCGTGCCCTATCACGATGGGGCGATCCGCGCCTTCAAGGAAAAGGGCATTTGGACCGATGCCGCGCAGAAGCACAATGATGGCCTGATCGCGCGACAGAAGGTCATGATCGATGCCTGGAAGACATATGCCGCGTCGGCGCCGTCTGACGACAAGGCTTTCTCCGACGGCTGGGTCAAGGCACGTGCCGAGGCGCTGAAGAAGGCGGGAATGGATGTGATCTTCGACTAGGAGGCGGCAATGATTCGTGTTCTCGTCCTGGCGTTGATGGCGTTATCGGCAACGGTCGCTCAAGCTCAGGCCGAAGACGCGAAGCTTCCCACCACCCTGACATTCACCGCCTACGATACCGGTTCGTCCGGCTTCAACATCGCCGTCGCGGTCGGCAAGGCATTCAAGGAACGCCATGGCACGGATCTGCGCGTGCTGCCGGCCGGCAACGACGTGGCTCGACTGGCGCCGGTGAGGGCCGGCCGCGCGCAGGTGGCGGCCAACGGCACCGGTACCTACTTCGCACAGGAAGGCGCATTCGAGTTCGGATTGCGTGACTGGGGCCCGCAACGGCTGCGCCAGCTCCTGCACTCCAATGACTGCAATGGCGCAGCGCTTGGCGTCGCCAAAGATACCGGCGTCACCGAGCTCAAGGGGCTGCGCGGCAAGCGGGTCGGCATGGTGGTCGGCTCACCAGCCCTGAACCAGAACGCTCTCGGCATGCTGGCGTTCGGCGGCCTCACAGCGGCGGACGTCAAGCTGGTCGAGTTCGCGAGCTATGGCGCCATGTGGAAGGGCGTCCTCAACAACGAGGCCGACGCCGCCTTTGCCTCGACGCTTTCCGCCCAGCCCAAGGAAGTCGACACCTCGCCGCGTGGCCTGGTCTGGATGCGTACACCGCACGGCGACAAGGAAGGCTGGGCGCGATTGCAGAAGGTCAGCCCATTCATCGCGCCGCATATGGTGACCTGCGGATCGGCCGGGCTCTCGCCGCAAGCGCCGGCCGAGATGGCGGGATTTCCCTACCCGATCTTCATGGCCTACGACACGCTGCCGGTCGACCTCGCCTATGCCATCACCCGGTCGATGATCACCGACTACGACGTTTACCAGGACGGAGCGCCCGGCGCGGCAGGTCTCGCCCTCAAGCGCCAGAAGCTGGAATGGGTCGTGCCGTTCCACGACGGCGCGATCAAGGCGTTGAAGGAGGCCGGCGTCTGGACGGCCGACGTGCAGAAATACAATGACGCGCTGGTCGCGCGCCAGGACCTGCTGACCGCGACGTGGAGCGAACATCTCAAGTCCAATCCGCCCGACGACAAGGAAGCGTTCCGCAAGGCTTGGCTGGATCGTCGCAAGAAAGCCCTAGAAAGAGCCGGGCTCGACGTCGTCTTCGAATAACAACACAACGCGAGCGAGGGGGGAGACGACATGGCGGATGTCGCAAAAGCGAAGATCGTGTTCGACGATCCCCATCAGGCCGGACCGGCGGAAGCCGAAACCCTGCGGGTGCGCCCGCTTGTCGGCGGGTGGCGATGGGCACTGGTGGTCCTGACCGGCGTCACGATCTTCCTTTGCGTCAACCAGCAGTTCGGACTGCGCTTCTTTGTGGGCTTCACCCCGCTCAACACCGAATATTTCTACCTGCTCATCCTCTGCATGCTGCCCTTCACGTTCGTGATCTTTCCCGGCAGCCCGAAAGCGCCGATCGAGCGTATCCCCTGGTATGACGTCGCGCTGTTCGCAGGGACGACCGCGGCCTCGTTCTATCTCATGCTCAACATCCGCAAGGCGGCGGAGCTCGGCTGGGAATTCGGCGATCCTCCCCAGCCGATCATTTGGGCAGGCTACTTCATGTGGATCGTCCTGATGGAGGCGTTACGCCGGACCGGCGGCTGGAGCCTGCTGCTGAGTGTCCTGCCTTTCACCGTCTATCCACTGTTCGCCGGCGCCGAGTGGCTGGGACCGCTCAAAGGCAACCAGTCGACGCTCCAGCAAGCCACCGCTTATCACATGCTGTCGACTGAAAGCCTGCTCGGCATCCCCATCCAGGCCTTCGCCGACGTGGTGATCGGCTTCCTGGTGTTCGGCACGGCATTGATGATGACGGGTGCCGGCAAATTCTTCATCAACCTCGCCTTCGCGCTGTGCGGCACCTTCCGCGGCGGTGCGGCCAAGGTCTGTATTTTTGCCTCGGGGCTGCTCGGCATGATGTCGGGCAGCATCGTCAGTAACGTTCTGACCGCCGGGACGATGACCATCCCGACCATGAAGCGCACCGGCTTTCGCGCCTCCTATGCCGGCGCCATCGAGGCCTGCGCCTCGACCGGCGCCGTGCTGGCGCCACCGGTGATGGGCGCGACGGCGTTCGTCATGGCGCAGTTCATGGGCACGACCTATGCCGAGGTCGCGGTCGCCGCCATCATTCCTGCCCTGCTCTACTATGCCGGCTTGTTCATGCAGGTCGATGCCTATGCCGCGCGGCACGGCCTCAAGGGCCTCGAGCGCCGCGAGCTGCCGAGCCTCTCGCAGACTTTCAAGGACGGCTGGTACTTCGCCTTCGTCGTGGTCGTGCTGATCGTGATGCTGCTCTACTTCAAGCGCGAGAGTCACGCTCCGTTCTACGCCACCGCGCTGTTGCTGGTGCTGAACCAGTGGGAACAGCCCGGTCGCTGGCGGCTTGCCAACACGATCAACCTGCTTGTCGCCGTGGCCGCCGTCGTGGCCATGACCTTGCGCAGCGACGATCTGGCCAAGGTGCTCGCCCTGCCGGCGGCGACACCCAGGGACGCCGTGTTCGACGCCTGGATGAACGCGATCCTGATGCCGGCGCTGGGCGGCATGCTTCTGCTGGTCGTCCTCAACGAGATCTTCGGCGAGAAACGTTGGGGCCTGGCGAAGTACGTGAACTTCCTTGAAGCCAACGGCCGCACCTTCGTCGAGCTGGTCGGCATCCTGGCCGGATGCGGCCTCCTGATCGGCGCTTTCTCGCTCACCGGCGTGATCGCCTCGCTCGCCAACGACCTGCTGGCGCTGGCCGGCAGCAACGCCCTGCTGCTGCTCGTCATGTGCGCCATCACCAGCCTGATTCTGGGGCTCGGGCTCACGACGACTGCCTGTTACATCTTCCTCGCCATCCTGGTCGGGCCGGCGCTCGAGAAGCTCGGACTGAACAAGATGGCCGTGCACATGTTCATCTTCTACTGGGGCATGCTGTCGTCGATCACACCACCGGTCGCCATCGCCTCGTTCGCGGCGGCTGGCATCGCCGGCGCTCCGGCAATGAAGACCGGCTGGGAGTCGATGTGGGTCGGCAGCATCATCTATTTCATTCCCTTCTTCTTCGTCGCAAATCCGGCGCTGGTGCTGCAGTCGGCGGCGCCCGGCGACGCCGTGCCCTACTTTGAGGCAATCTATCTCGTCGTGACGGCGTTGATCGGCACCGCGTTCATCTGCGGTGGAATCCAGGGCTACCAAGCAGGCATCGGAGACCTGCGAGTCGTCGGCGCCTTTGAATGGCCGCTGCGGGTGTTGCTGATTGTCGGCGGCCTCGTCCTGGCCACGCCCGGCGGCGGCTTCATGCCGCTTGGCAATGCGGCGATGGAGCTTCTGGCACTCGCCATTCTTGTCCCCACCCTCGCCGCCGCGCTATTGCTCGTACGCCGCGCCCGCGCGGCCTGATCAGCAGCGAGGTAAGGCGCAGATGCCAGGCGTTCTGGAGGGAATACGCGTTCTCGACTTCGGCCGGTACATCGCCGGTCCCTTTTGCGGCACCATGCTGGGAGACCTCGGCGCCGAGGTGATCCGCATCGAGAAGCTCGACGGCAGCGAGGACCGCTGGGTGGCCCCGGTCACGGAGAGCGGCGAAGGCGCCATGTTCCTCCAGATGGGCCGCAACAAGCTCGGCCTCACCTTGAACCCGGTGAAGCCGGCCGGCCGCGAGATCGTGAAGAAGCTGGTTGCCGTTTCCGATGTGGTGATCGCCAACCTGCCCTACGAAGACCTGCGGAAGATGGGGATCGACTACGAGGCGATTTCGGCGATCAATCCTCGCATCATCCTCGCCACCAATTCGACGTTTGGCTCGGAGGGCCCCTACGCCACGCGCGTCGGCTTCGACACGATCGGCCAGGCGATGTCGGGCGCAATGTATCTTTCCGGCGACGGCAAGGTGCCGACGCGTGCCAATACGCCCTACGTCGATTTCAGCTCGGCGCTGCTGGCGACCGTGGGTGTGCTCGCCGCCCTGATGGATCGCGCCACCACCGGCAAGGGCCAAAAGGTCGAGACGGCACTTCTGCGCACGGCAATCAACATCGCCAACGGGCATCTGATCGAGCAGGCGATGCTCAACCTCAATCGGGTCGCCACACTCAACCGCGGCTTTACCGCGGGTCCTTCGGACACGTTCAAGTGCAAGGATGGCTGGATCTACGCCATGACCATCGGCCAGCCGTTGTTCGTGCGCTGGTGCAAGCTGATGGGTGACGACAATCTCGCCAAGGACCCACGCTTCAAGGACGACCTGGCGCGTGGCGATAATGGCGAGGCGCTGTCGGCGATCATGCAGAAATGGTGCGAAGGACGCCCGGTTGCCGAAGCGCTGGCAACCCTCGAGGCCAACCGCATTCCGGCGGGCGCCATCTATAGCCCGCAGCAGGCGCTCGACGATCCGCATGTCCAGCAGGCAGGCTTCTTCCATCAGATGGAGTTCCCCGGCGCCGCCAAGCCGGTACCGGTGCTGCAGGAGCCGGTGAAGCTCTCGCGCACACCGCTCACCATCCGGACACGCGCGCCCAAGCTCGGCGAGCATACTGACCAGATTTTGCAGGAGCTGGGCTACGCGCCAGCCGACATCGAGAAACTGCGCGCCGATCGGGTCGTCTAGGGATGTCGCCCGCGGATCGTTTCGCCGCCCTGCCGGATCTCCTGTCGGGCGATCCCGACCTGCGGCGCCGCGGCCGCTGGCTCTCCGTCGATTGCCGGGTGGATATCGGCGCCGAACCGTTCTTCCTGTCGATCCGCGACGGTGCCCTTGACGCGCTCGATCGCGGACCAAAGCTGATGCGCTCCACCGCCTTCACCGTGCGGGCCACGGACGAGGCCTGGACCCGATACTGGGTGGCGATTCCTGAACCGGGCTGGCACGACCTGTTCGCTTTGACCAAGCGCGGCGCGGCCTCGATGGACGGCGATCTGCGGCCATTGCTGCAGAACCTGCAGTACTTCAAGGACCTGCTCGCGCTGCCACGCCAATCGGCGAAGGGAGCCTGACATGGCCCCCAAGCTCGATCCCATGGTCGGTCGCTACGTGCGGACGGAGATCGACGGCGTTCCTCACCGCCTCTATTTCGAAGAGGCCGGCCAGGGCATCCCGCTGGTCTGCCTGCACACTGCCGGTGCGGACAACCGGCAATACCGCCATCTGCTCGCCGACCCCGAGATCACCCGGCGCTTCCGCGTGCTTGCCTTCGATCTACCCTGGCACGGCAAGTCGACGCCGCCGGACGGTTGGGAGCGTGGCGAGTATCGGCTCACGACCGAGAGCTACACCGCCGCGATCCGCGCCTTTTGCCGGGCGATGGAACTCGACAAGCCCGTCGTCATGGGTTGCTCGATCGGCGGGCGCATCGTGCTCAATCTCGCCATCGCTCATGCCGCCGAGTTCCGCGCGCTGATCGCGCTCGAAGCCGCCGACTTCCAGCAACCCTGGTACGATACATCCTGGCTGCATCGGCCTGATGTTCACGGCGGCGAGGTTTGCGCTGCGCTCGTCTCCGGCCTGATCGCGCCGCAAAGCCCGCCTGTCCATCGTCACGAGACGCTCTGGATGTACATGCAGGGCGGCCCCGGCGTGTTCAAAGGCGATCTCTACTTCTATCGGGTCGATGGCGATCTGCGTGAGAAGGTGAAATCCATCGACACCAAGATCTGCCCGCTTTACCTGCTGACCGGCGAGTACGATTTCTCCTGTACGCCCGACGACACGCTGCGCACCGCCCAACAGATCCCAGGTATCGAGGTGCAGATCATGAAGGAGGTTGGCCACTTCCCCATGAGCGAGCACCCGGCCAAGTTCCGCGAATACATCCTGCCGGTGCTGGCGAAGATCGCCGGCTAGAGGATCTGGAAGATTTCGTAGACGGGGCCCGCGGGATCGCGTCGGCCTGTCCCCACGCAGACGATGCGGTTGAGGAAGCGATACTTTTCCGACGCCGTCTCGAACCATGGCGTGGTGCGGAAATAGTATTGGCTGGGATCGACCTTCTCGCCCTTGTTGAGCTGCTCGATCACCCACGCCGGCCCATGCCGCATGCCACGATAGTTCATATAGACCAGATGGTCGTCGTGCGTCTTGAGCGTGAGCCGCACGTCGAGCATCAGAATGCCGTCACGTCGCTGCAGCAACCAGTCGCCGCCGGGCGACGGCAACACGATCCCTTTAAGCTCCTCGCCTTCAAAATGCCCACCCCTTACCGCCGCGATTCGTCGGCGACCATAGGGTGTCTCGCCGACGTCCGTGACCGTCGGATCGACCTCGAGGGAGAGTGTGAACAGATGGGCGGAGAGAAGTGTCGCTTCGGTCACGGTGTCCTCAGATTCTCGCGCTGCGCCCAGCCCAGTAGGGTTCGCGCAGCTCGCGCTTCATGATCTTACCGATGGTACTGCGCGGAAGGTGATCGCGGAACTCGACGGCGACCAGACGCTGGGTCTTGCTGAGCTGGCCGTTGGCCCACGCCTTGATCTCGTCCTCGGTGACGGCAGCGCCATCGCGCCGCACGCAGAGCGCCATCGGCGATTCGCCCCATTGCTCGCTCGGAATGCCGATCACCGCAACATCGATGATGTCCGGGTGCTTGAGCAGCAGCACCTCGATATCGGCGGCATAGATGTTGAAGCCACCGGAAATGATCATGTCCTTCTTGCGGTCGAGCAGGATGACAAAGCCGTCTTCGTCGATCCGGCCCATGTCTCCGGACTTGAAGAACAGATGCCCGTCCTTGTCGTGCCAGAAGAGATCGCGCGTCTTGTCGGCCTGCTTGTAGTAGCCCTTCATCATGAGCGGGGCGCGGCCGGCAAGTTCGCCCACCTCACCCTGCGGCAACACCCTGCCCTGCTCGTCGAGCACCACGATCTCGCTGCCGAGGCCGGGCTTGCCCACGGTGTGCAGCTTGTCGGGATGGAGATTGGCCTCGAGCGTGCAGCTTCCGCCGCCCTCGGTCAGGCCATAGATCTCGATCAGGCGCCCGGGCCAGCGCTTCAGGCAATCGGCCTTCACCTGGGCACGCAACGGCGCGCTGGTCGAAAGCTTGGCCTTGAACGAGCTGAGGTCGTACCTGTCGAAGTCGGGATGCGCGAGGAGGCGCTGGTACTGCACCGGCACCAGCATGGCATGAGTAGCACGCTCGTGCTGGGCGATCTCCAGGAACTTCACCACCTCGAACTTCGGCATCAGGACCGTCATGCCCCCGAGACCGATCGTGGCCAGCACCGCGACGAGCGTGGTGTTGGAGTAAAGCGGCGTCGAGGCCAGCGAGATCGTGTCGGGGTCGTAGTCGAAGACCTGGAAGCGAACGGCGAGGATATCCCGCATCGCATGGCTGTGCAGGATTCCCTTCGGCAGGCCGGTCGTGCCGGAGCTGTAGATGATATTGAAATCGTCCAGCGGGCCAATCGGCAGATCGAAAGCGATCTCGCTCGCTGGCGCCAGCCAATGCTCGAAGTCGTGCCAACCGGCGCGGTCGAAGTCGTAGGCGATGCGGCCACCTGGAACGAGCTTGCCGAGCCGTTCCTCATAGGGTTCGACCAGCGAGCGATACTGGTCGGAGAGGAACAGAACCTTGGCGTCGCAATCGTCGAGCATCTTCTCGAGCGCATCCGCAGCCGCCATGGTCGACAAGGGCACGACGCAGGCCCCCGCCCGCAGGCCGCCCATGAAGGTCTCAAGATACGCGATCGAATTGGCGGCCAGGATCGCGATCTTGTCGCCCTTGCCGATGCCCATACCGGCGAGCGTGCGCGCCACCTTGTTGATGCGCCGGTCGAAGTCGTGCCAGCTCCGCGTCTCCTCGCCGCATTTCGCCGCCGCTTTGCCGGGAAATCGCTTGGCATTTTGCGCGACCCGAATCGGGATCGACACGAAGTCCGGAAACTCTTCCACCGTCGGCTGCGGGACGAGCAAATCGGGCGGAGCTGGCTGATCCGGGCTCATAGGAAGAGCTATCGCTTGGGCTCGACCTTCTCGATCGGGCCGCCCGCCTTCTTCCAGGCGCCGAGGCCGCCCTCGAGATGGGCGACAGGCGTCAGTCCCATATCCTGCGCTGTCTTGGTCGCGAGCGCAGACCGCCAGGCGCCGGCACAGAAGAAGACGAACTTGTTGCCGGTCTGGAAATAGTCCTTGGCGTAGGGGCTGCCCGGATCGATCCACATCTCCAGCATGCCGCGCGTCACGTTGATGGCGCCCGGAATGGTGCCCTCGCGCCACAGTTCACGCGGATCGCGGATATCGATGAAAGTGATGCCGGGTTGCCCCACGAGCTTGACGGCGTCGGCGACCGATACCGTTTCGATGTCGCGGTTGGCCTCGTCGACCATCTGCTGAACGGTCTTCTTGATCTTGAGCGGCATGGGCATTCCTCCGAACCCGATGCCTCCTTGTACTTTCAGAATGGAAGGCGAGGAAGCCCTGCTAAGCAGAAGTCAAAGGCGACCCTTTTCGAATTCCGCACACGAAAATCCAAACTGCGTCAGACCTTCCTCAAGGTAGTCGCTCGCCAGCGGCTGACCGAGCAGATAGGCCGCCGTCTGATCGATGTATTCGCGTTGCGCTTCGTTGTGCAGCGCTTCCCATTCTTCGATGTCACGGTCGCCGCGGCCAAGCTGCATCAGCGCGATGAGATCGGCCTGCTCGTCATCTGGCATCGTCTCGATAGCTTCCTGGATTTCCTGGACGACCGGATTGTCGGCGTGGTCCTCAAGGACAGACACCGTCCTGTCGTCAGATTCATTCGACGCGTCATCAGGATCGGTCGCTACATCCTGCACGTCGAATTCGCGCATCTTGATGATCAGGTAGCAAACCTGCTCGGACGAGACAGAAAGGGTCGGCATGGCATCGCTCCTCCTCCAGATCGACCGAAGGCCGGAGGAACGGCTGGCTGCCGACGGTCAGCCTTTGGGAACGGTCGTATCCAATTCCGCAAGCCAGACGTCGGGGCTGCCGTCCGAGGGTGCCCGCCAATCGCCCCGCGGCGAGAGCGACCCTCCCGACGAGATCTTCGGTCCATTGGGCAACGCCGAACGCTTGAACTGGTTGCCGAAGAAGCGACGCAGGAACAGCTCCAGCCAACGTCGTATTTCTTGGAGCGAATAAGCGCGCCGTGTTCCATCGGGAAGGTTGGCCGGCCATGCCCCCTTCTCGACGTCATGCCAGGCGTTCCACGCCAGGAAGGCGATCTTCGATGGCCGGTAGCCGAGACGCGTCAGATAGAAAAGATTGAAGTCCTGCAGCGAATAAGGTCCGACCGAGCTCTCCGTCGACTGGATCACGCCGCCGGCTCCCGCAGGAATGAGCTCGGGTGAGATCTCGGTGTTCAGGATGTCATGCAGGATGGCG
>Ga0081455_10001673_pt1 | contig 26877 bp, 18 predicted proteins | sample TabmetS3T2R1_FD_70207 | JGI IMG/M metagenome (GOLD analysis project Ga0081455, IMG submission 70207) | Tabebuia heterophylla rhizosphere microbial communities from the University of Puerto Rico - S3T2R1 | ecosystem: Host-associated > Plants > Roots > Rhizosphere ...
GGCCTTGCCGAGATCATGGATGCGGCGCGGTTCCTGGTCCAGAACCCGCAACTGAAACACGGCGCCATCAAGATCCTGTTCACGCCGGACGAGGAGATCGGCCGCGGCGTCGACAAGGTCGACCTGAAAAAGCTCGGCGCCGACTTCGCCTACACCATCGACGGCGAAAGCTTAGGCCATCTCGAGGACGAGACCTTTTCCGCTGACGCCGCCACCCTCACCATCCAGGGCGTCAGCGCGCATCCAGGCTTCGCCAAGGGCCGAATGGAGCATGCTCTGAAGATCGCAGCCGCCATCATCGACAGGCTGCCGAAGGAGACCTGCTCGCCTGAGACGACCGAGGACCGCGAGGGGTTCCTGCATCCGACCGCGCTCAATGGCGGCCTCGACAGCGCGACGCTGCAATTGATCGTCCGCGATTTCACCGAAGACGGCCTGCGGCAGAAGGAGACGCTGCTGCAATCGATCGTCGATCACGTCATGCGAGATTACCCTCGATCATCCTGCAAGGTCGAATTCAAGCAGCAATACCGCAACATGAAGGTGGTGCTGGACAAGCATCCGGACATCACCGCGAACGCGCTCGAGGCGATCCGCCGCGCCGGCGTCACGCCGGTGCAGTCGAGCATTCGCGGTGGCACCGACGGCTCGCGGCTTTCCTTCATGGGATTGCCCTGCCCCAACATCTTCGCCGGCGAGCACGCCTTCCACTCGCGGCTGGAATGGGTGAGCCGGCAGGACATGGAAAAGGCGGTGCAGACCGTCGTGCACCTCGCCATGATCTGGGAGGAACGAGCGTAGGCGGCGCCGCCGAACCCGACGACCGCGCCCGTCAGGAGGCCCGCGCAGTCACGATCCATATCGCCGCGGCAAGCGGGACAGCTTCACCCTCGGCATAGGCCATCAGCGCCTCGCGGAGGGACCGCGTCGCCGCCGCTCTCAGTTCCTCCGGTTGCCCTTCCAGCGCACGGCTGGCTGGTCCGATTTCAAGCGTGCGCTGCACCGCCGCATCGATCCCGCGCCCGATCGCGACGTCGAGCATCAGATCGCACGGCTCCATCTCGATCCCGGCAAAACCGGCTTCATGCAGGATGCGATGAACCCGCAGCTCCGAAGCAAACGCGAACGGTCCAGGCTCCTCCGGCCCCGGCTGGGACAATTTTGGCACATGCGCGTAGACCGCTTGCAGCGGCACCATGAAGAACGGATTTTCCCGCGGCTCGCGCCAGCAGACGAATGCGAGTCTCCCGGACGGCTTCAACGCCTTGTGCAAATTCTGGAACGAAGGCACCGGCTCGGCAAAGAACATCACTCCGAACCGTGAAGCCACAACGTCAAAACTGTGCGGGTTGAAAGGATACACGGTTGCGTCCGCCAGCGCGAAATCGATCGGCAAATTCTTCGGCGCAATCGCGCGCGCCCGTTCCAGCATTGGACCGGAGACGTCGACGCCCAACACATGGCCTGTTGGCGCAACCTTGCGTGCGAATCCGAAACTGCTGGCACCCGAGCCGCATCCGACATCGATGATTTGCTCTCCGGCCTCAAGCCTCGCGCGATCGATCAAGATATCGAGGATCGGCGCCAGCATGATATCCTGTGCCTGCTGACGGCTGGCCCAGCGCTGACCGACAGGGCCGTTCCAGTAGGCGATTTGGTCGGCGTTTTGATCGTGGCCTGCCGGTGCGTCCATGTCGTACGTCTTTCATACGGTCGCGTAAGCGCCGCTCGCATGCGAGCCGCAAATGCGCCACGCGAAGACTGGTAGGCGGTGAGAGGATCGCTCCCGACCTGTCCCGTGTAACGGGAATGCTCTACCGCTGAGCTAACCGCCCGTTCGCGGCGGTTGTAGCGCCCGCGCTTGGACAAGCGCAAGCGCACATCAAAAAGAAAGCGGCGCCCCGAAGGGCGCGGCCGAGCTATTTCGCCGGCTGGGCATCGTCGACCTTGCCGTTGTTGTCGACGCACTTCCGGAACGCGGCCCGGGCGTCCGCGGACGAGCCATTGCGCAGACCGGCGGCGGGATTGCCCGGCTGAACTGGCGGGTACTTCTTTTCGACCAGCGCGTTGCAGGTCTTGGCAAGCTCAGCCGTCACCGGCGCTGCGGTCGCGCCCGTCAGCGCCAGACCTGTGGCGCAGAAGGCGATCGTGATCCGCATCATCATCACCACCTCTTCGCTGAAGATACGTGTGGCAGTGTAGATCAAAAATCAGATCGAGGTTGAGAAGATTGCGTTCATTGATGCCGAGTATCGCCAAAGAGGCCGATCAGCCCATGGTCTGCGCTCGGCAAATAACGCTTCAAGACGATCATTGGTAGGCGGTGAGAGGATCGAACTCCCGACCTGTCCCGTGTAAAGGGAATGCTCTACCGCTGAGCTAACCGCCCGTTCGCGGCGGTTGTAGCGCCCGCGGTCGGACCAGCGCAAGCGCGGGGCTTGGTTTTTGTTGGTCGCGTTGTCTTCACGCGAACCGGTTTCCACCACCGGATCGCGTCCGGTGGCATGCTTCGCTCGAAAACGCTTCAAAAGAAAACGGCGCCCGAAGGCGCCGTTTCAACTCATTGCAAGACCAGCCTTAATGCGCCGTCAGGCCGCCGGCCGCCTCATCGCCGGCAGGCGCCGGGGCGGTCGGCACCGTCTCGTTCCATTCGATCGGCTCGGGCTTGCGCACCAGAGCACGGGCGATCACCTCGTCCATGCGCGACACCGGAATGATTTCCAGACCGCCCTTGATGGCGTCCGAAATCTCGGTGAGGTCCTTGGCGTTGTCCTCGGGGATCAGCACCGTCTTGATGCCGCCCCGCGCCGCCGCCAAGAGCTTCTCCTTCAAGCCGCCGATCGGCAGCACCCGGCCACGCAAGGTGATCTCGCCCGTCATCGCGACGTCGTGGCGAACCGGAATGCCGGTCAGCACCGAGACGATCGCGGTCGCCATCGCAACGCCCGCGGACGGACCGTCCTTCGGCGTCGCGCCCTCCGGCACGTGGACATGGATGTCGCGCCGGTCGAACAGCGGCGGCTCGATCCCGAAGGTGACCGCGCGCGAGCGGACGTAAGACGCCGCCGCCGAGATCGATTCCTTCATCACGTCGCGCAAATTGCCCGTGACGGTCATCCGCCCCTTGCCGGGCATCATGACGCCTTCGATGGTCAGCAATTCGCCGCCGACATCGGTCCAGGCCAATCCGGTGACGACACCGACCTGATCGTCGCTCTCGATCTCGCCATAGCGGTACTTCGGCACGCCGAGGAAGTCTTCCAGGGTCTTTTCGGTGACCTTGATCGACTTCTTCTTCGAGATCATCAGCTCCTTCACCGCCTTGCGGGCCAGCGTCGACAGCTCACGCTCGAGGTTACGGACACCGGCCTCGCGGGTGTAGCGGCGGATGACGAGCAGCAACGCCTCGTCGTCGATCGACCACTCCTTGGAGTCCAGACCGTGCTTCGACAGCGCGTTCGGGATCAGATGCTTGCGCGCGATCTCGACCTTCTCGGTCTCGGTGTAACCCGCGATCCGGATGATCTCCATGCGGTCCATCAGCGGCCCCGGAATGTTCAGGGTGTTCGCCGTGGTGATGAACATCACGTTCGACAGGTCATACTCGACCTCGAGATAGTGATCGGCGAAGGTGCCGTTCTGCTCGGGATCGAGAACCTCGAGCAATGCCGAGGACGGATCGCCGCGGAAATCGGCGCCCATCTTGTCGATCTCGTCCAGGAGGAACAGCGGGTTCGAGGTCTTCGCCTTGCGCATCGACTGGATGATCTTGCCGGGCATCGAGCCGATATAGGTGCGGCGGTGACCGCGGATCTCGGCCTCGTCGCGCACGCCGCCGAGCGAGACGCGCACGAATTCGCGCCCCGTCGCCTTCGCGATCGACTTGCCGAGCGAAGTCTTGCCGACGCCGGGAGGGCCGACCAGGCACAGGATCGGGCCGGTCAGCTTGTTGGCGCGGGACTGCACCGCGAGATACTCGACGATGCGGTCCTTGACCTTCTCCAGGCCATAGTGGTCCTGATCCAGCACGTCCTGCGCGGCGACCAGGTCCTTCTTGACCTTGGACTTCTTGCCCCACGGGATCGACAGCAGCCAGTCGAGATAGTTGCGCACGACGGTCGCCTCGGCAGACATCGGCGACATCTGGCGCAGCTTCTTCAATTCATGCTGCGCCTTCTCGCGGGCTTCCTTCGAGAGCTTGGTCTTGGCGATCTTCTCTTCCAGATCGGCGAGCTCGTCGCGACCGTCTTCGTCGCCGAGCTCCTTCTGGATCGCCTTCATCTGCTCGTTCAGGTAATACTCGCGCTGCGTCTTCTCCATCTGGCGCTTGACGCGCGAGCGGATGCGCTTCTCGACCTGCAGCACGGAGATCTCGCTCTCCATCAAGCCGAGCACTTTCTCCATCCGGCCGGTGACGGACGCGGTCTCCAGGATGCCCTGGCGATCCGGAATCTTGACGGCGAGATGCGAGGCGACCGTATCCGCGAGCTTGGCGAAGTCGGTGATCTGCTGCACGACCCCCACCACCTCGGCGGAGATCTTCTTGTTCAGCTTCACATAGTTTTCGAATTCGGAGACGACGGAGCGAGCCAGCGCCTCGGCCTCGACGGTATCGGTGTCGGTGTCGGCAATGGCTTCCGCGGTCGCCTCGAAATATTCGGTGCGATCGGAATGCTTGACGATCTTGGCGCGCGACAGCCCCTCGACCAGCACCTTGACGGTGTTGTCGGGCAGCTTCAGCAATTGCAGGACACTGGCGAGCGTGCCGGTCTGATAAATTGACTCGGGAGACGGATCATCGTCCGACGCATTCTTCTGCGTCGCGAGCATGATCAGCCCGTCATTCTTCATCACCTCTTCGAGCGCGCGGATTGATTTCTCGCGGCCGACGAACAGCGGCACGATGATATGCGGGAAAACGACGATGTCGCGCAGAGGGAGAACGGGATAGGAGCGGCTTTCGCCAGGGACGATCGACGGCCGGGATTTGGAGGCAGTCATGGTATTGCAGGTCCTTTTCTGGGTGCCCCCCTGGTGCACGACCCGTCCGTGTGACGCAGCCGTCGCAGGGTGCAAGTTTGACCGGGAAAATGGGCCGCGCCGGGGCTTAAAGCTGACCGTTTGCGATCTGTTCGCCGCAGTCGATGACGTTGGTCAAGCCCACGAATCTTCAGAATTCTTAGGACTCGGCTCGCCATTAGGTGGCTATCGGTGGGTGGTGAGTCAAGGGAACTCACCGGAGCGTCCCTTCTGGCATAACCTCAAGGCAATGCAGGCATTTTTCACGCTTTCGGACCGCATGACACGGCTTGGCCCGCGAGGGTCGGACCCCCGCGGGCCAAGGACAACGTGAAGCGGATCAGGCGCTGGCGCTGGTCTCGACCGCCCGATCCGAACGATCGGCGTAAATGTAAAGCGGCCGTGCCGTGCCTTCTACGACCTCGCGGGAAATCACGACCTCTTCGACGCCTTCGAGGCTCGGAAGATCGAACATGGTCTCCAGCAGGATGCCTTCCATGATGGAACGCAGGCCCCGCGCGCCGGTCTTGCGCTCGATCGCCTTGCGGGCGATCGCGCCAAGCGCCTCTTCGGCGAAGGTCAGCTCGATATTCTCCATCTCGAACAGGCGTTGGTACTGTTTTACCAACGCATTCTTCGGCTCGGTCAGGATCTTCTTCAGCGAGGCCTCGTCGAGGTCTTCCAGCGTAGCAACCACCGGCAGACGACCGACGAATTCCGGGATCAGGCCGTATTTCAGGAGATCCTCGGGTTCCACATGACGGAAGATTTCGCCGGTGCGGCGGTCTTCCGGCGCATGCACCTTGGCGGCAAAGCCGATCGAGGTCGACCGTCCGCGCGCGGAGATGATCTTCTCCAGGCCGGAAAACGCACCACCGCAGATGAACAGGATGTTGGTGGTGTCGACCTGCAGGAACTCCTGCTGCGGATGCTTGCGACCACCCTGCGGCGGAACACTCGCAACCGTGCCTTCCATGATCTTGAGCAGCGCCTGCTGGACGCCCTCGCCCGACACGTCGCGGGTGATCGAGGGGTTGTCCGACTTGCGGCTGATCTTGTCGATTTCGTCGATATAGACGATGCCGCGCTGCGCCCGCTCGACATTGTAGTCCGCCGATTGCAGCAGCTTCAGGATGATGTTCTCGACGTCCTCGCCGACATAGCCGGCCTCGGTCAGCGTGGTCGCATCCGCCATCGTGAACGGCACGTCGAGGATGCGCGCCAGCGTTTGCGCCAGCAGCGTCTTGCCCGAGCCGGTCGGTCCGATCAGGAGGATGTTCGACTTCGCCAGTTCGACGTCATTGTGCTTGGTCTGGTGGTTCAGCCGCTTGTAGTGGTTGTGGACGGCGACCGACAGCACCTTCTTGGCATGGTTCTGCCCGATGACGTAGTCGTCGAGCACCTTGCAGATTTCCTTCGGCGTCGGGATGCCGTCGCGCGACTTCACCAGCGAGGATTTGTTCTCCTCGCGAATGATATCCATGCAGAGTTCGACGCATTCGTCGCAGATGAAAACCGTGGGACCTGCGATCAGCTTGCGGACTTCGTGCTGGCTCTTGCCGCAGAACGAGCAATACAGCGTGTTTTTCGAATCGCCCGCACCAACCTTGCTCATTCTCTTCTCCGTCCGCCGCTCACTTCTCAACCAAATCGGGAGACACCCTGCCCCCGAAGAACCCTTTGAAGATAGGAGCAAAATCCATACCAAAAAGGGGCACCAAACTGCTACGCGATTCGTACTCTATTACATCAGCCTCACCGTTGCGGGTCTACCTAAACCCCGTGATGCTATCGGAACGATAATCAAGATTTAGCTAATGGCGAAATCTGAAACCGGTAGTCCGTGGGAATTTTGGAATAAAAAAGGCCCGCTCGGGTCGAATTTAGCCCACCGTTGCGCCAAAACAACCAATTTTGCCGCGGACAGATCGGTGAAAGCCGGCCAATCAGGAACCGAGAATTCCCTTTAGGCCGGCGTAAACCGAGCCGCAAGCCGTCGCAGCGAGGCCGGCAAGCGGGCCGACTGTTTGCATCAGATCCTGGATGCGCCGCGCCCGCCGCCGCAGGCCCTCCTGCCCGACATGCTGGCCGAGCATGCGCGCAATCCTGAACGCGGCGGCGTTGGGCTGGCCGCTGGCCGCGATGGTCGAGGGCAGCACCAGGAACACGACGGTCGCGACGATGTCGCCGGTGGCGAAAGCAAGGGCGATGCTCAGCGCATATTCGAATGTCTCGCGCCACTCGCGCGCGCTCTCCGGCAGAATTGGCACATGATCATGCAGGCCGATCACAACCAGCATGCCCGCGACGCTCAGCAGGGCGGTGAGCGTCCCGAGCCCGAACGCGCCGCGGAAGCCGATCTTGCTGATGATGTACGCGGCCAAGCCGAAGGGGAGCGGAATAATCACGGACGCAAGGCGCAAATACAGCGGCGAGACGTCGAAGGTGATCGTCACGAGATAGTGGACGATCAACAGCAACAGCGTCGGCAACAGGACATAGGCGACCGCGAACAGGGAGACGAAACGCACCGGCGCATCAAACAGCGCGAGCCGCGTGTTGACGCTGTCGAGCTCGCGCTGCAGCTTGTCCAGCTCGGTGACGATGCCGTGAATATCCTGGATGACCGGCCGCACCACGCGCAGATCGCGGCTGCAGTTCTTGCAGGCGATCGCTTCGTCCTTGATGGTTTCGGCGCAGAACGGGCACTCCATCTAGTACCGCCTATCGGAAGTCCCTGCATCATTCGCCGCCAACCCATCTCAGGGACTTCAGATAGAAAGCGGTACTAGAGTCATAGGCTTGCTAGTGCCCTTTGGTTTTCGACGTTCGTGGAAGAAGGTGCCGCGCTGTATCACGAACGTCGAAAACCGGGCACTAGCCGTGCCCGATCGCGAGCGAGGCGGCGAATGCCGGCGCCATATCCGATACGCGCGAGTTCTGCACGTCAGGCATCGCGGAATCTCCGCCGCCAGCGCAATCGCGCCGCGAGACGCTCCTTTGCCGCGGCGAGTTCGGCGCGCAGCGTATCGCGCTTGCGCAACAATTCCTCGTGTTCGGCGCGCAGCGACGCCGGCACCGCGGTGTCCCGATTGCAGGTCGGACAGACCAGCGCGTCTTCGCTCATCTCCTCAGCGCAGAACGGACACCGCATCGAAAGCCGTCGCCCCCCGTCTCGTGCGGCTCAAGCGCCGCCGGATCTGGTCCGATGTCCACCGCGCTTTGATCGTTTGCGCATGATCCGTCCGGAAAACCGGTTCCCACTTTTCCGGATCATGCGCTATTGCGCGACCTTGAGCACGAAATTGGTCGTGGCCGTGCGGCCGTCGCTGTCCTTGACGTCGACGCGGAGCGGATGCTCGCCGGGCGGCAGCACGGCATCCGGCATGTCGATGCCGCTTTCCTGCGTGTAAGGCTTCACCCGCGAGGTCAGGTCGACCGCCGGCGTCTTCAGATAGGTCACCTGCACCGCGCTCGGATCGATCTTGGCGCCGCCATAACTCTGGAATTTCAATTGCAGCCGGATCGGCGAGTGCACGGTGCCGTCGGGCGCGGCGGCGACCAGCTCGATGCGGGGCCCCCGGGTGATGCCACGCGAGGTGCTGGCAATCGCGCCCTTCATGGTCGGCAGCTTCGCTTCGGCCTCGGTGATGAGTTCGGCCGCCCGCGACGGCTGCGCGCTCGCCACCAGCGACATCGCGCAGGCGGCGAGACCGGCAAGGCGCCACGTCTTGAGGAGCGAGGGATGGCTTTTGAACATCGTAGAATCTCCCTGTCGTCGTTTGGCCGAGTTTAGCATGGCGCTCCCCACCGGGAAGGCGTCTGGCGTGATGTAGATCACAGATTTTCGTGCGGCCGCGGTCCAGCGACGTCCCCGAAACTCGCCCGCAAAAAATCACGGCCCGATTTTCAGGACAAAACTCGTGCTGGCCCTGTGGCCTTCGGAATCGCTGACGTCCACGCGCACCGCGTGTTCGCCGGGCGGCACCTCGGCGGCCGGCACGTCGATGCCGCCCTCGGTCAAATAAGGTTTGATGCGCTGCGTCAGGTCGACATTCGGCAGGCGCAGATAGGTCGCCTGCACGCTCGTGGGATCGATCCGCGCCCCGCCATGGGCCTGGAATTTCATCTGCAAGTGAAACGGGGAGTGACTGGCATCGGGCGGCAACACCACATCGATGCTCGGCGCCCGCGTCACGCCACGCTGCGCCAACATGATCGGCGCGTGCTCAGGCGGCAAGCGCGCCTCCTCGGGCGTGATCAGCACGAGGTTTGCCGAATTGGCCGCGGTCGGCGCCGCCAATAAGGTTGACAGCAGCAGCAGGCGGCGAGCGGCCGCCGATTTCAAGCGCCACATTGCGAAACGCCTTTTGACGTGAGCTGCAAGACAGACCCGCAAGACAGACCCGCAAACCAGGACGCCGATAAATTGCCGGACGGCGCCGCTCAAGTCAAAGTCCCTCACCGCACGCTTTCGCGACTGCTATCGTCGCCCGCCATCGCCGATGATCGAGTATGGCGCCCAGAACAAGGGGTGGGCATAGGCGAATTCGGTGGTCTTGCCGTCGCTGCCGAGATAGCCGGGGCCATCGACCAGCGCCATCATGGCCTGGCGCAGCGCCTCGCCGCGCGTGAGGGCCGGGTCGTCGGCCTGTCGCTTGAAAAGGTCGCTGATCAGTTCGCGCGCCGACTGCGAATGGACCGACCAGTTGGTGACAAGCAGCGCCTTGGTGCCCGCGTAGAAGAAGGCCCGGCCAAGTCCAGACGCCGCCTCCGCGCCCGCGCCCGCCCCGGCCGCGGTGTTACAGGCCGAGAGCACCACCCAGTCCGCATTCAATTTGAGCGTCAGGATTTCCTCCATGGTCAGGAGGCCGTCGCCGGCGCTGCCGGAGAGTGATGGCGCCGACAAGGCCAGCGCGGGTTGCGTGAGTCCGTCGAGTTCGCCGGGCACCAAGCCATGGGTGGCAAACGCCAGCACCTTGAAGCCCGACAAATCCATCGACTTGACCGCCTGCTCGTTGGCGTCCTTGCCGAGGTGGAGCGCTTCGGTGGGATCGGCTTTCAAGGCGAGCGCGATTGATTGCAGTTCATCGCGAGTATCCGGCAACTGCGGCAGCATCGCAAGGTCGGCGCTGTTCACGCCTTCGAGGTGCGGACTCGATCGCCGCTTCAGCGGCCCGCCGCGGGTCGCGTTACTTGCGTCGGCGACCCTGGTCGGCGCTGGAGCGTCAGCCTTGGCGGCGTCGGCACTGAAGACCGGATCGCCGAACGCGACCAATTCCTTGCGGCCGGGCTTTGGCGGCGGCAGGTGGCGCAAGGTCAGCAATGCGGCCGCCGAGGGCACCAGCGTCACCGCGTGGGTCCGCGCAAGCCACTGCACCGATCGATAGCTTGCAAACAGCGGATCGTCGTTGGGCTTGACCTCCGACGGCGCGGTCGGCAACAGCGAGAGCGGCAGCAGGCCGAGCGCGCCATTGGTCACGACAATCAGGCTCTTGGCCGGCCTCCAGGCTTCTTCGACCGGCTTGAGCAACCTCTCATAAAGCGCGTAGCCGCGCGCCAGATCGAACGGCGGGATGTCGGAGATCATCGCGACACTCGGCTCGAGCGCGTCTCTCAGCTTGTTGACCTCGGTCTCGAGTTGCCCCGCGGAGATTCCGAGCCGCGCGATCCTGACCGGCATGCCCCGGCGGACCACAGCGACAAAACCATCAAACCGGCCGAAATAGAACGACACCAACGCCTCGTCGTCGGTCAGCACCTGCTGCACGGCCTCCGGCGTCGGCGGCACGGGCTTGGTCAGGTTGGCGTAATCGGGGAACTTCTGGGCGATGTCCTTTTGCGCTTGCGCCCGCGTCACCTGCAGCTTGGCGATCTGCGCCTGCACCTGCTTCAGGGCGACTTCGTCGCGCTCGCCGCTCGGCTGCGACAGGAGATTGTTCTCTGCAGCCGTCGCGGCGCCGAGCTGCTTGTCGCTGTCCTGGGCTGTTCGCACAAGCTCGGCCAGCGCGGGATTGTTGGCGACGGAGCGCAGCGAGGAGGCCTGCAAAGCGCGCTGCACCGATTGGCTGCGCAGCACGTCCAAATAACCAAAAATCTGGTCGGCGATATCCGCCGACAGAAGCTTCGGATTGCGCGCAAGCAGGCCGAGATAGGACTCGACCACGAAGCGGATGCGGCTTTCGCGCGCGGCCGCCGTGGCGCCGCTGTCGGTGTCGCCGCCGCCCGAAGCCGCCATCAACGGCGGGATCGCGGCGCGGAACAGAAGCAGCGCCTCTTCCTGATTGCCGGCGCGGGCCTGCGCCGCCGCGAGGAAGCCACGCGACAGCGCCGTGGCGAAACTCTGCTCACCGGAGCGTGCTTTCTCGCGCGCCAATATGCGCGTCGCGACCTCGACCCCACGCGCAGGATCGCCCTTGCTGATCGTCAGCACGACCCGCGACAGGTTGTTGACGGCGGCGTCCCGTCGCGCCGGATCCCACTTGGCGGTCCATGCGTCAGCCTGATCGAAGATCGCCGCAGCGTCGTCATATCGGCGCTCCAGCGTGAACAGATTGGCCAAAGCCAGATTAGCAGTGACGAGTTGCGGCGCGTCGTCCGCGTAGCCAAGCCCCTTGTAGATATCAATGATCTCGCGCTCGAGTTTCTCCGCCTCGTCGTAGCGCCCCTGTTCCTGCAGTACATAGACGAAGATGCCGAGCATGCCGGCGGTGTCCGCATGATATTTTCCGTTCTTGGACAGCCGGTTCAGCACGGCTTTGCGGACGTCGGCCTCGCCTTCGCCCACCCGCCCCTGCTTGACCTTGGCGCGGCCTTCAAAGGCGAGGTTGTAGTCCGAGCTGCGCTCGAAATCGGCCTGCGGCGGAGCACTCGGCCATTTGGACAGGAACCCGATGGTCTGGGCCTGCAGCAACGCCGCCTTGTGATAGGACGCCTCGGCGGCCGCGTATTGCCCCTTCGCCTCGGCGAGACGACCATCGCCTTCCTCGACGACGGCCTGATAGATCGTCGCATACACACTGTAGGTCACCCAGCCCTTGGCCTCGTTGAGCAGCGTATGGTTGCGCGCCGCATATTGCTCGGCCTGCGCGACATCGCCGATCTGAAGGGCGGCGAGCAGCAAACCGTTGTTGAGGCCGAACAGACGCCCCCTGTTCTTGTTGGCAAAGGCTGTGCGATGGCGATCGCCGATTTCGCGGGCGCGCCTGGTTTCGCCGGCCTCCTGCAGCCGCCGCATCAGGAATTGTTCGTAGCGGCTGACGACATCCACGAAATCATCGCCTTGCCCGTATTTGACGGCGAGTTCGGCGTCGGCGGTGGCATCCTTGTTGCGGCCGAGATTGGCGCGCGCCTGCGCGCGATTGTAGTAGAAATCCGCAAGGTCGTGCGGTTTGAAGTTTTGCGGCGGTGGCGCTTCGGCCTCGGCTGTGAGCTTGGCGACTTGCGTCGCATCCGGCTTCTGCTTGTCGAGGATGTCGGTCACGTCAGCGGTGCTTCGCGGCGGCGCGACGAAGCCGACATTGTCGGTCTTGACCGTCTTCAGCTCGGCCTGGGTCGGCGCGGCCGTGGTGGAAACCGCCGTCTCGCCCTTCGCCTGGCTGCCGCCGGCCGAAGCCATCATCTTGGTGACGCAGGTCTGCACCGCCGGCCGTGCCGAGGCGCGGCAGCCTTCCAGATATTTCTGCCAGGGGCCACCATTGGCTTGGGCCTTCGACCTCACGCAGGCCTGCACCGCCGGCGCGCCGACATTGTCCCGGCAACGATCGGTGGCCTCGTCGACGGTCAGGGCATGCGCGGTCCCGATCGCCGACAATGCCCATATCAAACCAAGGAGGATGTAACCGGATGTGCGGATGGCGTTCATGCGACCCTCAGTGGTCGTAAGGTCCGGCAGGCCTCTGCGGCACCTGCCGCGCGAGTGGCAGCCGCACCATAGCCCGTTGCAGTAGGCATTATTGTGACTTTGCACCAGCCGCGCGGTCAAGCGGCGACACGCGCCGTTTGACGGCAGCCGGTGCCCGGCCAAGGTCTATCGCTTGCCGCCATCGCCGATGATCGAATATGGCGCCCAGAACAAGGGATGCGCGTAGGCGAATTCCGTGCTCTTGCCGTCGCTGCCGAGGTAGCCCGGTCCATCGACCAGCGCCATCATCGCCTGCCGTAACGCCTCGCTGCGCGTCAGCGCGGGATTATCGGCCTGACGCTTGAAGAGGTCGGTGACGAGTTCGCGCGCCGACTGCGAGTGCACGGACCAGTTGGTGACCAGGAGCGCGCGCGTTCCCGCATAGAAGAACGCACGGCCCAGACCCGATGCCGCCTCCGCACCCGCGCCATCCCCGGCGCCGGTGTTGCAGGCCGACAGGATCACCCAGTCGGCATCAAGCTTCAGCGCCAGGATTTCCTCCATCGTCAGGAGGCCGTCGCCCTCGACACCGGCGACAGCGGGCGCCGACAGCGCCAACGCCGGCTGGGTCAGGCCGTTCAGCTCACCCGGCGTCAGACCGTGGGTCGCAAAGGCCAACACCTTGAAGCCCGAGAGATCCATGGTCTTGACCTTCGCTTCATTGGCGTCCTTGCCGAGATTGAGCACTTTCGAGGGATCAGCCTGCAGCGCGAGCGCGATCGAACGCAGCTCGTCGGCGGTATCCGGCAGGCGCGGCAGCAGCGCAAGTTCGGCACTGTCGACGCCCTCGAGTTTTGGACTGCTGCGCCGTTTCAGCGGAACGCCGCGGGTGGTTGCTTCGTTGCCGCGCGGGGCGGCCACGTTCGCAACCTTGGTCTCCTTGGCTTCCTTCGCGGCTTCAGCGGCCTGCTCCGGCGAGAACAAGGGATCGCCGAAGGCGATCAACTCCTGCCGCGAGGATTTGCCGGGCGGCAGCTGCCGCAAGGTGCGCAGCGCCGCCGCTGACGGCACCATGCTCACCGCATGGGTGCGCGCCAGCCACGGCACCGACCGGTAGCTCGCAAACAAGGGATCGTCGTCCTTGGTCACGGTTGAGGGAGCGGTCGGCAATAGCGACAGCGGCAACAGCCCGAGCGCGCCATTGGTGACGACGATCAGGCTCTTTTCGCCTTTCCAGCCGGCTTCCACCGGCTTCAGCAACAGCGAATAGAGCTCATAGCCAAGCGCGACATCGAACGGCGGAATGTCCGAAATCATCGCCGCCTGCGGCTCCAGCGCCTCGCGCAGTTTGCGGACCTTGCTCTCGATGTCGCCGCCGGTTGCCGGAATGGCGGCGAAGGCCACCGCGCCTGATTTCGGCACGGCCCAGACGAAACTCGCCTGCCGCCCGAAATAGAACGACAGCAGCGACTCGCCGGCGACCAGCTGCTCCTTGATCTGCTCGACGGATGGCGGCTTTGGATCGACGAGATCGGCATAGGCCGGGAACTGCTTGCTGATCTGTGTCCGGGCCGCTGTGCGATCGGTGCGGAGCTTCTCGATCGACGCGTTGATGCCCTTGATGCCCTTCTCGTCACGCTCGGCGGACGGCATCGCCAGAAGATTGTTCAGCAGTCCGAGTTGGGCATTCACCTGCTTCGACAGGTCCTGCTCCTTGCGCACGAGTTCGGCGAGCGCGGGATCCTTGACCGAAGCCCGCGCGCTGGATTGGGCCAGCGCGCGCTGCACCGAATGACCACGAATGGCGTCGGCGAGACCGAAGGTTTCGACCGCCGCCTGATCTGAGCCGGCCTCGACTCGCGCCAGCACGGCTATGAAGGACTCGACAATGGTCTGCAGCCGTTCGTCGCGGCCGGCACTGATCGTGCTGTCATCGTCATCGGCATTTTCACGGGCCGCTGCCATCAGAATCGGAATTGCGGTTCGGAATTCGCGAATGGCATCCGCGTCGCGGCCGGCCTTCATGTAGCCTGTGGCGAGAATTCCGCGTGCGCTCGCGGTGTCGAAATGCTTCTCGCCGACGCGCTTGACCTCGCGATCGAGCAGCGCCTTGGCCGCGGCCAGGCCGGCCTCGGTCTGTCCCGACGACAGCAGCGCATCGATGCGCGAGCCGTTCAGCTCAAGCACCTGCCGGCGCGCCGGCTCCCATTTCGCGATCGCCTGATCGAGCTGGGCATAGACGGCGGCAGCTTCCTTCTGCTTGCGCTGGAAGCTCAAGACAGCGCCGAGCTGCGAGAGAATCTGCGCGCTGTACTGGCTGTCATCCTTGATGCCGACCTGGCGCTGGATGTCGAGGCTGGTGCGCGTCAGCTTCTCGGCTTCCTCGTAGCGCCCCTCCTCGATCATGACGCCGGCGAGGCCCATGACAAAGCGCGTGGTCTGCGGATTGTATTTGCCCTGCTCCTTCAGGCGCGCCAGCAACGCGGTGCGGGCATCGACTTCAGCCTCGGCGAGGCGGCCCTGCTTCGCCTTCATCCGCGCGACGTCGAGCAGGTTGCCGTCGGCGATGGCGCGCAATGACGCCTCGGAGGGCGCATGCTCCTGATTCTTGAAATCCGGAATCGCGGCGACCTTCCACTCGCGGGCCTTTGCGTAGGAGGCCTCGGCGTCGCGGAACTGGCCGCGCGCCTCGAAGATCAGCGCGCGCAATGACTCGACTTCGCCTTCCCAGTTCCGGCCCTTGATCGGATAGTTCGTGCGCCAGCCCGGCAGGCCGCTGGTGCGGGCCTCCGTCAACAGCGTGACGCTGCGTTTCAGATGCGATTCCGCCTGCGGAATATCGCCGAGTTGCACCAGCACTTGGGCTGCAGCCCGTCGCGCGGAGAAGATGTAGCCCTTGTTGCCGGGGCGATCAGCCTCGACCACCATCCGGTTGGCCTTGTCCAACGCGCCCTTCACGTCGCCGAGCGCAATCTGCATCGCGCGGTTGACGGTCTCGATCCGCTGCCGGAAATAGAAATCACCGGAATTCTTCGTAGCGGCGACGGCCTTTTCACCATCGGCCAGCGCCTCGGCGACGCGCCCGAGCGCCGCCCGTGCCTGCGCGCGGTCATAATAGAATTCCGACAGGTCGTCCGCCGCGAGCCCCTTTTCCGGTTCGTCGTCGGCATCCTTCTTCAATTGTTCGAGCTTCGCCGCATCGGGCTTCTCGCTGTCGAGAACGCCGGTAATGTCGGCGATGGTGCGCGGCGGCGCTACGAAGCCCGCCGGCAACGCGTTGCCAGGCGCGACCGTGTCGCGCGGCTTGCCGTTTTTATAGAGTTCGATCGCGACATTGGCCCGGCCATTCGCGGCGTTCAGCGCGGCAAGCACGCAGGCCTTCATCCTCGGCTGCACCTGTGCGCGGCACTGCTCGATTTTGCTCTTATCGCCCGACGCGCAGGCCTGCACGAAGGGACGGCCGACCGTGCTGCGGCAGTTTTCGACGGCCTCCTCCTTGCTCAGCGCCATGGCGGCGCCGGAGACGCCCAACAAACCACAGGCGAAAGCGACAAGGGCGAACACCGCGCGCTGGGCGGGAGGCCGGCGCCACGCCATCGCTGCGGAATGCAATCTGGTCCAGCCTCGCGGCTTAAGCCTTGTAGATGCCATGGCGCGTCCCCCTCCATCGTCTCGCATTTGGCGAAACGCTGCGTTCGCGACATTCAGCCGGTCGCGTGACGCAAAAGCGCACGCCGCCATTTTGGCCGCGTGCGCTTTGTCGGGTCAAGGCTTTGCAGGGGTTTCCGGCCCTAAACCTTGGTCGGGCCGGCGGGTCGATCAGGCCGCTTTGGAGGTCGCCGAATCGTCCGGCCGCTTCTCGATCACCTTGTCGATCAGACCAAATTCCTTGGCCTGCTCGGCGGTCATGAAGCGGTCGCGCTCCAGCGAATCCTCGATGTTCTGGTAGCTCTGGCCGGTGTGCTTGACGTAGATCTCGTTCAAGCGGCGCTTGATGTTCTGGATCTCCTGGGCGTGCAGCAGGATGTCCGTGGCCTGGCCCTGGAAGCCGCCGGAGGGCTGGTGCACCATGATGCGGGCATTGGGCAGCGAGAAGCGCATGTCCTTCTCGCCGGCGCAGAGCAGCAGCGAGCCGGCCGAAGCCGCCTGCCCGGTGCAGAGCGTCGAGACCGGCGGGCGGATGAACTGCATGGTGTCGTACATCGCGAGGCCCGATGTCACCACGCCGCCAGGCGAATTGATGTACATCGAGATTTCCTTCTTCGGGTTCTCCGCCTCGAGAAACAGAAGCTGCGCGACCACCAGCGTCGCCATGCCGTCTTCGATCGGCCCGGTGATGAAAATGATGCGCTCCTTCAGGAGCCGCGAAAAAATGTCATAGGCGCGTTCGCCGCGATTGGTCTGTTCGACCACCATGGGAACGAGATTCATGTAGGTTTCGATTGGATCGCGCATAACTCACCCAGTGTGTTGCGAGGCAAATCTGTTGCGAGGCAAGTCGGGCAAAGGGCGGGCCGATCCCAAACAGGCGCTCGTGATGCGAACTGCTGGTACCACCGAAAGCGGCACCAGCCCCTCAGATAAAGACGCTTTGTGCAACGGCAAGAGCCAAGGCCGAAGGCGGCCGAGTTCAAACTGATTCGGGCCGCTGCGGCAAAAGCTCAGCGGCCCATCGTTAATGCTTTCCTGCCCCGGAACCGGAAGCCTTTCTCAGGCCTCGGCGGTCTCGTCCTTTGTCAGCTCCTCGCGGGTCACTGGCTTTTCATCGACCTTGGCGAGTTCGAGCAGAAAGTCGACGACCTTGTCCTCGAACACCGGGGCGCGCAGCTGCGCCAGTGCGGCCGGGTTGTTGCGGTAATAATCCCAGACCTGCTTTTCCTGGCCCGGGAATTGCCGGGCGCGTTCGACCAAGGCGCGGCTGACCTCGTCGTCGGTGACGGTGATGTTGTTCTTCTCGCCGATCTCGGAGAGCACGAGACCAAGGCGCACGCGCCGGTCCGCGATGGTGCGATATTCTTCCTTGGCTTTCTCTTCGGTGGTGTCTTCATCGGCGAAGGTGCGGTTGGCCGAGGCCATCTCGCCGGCGATCGACTTCCACATCAGGTCGAATTCCTGATCGACCAGCGATTGCGGCGGCGCGAACTGATGCGCCTTGTCGAGCTGATCCAACAGCTGCCGCTTCACGCGCTGGCGGATGGCACCATCATATTCCTGGCGGATCCGCTGGCGCGCGGCATCCTTCAACTTGTCGAGCGATTCCAGCCCGAGCTTCTTGGCGAACTCGTCGTCCGGCGTCAGCGCCTGCGGCGCCTCGACGGTCTTGGCTGTCGTGGAAAACTCGGCCTCTTTGCCGGCAAGCTGCGTGTTGCCGTAGTTCTGCGGGAAGGTCACCTTGAGCAGCCGGTTTTCTCCAGCGGCGATGCCTTGCAGCTGGTCCTCGAACCCGGGAATGAAGGTGTTCGATCCCAGCACCACCTGGATGTTGTCGCTGGTGCCGCCCTCGAAAGCCGTGCCGTCGATCTTGCCTTCGAAGGAGACCGTGACGCGGTCGCCCTTCTCGGCCTTGGCGCCCTCGCCCTTGTCGGCAAACGGGCGGTTCTGGTCGACGATGCGGTTGACGGCCTCGTCGACGTCGGCGTCGGAGACGTCGATCACTGGCTTCGTCAGCGCAAAGCCCTTGAAGTCGGCAAGCGCGATTGGCGGAATGACCTCGAAGGCCAGCGTGTAATTCAGGTCTGATTTGCCGTTCAACAGCGCGTTGACGTCGGCTTCCTCGGTCGGCAGCGTGACCGTGGGCTCGCCGGCGAGCTTGAAGCCGCGCTCGGTGAAGATCTTGTTGTTGGTGTCCTTGACCGTCTCGTCGATGGTCTCGGCCATCACGGACTTGCCATAGACCTTCTTCAGATGCGCAACCGGGACCTTGCCGGGGCGGAATCCGTTGAGGCGGACGCGGTCCTTGAGATCGACCAGCTTGGCATCGACCTTGGCGTCCAGGTCGGAGGCCGGCACGACGATCTTGAATTCGTGCTTCAGACCTTCAGAGAGGGTTTCATTTACTTGCATGACATCAATCTTCTTCTCAATTCAGCCAACTAAAGGCCTGTTCCGTCTATCGAAACCATCTTTTCAGATGGGCGCTTCACGGGCCGGGTCCAAGGAGCGCCGGCCTCGTCATTCCGCGCAAACACGTCCTGGTGCGGGCGGAGGGACTCGAACCCCCACAACTTTCGTCACTGGAACCTAAATCCAGCGCGTCTACCAATTCCGCCACGCCCGCTTTGCTCCGGTACCTTATAGAACCCCCTGCCGCGGGCGGCGGCTTATAACATGCAGCCCATGCTTGGCAGCAAAAAAATGACGGATTTGCGCGGACGATGGGCCGCGCCCTGCCCAATCGCCGCGGCTGGACAAGCCACGCCAAAAGTGGTCGGCAATCCCCAGCCATGACCGCCTCAGATGTCATTTTATCACGCCGCACGCTGCTCGCCGGCGTCGCCGCGACGGTTGCGACCGGCGGTCCGCCGGCCTTGGCCGCCAATGATGTCGCCATCCCTCTGGCGCTCACTCTGAAGACCTCGCCGGCCGGCAGCGAGCGGGCGGTGTTTCTTGTCGATGCCGCTCGCGGCGATGCCGGCTTGCGGTTTCGCCGGGGCGAGGTGCTGCGGCTTGCCGTCACCAGCGCGCTGGAGCAACCGGTCCTCATCAATGCCCGGGGGTTCGATGGCTTGTCCGCGCTCGAACCGCTGCTGGTACAGCCGCCGCTGCAACCCGGCGCAACCTTCCGTGGCGATCTGCCGCTCACCAACGCCGGGATCTTCGCCCTCGACGCCCAGGCTTTTGACGGACCTGCGTTCGACGGCGCGCACACCCCGATGCCGGTGCTGCCGATCGTGGTGGATGACCCCGCGGAGCCGCAGGTGGATCGTGACCAGACGCTGCTGTTGAGCGAAAAGGGGGCGACATACGAGATCAACGGGCAGCCGCATCTCGATCTCCCGCTCAGGGCCGCAGAGCGGGTCAGGCTGCGGCTGATCAATGGCTGCCCGCGGAAGGCGCTTGCGCTGCAAGTGCCCGATCACGCGGTTCAGGTGATCGCGATGGATTCGCGGCCAACCGAGCCGTTCCCCGCGCGCGAGGGACGTCTCGTGCTCGCGCCCGGAGCGCGCATCGAAGTGATGTTCGATGCCACCGCCGCACCCGGCACGATCTCACCCATCCAGTTGTTCGACGGCACCGGCCCGAAAGAGATCGCGCGGCTGGTTTACACAGCTGACGCACCGGTGCGCCCGCAGCCTTTGGCCGCTATCAAGCCGATGACGGTGGTGACCCCGCTCGACCTGCGCAACGCGCTGCGCAGCGAACTGGTGCTGGCCGGGAGCGCGGCCGACGCGAAATGGCAGACGGCGTCGTCCCTGCTCGCCGGGCGCGGCGAGCCCGCGTTCCGGATCAAGCGCGGTCGCACCGCCGTGCTCGCGCTGAAAAACACCACCAAGGCGCCTCAGGTGTTTCGGTTGCACGGCCATCATGTCCGCTGGCTCGACCGGCTTGACGATGGCTGGAAGCCGTTTGTGCTCGATACGCTCGTGCTCGACACCGGACAGACCGAACGCATCGCCTTCGCCGCGGAACATGCCGGCGCCTGGTTGATGGAAGCGGTGCCGCTGGAGGCGTCCGCGCCGGGACGTCTGCGCTGGTTCGCGGTCGACTGAGCGCAGATCGCGATCAGCTCTGTCCGGCCATCTCCACGAGGCCGCGCCAGACCGACGGCAGCACGTCCGGCAAATCCTCCGCGATCAGGCCGGGTCCGGCGCAGACGCCGGCTTCGCCATGCATCCAGACCGCCATCGCCGCCGCTTCGAAGGCGGGAACGCTCTGCGCCAACAATCCGCCGACGATGCCGGACAGCACATCGCCAGAGCCCGCGGTCGCAAGCCATGGCGAGGCATTGGCGGCAATGGCGGCGCGGCCGTCCGGGCGCGCTGTGACCGTGTCCGCGCCTTTCAGCACGACCACCGCGCCGGCATGCGTGGCTGCCGCTCTCGCGCGATCCAGTTTTGATGCCGACGCATCGACGCCACCGCCGAACAGCCGCGCAAACTCGCCCTCATGTGGCGTCAACACGGCCGGCGCCGACGAGGCCTTGATGGCGCTGAACAGCAGGTCGGGACCGTCAGCGAAACTCGTCAAGGCATCGGCATCGAGCACGCAGGCACGCTGCGCATGAAGCGCGGTCAGGACAAAATCCCGCGTGCGGCTGCCGACACCAAGGCCGGGGCCGAGCACGCAGACATTGAATCGCCGGTCCGTCAGGAGGGCGGCAAAATCCGAGACAGTGTCGACCTCGCGCACCATGACGGCGGTCAAGGCCGCGGCGTTGACGGCGAGCGCTGCGGGTGGCGAGGCCCCCGTGACGAGGCCCGCCCCTGCCCGCAGCGCAGCGCGGGCAGAAAGCCGCGCCGCGCCGGTCGCCGCGATGCCCCCCGATCCGACCACGACATGGCCGCGTCGGTATTTGTGCCCGTCGAGCCGCGGCACCGGCAGGTGCGGCAGCCAGAGCGGCGGTTGGTTGTCGAAGGCCTCCGGTTTGATCTGATCCAGCACGCGCTCGGAAATGCCGATATCGGCGAGTTCGACTTCGCCACAATGCAGCCGGCCCGGCAGCAGCAGATGTCCCGGCTTCTTGCGGAAGAAGGTGATCGTGCGGGCCGCGCGCACGGCAGTCCCCATCACGGCGCCGGTCGTGCCGTTGATGCCGCTCGGCAGATCGACCGCCAGCACCGGCACCCCGCTGGCATTGATCGCATCGATCATCCCGGCGAAATCGCCTTTGACCGGACGATCCAGCCCGGCCCCCAACAACGCGTCGACGATCAGCGAGGAACCACCGAGCGCCGCCGGATCGCATGGCAGGATCGGCTCACCCCAGTGGGCCGCCGCGCGCGCGGCATCGCCTTTCAGGGTCGCGGGGTCACACATCAGCATCAGCCGCACCGGCAGGCCGGCCCGGCGCAACTCGGCCGCCGCAATGAAGCCGTCGCCGCCATTGTTGCCCCGGCCGGCGACCACCAGGATCGGGCCTGAATGGGCCATCCGTGCCGCCGCATCGGCGACCGCCGCCCCGGCCCGGCGCATCAATTCGAAACTGTCGACGCCGCCGGCGATCGCCAGGGCGTCGGCCTGCGTCATTTGCTGGCTGGTCAACAATTCAAGCATCTGACATGCCCCATCGCGCCGCACATCGCCTGCGCAGAAGGCAATTTGACCGCGCCGACCCTTGGCTTCCGGAGCGATTGTATAATAAGTAGTCAGCTTGACTATTCATTGGTCATACCGATCTGCCGCCCGGCCATGCGCGCGCCGTTTTGACGAAATAACGGATTGATATCATGTGGCTTTGGGAGGCTCGATTAAACTGGCATAGACCCTGCTTTTGGCCGGATCACAACCGGTTCGGAACTTCGTGTACGCAGCCGTATCGCTTCGGGTGAGGACGACCTGCCAAATGGTCCAGACGCTGTCGGGCGTCGAAAAGAAAGTGTCGGGAGTTTGACGTGAAGAAAATCGAGGCCATCATCAAGCCATTCAAACTCGACGAGGTGAAGGAAGCGCTGCAGGAAGTCGGTCTCCAGGGCATCACCGTGACCGAAGCCAAGGGGTTCGGGCGGCAAAAAGGCCACGCCGAACTGTACCGCGGCGCCGAGTACATCGTGGACTTCCTCCCGAAAGTGAAAATCGAGATCGTGATCGGCGACGATCTGGTCGAGAAGGCGATCGACGCCATCCGACGGGCCGCGCAGACCGGCCGCATCGGCGATGGCAAGATTTTCGTCTCCAATATTGAGGAGGCGATCCGTATCCGCACCGGGGAATCCGGCCTCGACGCCATTTAGGGCATGATCCGGAAAAGCGTGTAGCGGTTTTCCGGAAAGATCATGCTCAAACAAAAACTTAAAGCGCGATGGCGATTCAACCTGACGCCATCGCGCTTTAGGGCCGGGTCCCGCCCGCCCCGCAGCGTCCGATCGCAGCCCGACCGCGCCCCGTCAGGGCCGGCCGCACCTTATCAACAGCAAAAATTTGTCGTAGGAAATTGGCGTCCAAAAGACGCGACCAAGGCAAAGGGGTATCTATGACGACTGCAAAGGACGTCCTGAAGAAGATCAAGGACAATGACGTAAAATACGTCGACTTCCGCTTCACCGATCCGCGCGGAAAATGGCAACACGTCACTTTCGACGTGTCGATGATCGAAGAAGATACATTCGCCGAAGGCGTCATGTTCGACGGCTCCTCGATCGCCGGCTGGAAGGCGATCAATGAATCCGACATGTGCCTGATGCCGGACCCGGTCACCGCGACGATCGATCCGTTCTTCGCCGAGACCACCCTGGTTCTCACCTGCGACGTGCTCGAACCGACCACCGGCGAACCCTACAACCGCGACCCGCGCGGCATCGCCAAGAAGGCCGAAGCGCAGGTCAAGGCGATGGGCATCGGCGACACCGTATTCTTCGGACCCGAGGCGGAATTCTTCGTGTTCGACGACGTCCGCTATTCGTCAAATCCCTACAACACCGGCTTCAGGCTCGATCAGGTCGAACTGCCGACCAACTCCGACACCGAATATGAAGGCGGCAATCTCGGCCATCGCATCCGCACCAAGGGCGGCTACTTCCCGGTGCCGCCGCAGGATTCCGTGCAGGACATGCGCTCGGAAATGCTCGGCGCGATGGCGAAGATGGGCGTCAAGGTCGAAAAGCACCACCATGAAGTGGCGTCGGCCCAGCACGAACTCGGCATGAAGTTCGACAAGATGACGCTGATGGCCGACCAGATGCAGGTCTACAAATACTGCATCCATCAGGTCGCCCATATCTACGGCAAGACCGCAACCTTCATGCCGAAGCCGGTCTATGGCGACAATGGCTCGGGCATGCATTGCCACCAGTCGATCTGGAAGGACGGCAAGCCGGTGTTCGCCGGCAACAAATATTCCGACCTGTCGGAAACCTGCCTCTCCTACATCGCCGGCATCATCAAGCACGCCAAGGCGATCAACGCCTTCACCAACCCGTCGACCAACTCCTACAAGCGTCTGGTCCCGGGCTATGAGGCGCCGGTGCTGCTCGCCTACTCCGCGCGCAACCGCTCGGCCTCGTGCCGCATCCCCTACACCACCTCGCCGAAGGCCAAGCGCGTCGAAGTCCGCTTCCCGGACCCGATGGCCAATCCGTATCTCGGCTTTGCCGCGATGCTGATGGCCGGTCTCGACGGCGTGAAGAACAAGCTCGATCCTGGTCCCGCGATGGACAAGGACCTGTACGATCTGCCGAAGGAGGAATTGAAGTCGATTCCGACCGTCTGCGGCTCACTGCGCGAGGCCCTGGAAAACCTCGACAAGGATCGCGCGTTCCTGAAAGCGGGCGGCGTGTTCGATGACGACTTCATCGACAGCTATATCGAACTGAAGATGACCGAAGTGGCTCGTTTCGAGATGACGCCGCATCCGGTCGAGTTCGACATGTACTATTCGCTCTGATCGCGACAAGCAGATTCACCTGCAAAAGGCGCTCCGCAAGGGGCGCCTTTTTGTTGTCCGGTGCCGATAATCCGCTCGCTGACAATATGTCGCTTCGGCCGCCCTTGCAGGAGCCGGCCTTTTGCGCTGACTGGGCAGGACATGAACAAGGACCGGATCATGCGCTCCGACGACACCGCGGCAAGTTCCTTATGGCGATCGATCGCCGCCGGAGGCTGCGCAATTGTCGCCTTCGCGGCGCTGCTGGTGCTGATCTGGTATTCGGCCACAACGCTGTTTCTGTTGTTCGCCGGCATCCTGTTCGGCGTATTCCTCAACGCACTCAGCGAACTGCTGAAGCGCCTGCTCGGCGGCAGCGACGTGGTCCGGCTCGCGATCGTCTGCGTGGCGCTGCTTGTGGTGTTTGCCGGCGTGATCCTGCTCGGCGGCACCACGATCGCCTCCCAGGCGTCCGTACTCGCGACGACGCTGAAATCGCAACTCGGCACCGTCAAGGATTTTCTCGATCAACGCGGCATCGATACCAGCATGCTCAACCTCAATGCGCTGACCTCGGCGGAGAACGGCGCTGGATCATCCGCGCGCAGCCTGCCGAGCGCCGGCGAAATCGCCTCGAATACCTCGACGCTGCTCGGCCAGAGCTTGAAGATCATTGCCGGCCTGTTCGGTGCGCTGGGCAACATCTTCGTGGTGGTTTTTCTGGGCGTGCTGCTGGCGGCGCAGCCCTCGGTCTATCGCCAGGGCGTGCTCAGTTTCATGTTCAAGCCATATCGCTCGCAAGCCGAAGCCGTGATCGACGACGTCGGCGAAACGTTGCGGCGGTGGCTGCTCGGCCAGCTCGTCCTGATGACGTCGCTGTTCGTGCTGGTGTGGATCGGGCTGTCGATCATCGGCATTCCCGGCGCGCTGGCGCTCGGGGTCCAGACCGGGCTCCTGAGCTTCATCCCGACCGTCGGAACGGTCATCGCCGGCGTCATCATCGTGCTGGCGAGCCTGGGGTCAGGTTGGCCTGCGATCGTCAGCGCTTTCGCGCTTTATTTGGTGATCCAGTTTCTCGAAGCCAATGTGCTGACGCCGTTGATCCAGCGCCGCGCCATCGAGATTCCGCCAGCCACGATCTTCGGCTCGCAGATCCTGCTCGGGTTTCTGTTCGGCATCTGGGGCATCGCGCTGGCGCTGCCCCTGATCGCGACGATCAAGGTCGTGCTGCGGCACCTTTATGCCGCGCGAGAAACGGCGCCTACGGTGTAGTGTTGGGTTTATGGCCGGGCGAGACGAGACGACGCCTCACAGCGCCAGCAGCACGGCTCCGGCCACCATCAGGCTGCCGCCGATGAACAGGATCACCGGCCAGGGGTTCGTCGGCGGAGCATAACGGCCTTGCGCGCGCCGTTCGGCGATCAGCGCGGCCTCATATTCATCGGAACTGGAGAACAGGCAGGCGAAGCCGCTGCGTGCGGCGCGTGCCGCATCGTCAAGCATTAGCAACGACGTCTGGTGGTGACGACTCGTGATCATGCAAAAACGGTACGACGTTTTTGGTAAACAGACCCTTACGCCGATAGCACCGGCGTCTGATCGCGCTCGAATTGATGCACGATCGTCGGCGTGCGAGCGAGGACAGCTTCCTTGCGCGCCCTGTCGAGCGAGACCGGCGTCTCGACCTCGCTGGCGACCTCGACGCGATTGCGACCGCCGCGCTTGGCGCGATAGAGCGCCGTGTCGGCCGACGCCAACAGCGTCTGCAGGTCCGTACCCGGTTCGCCGCAGGCGACGCCGATGCTGACGCTGGTCGCCAGCGGCGTCTCGTCAACCTGAACGCCGGCCGCGGCGAACGTCGCGCGCACGCGCTCCGCCGCGATCACGGCGTCGTCGCGGCTGCAGGCCAGCATCGCCGCGAACTCCTCGCCGCCGATCCGGCCGACAATATCGGTGACCCGCAAGGTGTGCACCAGAATGCTGCCGAACAGCTTGAGAATCTCGTCACCGGCGGCGTGGCCGAACCGGTCATTGACCTGCTTGAAGTGGTCGATGTCGAAGATCAGTACGGTAACGGGCCGACCGACGCGTTCCTCGCGCTCGATCATCCGGCCGCACAGCTCGGAGAAACCCCGGCGGTTGAACAGCTCCGTCAACGGATCGACCGAGGCGGCGGTCTTGTGCACTTTGACCGCCCGTTCCGATACCAGCATGAACAAAATGAAGACCGTGCCGACCGCATACATCACGAGTTCGATAGCGAAGGCCGCGACCCAGCCGCTGTGAACGTTGAGCGGTTCATCCGACGGGCGCAGGAAATCGCCGACGATGACCGGCAACATCAGCACCAGGCCATGCAGCACGGGCACGACGACGGCCGGCCACCGGCCGCGATAGGCCTTGCGCCGCTCGGCGAACAGTTCGTTGGCGGTGAGCACTGCGTAACCGGCGACGATGCCGGCGCCGAGGAACAGTCGCGGGCTCGACATTTCCGGCA
>Ga0081455_10001674_pt1 | contig 26876 bp, 29 predicted proteins | sample TabmetS3T2R1_FD_70207 | JGI IMG/M metagenome (GOLD analysis project Ga0081455, IMG submission 70207) | Tabebuia heterophylla rhizosphere microbial communities from the University of Puerto Rico - S3T2R1 | ecosystem: Host-associated > Plants > Roots > Rhizosphere ...
CGAGGGAGTCGTCGGCGAGGCGAACGCATCGCGCGATGGATTGAGGCAGCACGTGCCGGGGTAGCGTTCCGCGAAGACAGCCACTTCTACTTCCTGATGCCGCTGCCTATCGTGCGCAGGTCGCTGCTGGAGATGGGTCGCCGGCTGCGCGATGCGAGAGTTCTCGATGAGCCCGAGGATGTCTTTCATCTGCGGCTTGAGGAGCTCGAGGCAATCACCGATCCCGCCAAGCTCGCTTCGACAGGGTCAGGACACAGTCAAGCCGAAAGTCTGCGCGTCGCGGTGCGCACCCGGTCGGCGCGCCGCGAGGAGCTGGCCGGAGTTCGGCTGATCGATCCCATGGCGGTATTCCCGCAGCGCGACCGCGGCGACGCACTCATTACGGGTACGCCCGCCAGCAGCGGCTCTGCGACTGGCCCTGTCGCCGTGATCCGCGGACCCGACGAGTTCAGCCGACTAGCTCCCGGCGACGTGCTGGTCTGTCCCTACACAAATCCGGCGTGGACAACGCTGTTCCAGCGCGCCGCCGCCGTAGTCGTCGACTCCGGCGGCCTTGGCTCGCACGCCGCAATCGTGGCCCGTGAATACGGAATCCCCGCAGTCATGGGCACCGGCATCGGCACGGCTATTCTCACCGATGGCCAGCTCGTGACAGTCAACGGCAGCACAGGCCGGGTCACGGCCGCCGAGACCGATGGGGAACGCCGATGACCAATCACCGTACGCGGCCTCGCCGCCGCGGCGACGTCCTCAATGGCGCGATCTTCGAGGCGACGCTCGATGAGCTCTCCGAGGTGGGCTACGCGAAGCTGACCATGGAGCGGGTCGCGGCACGAGCTGGCGCCAGTAAGGCATCGGTGTATCGGCGCTGGCCGAGCCGCATGGAGCTGGCTCTCGACGCCGTCCATCATCTTGCGCCGGACCCGACCCACACGCCCGACACCGGCAGCTTGCGCGGCGATGTTCTCGCTTTCATGCGGGCCGCCGCCGATCTCTTGGCCGGACCCGGTGGCGAGGCACTGCGCGGGCTGCTCGGCGATGCTCTGGCTGACCCATCACGCACGCTGGAACTGCGTAAGCACTCCCGGGGTACGGGGCACCGAGTGATGCAGGAGCTCGCCCGCCGGGCTGTCGAGCGCGGCGAGATCAATTCCGATGCCATCACCCCGCGGCGCCTCGATGTCGCACAGGCGATGCTGCGAGAGCAGTTCCTGTTCCATGGACCTCCTATCCCAGGCGCCGTGATCGTCGAGATCGTGGACGAGATCGTCCTCCCACTGTTCTTCGGTAATGTCCAGGCATGACGGCCACTCCAGTTGAGAAGACCTACGTCATGCTCATGGTCGCCGACATGACGCGCGCCTTGCGGTTCTACACCGAGGCATTTGCCGTCACCGTGGTGATCAGCTCACCGCACTGGAGCGAGTTCATCGTGGCTGGTGCCAACATTGCGCTCCATCCAGGAGGCAGCGGCAATGAAACCCGCACCGGACTCGGCTTCGAAGTAGACGATCTTGACGCGGCCTTGCAGCGAGCAACCGAAGTGGGCGGGCGAATCAGCAGCCCGCCGCGGGAGAGACCTGAGGAGCGGATCCGAGTCGCCGAGATTGCAGATACCGAAGGCAATCTGATCACCGTCGCCGAGGTGAAGTCCTAGCTGGCCAGTGGTCAGATCTATCGACGACCGAGGTACAGCGGCAAACAGATTTGGTACTGGTACAGCCGGTATCTGCCGGAAGATCCTGACCGATGAGTTTTGGCCGCCCGCAGAGTCTTGCTGTCAGACCGGGCGAGTAGCGTCACGGCCAACCGACAACGAAGGGATCCTCGGATGGGTAGTACACGTGTCCTTGTGGGGACCCGCAAGGGCGCCTTCCGTCTCATCTCCGACGAGAGGCGTACGGAGTGGACGGTGGATGGCCCGCACTTTCCGGGATGGGAGATCTACCACGTCAAAGGATCGCCGGTGAATCCCGACCGGCTCTATGCGTCGCAAACCAGCGCATGGTTCGGGCAGGTCATCCAACGCTCCGACGACGGAGGTGCCTCGTGGGGCACGGTGGGCAACGACTTCAGCTACGAGGGTGAGGTCGGGGAGCATCAGTGGTACGACGGTTCGTTGCGGCCCTGGGCGTTCACCCGCGTCTGGCACCTCGAGCCCTCCCGGCACGACGCCGAGACGGTCTACGCCGGTGTCGAAGACGCGGCACTGTTCAGGTCCACCGACGGAGGTCGCCAGTGGAACGAGCTGTCGAGCCTGCGCCAGCACGGCACCGGCCCACAGTGGCAGCCCGGCGCGGGCGGCATGTGCCTGCACACGATCCTCGAGCACCCGACCGACACCGACCGGCTCTACGTCGCGATCTCCGCCGCTGGCGCCTTCCGTACCTCTGACGGCGCCCGCAGCTGGCAGGCGATCAACAAGGGACTACGTTCCGGTGAAATTCCAGACCAGGATTCGGAAGTGGGTCACTGCGTGCATCGCATTGACATGCATCCGGACCATCCGGACGTGCTCTATATGCAGAAACATTGGGACGTCATGCGGAGTGATGACGCGGGTGACAGCTGGCAAGAGGTGAGCGGCAACCTTCCTTCAGACTTCGGCTTCCCGATCGTGGTGCACGCTCACGAGCCGAACACGGTCTATGTGGTGCCGATCACCAGCGATTCACACCACTTTCCTCCCGATGGCCGGCTGCGCGTCTACCGCAGCCGTGCGGGTGGAGACGAGTGGGAGGAGCTCACCACTGGTCTGCCGCAGCAGCACTGCTACGTCAACGTGCTGCGTGATGCGATGGCCGTGGACACTCACGAGTCCTGCGGCATTTACTTCGGCACCACGGGTGGCCAGGTGTACGCGTCCAAGGACTCCGGTGATACCTGGTCGCCGATCGTCCGTGACCTGCCAGCGGTGTTATCCGTCGAGGTGCAGACGCTTCCATGAGGCTTCTATGAGCAACTCGGTCCGGGTGATCCTCCCTGCCCACCTGCGTGCGCTGGCGAGAGTCCAGGGTGAAGTCCGCGTCGATGTCGAAGGCGAGGTGACGCAGCGAGCCGTGTTGGACGCTTTGGAAGCGGAGTTCCCGATGCTACTCGGCACGATCCGCGACCGGACGACGGCGAGGCGCCGACCATTCGTGCGCTTCTACGCGTGTGAGAACGACCTTTCCCACGAGGAGCCGGAGGCGCCGCTGCCCGAACGTGTCGCGCGTGGCGAGGAGCCATTCTTGGTTGTCGGCGCGATGGCTGGCGGCTGACCCTGCTTGCTTTTCGCCGGCTAACGATTCACGATGCCGCGAACCGCCTCTCGAGCAGAAGCGGGCGAGTCTGAGTCGCATGCCGCATGCGCGGCCCGTCGGCAGATCTCGAGAGTTGCGCTGGCAAGACTGCGACCGACGCCAGCAAGCGCTCGCGGTGCCATTGACAGACTGGAGATCCCGAGGCCGGTAAGCACGAGCGCAAGCAGCGGATCGGCGGCAGCCTCGCCACAGACGCCGATTGGCTTGCCGTTGGCGGCACCTGCCGTGGCCACCATCTCGATCATGCGCAGCAGCCCTGCCTGCCATGGATCGTTGAGCGTGGCAAGACTTGCAGAGTGCCGATCTGCGGCGAACGTGTACTGAGCCAGGTCGTTGGTGCCGATACTGACAAAGTCGACCTCGGCAAGGATCTTTTCAGCCTGCATGGCAGCGGCTGGAGTTTCGATCATGACACCGATGATCCCCAGACTTGCATCGTGCGCCACTCGGGCAAAGCTCCGCGCTTCATCAACCGTGGTGATCATGGGCGCCATGACCCAGACTTCTGCCGACTCAGACGCCGCGGCCTTCTTGATCGCGAGCAGCTGATCATGAAGTAACGCGGGGTAGACGTCAGCCATCCGGAAACCACGAATCCCGAGGGCCGGGTTGGGCTCCTCCGCGTGCTGGAGGAACGGAAGTGGCTTGTCCGACCCGGCGTCCAGAGTGCGCACCACCACTCGCCGGCCGTTGAACCGCGCGAACACCGAACGGTAAGTAGCCACCTGGTCTGCGATCGATGGCGCCTCAACCCTGTCGAGGAAGGAAAGCTCGGTGCGGTACAGCCCAAGCCCTTCAGCACCACACTCCAGGGCTGCGGACGCATCCCGATGGGAGGCGATGTTCGCCAAGAGGGCCACGCGATGGCCGTCGGACGTGCTGCCTGGGCGCGCAACCTCCTCTCGGTGTGGTCGGCGGGGAGTGCCGGCTGTGGCTTGCTGATCAGTCGTTGGTTCCTTGATCACTTCGCCGGTGCTGCCATCGACCAGCAGCAATGTCCCGTCGGGGATTGCCGTCGCGCCTTGAGCTGCGGCAACCGCTGGAATGCCAAGCGACCGAGCGATGATCGCGGTATGCGAAGTAGGCCCGCCTTCCTCGGTGACGATCGCGAGGCAGGACGTCGCATCGAGTCCAGCAGCGTCTGCTGGCGCAAGATCAACTGCGAGCAATATGAAGGGATGTCCGGGATCGGGTACGCCCGGGACTGCTCGACCGGTGAGTGCAGAAACCATCCGGCTGCGGATGTCGTAAAGATCAGCAACCCGTTCTGCCTGACGTGAGCCGACTCCGCGGAGAGTGTCGGCGACCGAACCGATGGCTTCCCACATGGCACGCTCTGGTGTCAGGCCGCGGTCCAGGATGCGCGTGCTTGCGTCGGCAATGAGATCGGGATCGGTGGCCATTGCCGCAGTTGCCTGGAGCAACTGGCCCACGGTCCCCGCTGCCGAGCTACGGCCCCGCAGCTGCTCGGCCACGTCGTCGGCGGCTGTGGCGAGCCGTCTGATGGCGTCCGGCCGTTCAGCCTCTGGAATGCGGATCGCCGGATCAGGCTCGGTGATCGGGTCGGGCATCCGAAGCGCCGGCCCGACCACTCGCCCAGGGCTGACTCCGAGTGGTTGCTGGCTGCGCGCGTCTTTCTGTGCCCTGAGCTCGCTTTCCTCTGCCCTGAGCTCGTTTTCCTGTGCCCTGAGCCTGCTTTCCTGTGCCCTGAGCTCGTCGAAGGGCACTGGGCCGCGCGCTTCGACAGGCGCCGTGCTGAGCGTGCCGGAGGGCTCAGCGCGCATTTCTCCGAAGCCATCGCGTACCAGCGCAACGATTCGATCGACCGCGGCCTCGGCGCCAGCGCCGTCGGCCTCGATCCGGAGCACATCGCCCGGCAGGGTACCGAGTGACATCAAACCGGTAGGGCTACGCGCCGACACTGGTGCCGCACGCTCGGTCGCGATCGTGACCTGCGCCTCCGACGACGCCAGAGCCTCGACAATGAGCGCCGCGGGTCGCGCGTGAACGCCGTCGGAGTTGACGATCGTTGCCTTCGCAACGACGGCCGGCCGGGCGATGATCACACTTGTGTCTGCAGGCGGCTCAGTTGGGCCAAGCTGAGCGGCCTTCGCCTGAAGTGCCTCCTCGGCATCCCGAGCGACAGCGTCAAGTTGCGCACCTCCAGCAGCTGAAATGACGGCAGCAAAGATGCCTTCGACAAACGCAGCGGGAACCAGCCGGACCTCGATGCCGGGCCTTGGCAGGAACTCCAGAGCAAGTTCGGCACTTATCACAGCTGAACCGAGGTCCATGATCACTGCGACGCCTTCGCCAGCGTCTGCCGCTGCGATGGCCTGGGCTACCGCGGCTGCGTCGGTGCCGAGACGATCATCCGACGTACCGGCCGCGATCTCGATAGGCGGAGCCGGACCATTCACCATCTCCAGCGCTAGGCTCACCGCCGCCCGGGCCAGCTCTGGGCTGTGGGATACCACAACAATTCCCACCATTGCCATGATCAACCTGCGAGCTCGGCAGCCATCGCGTCGAAGAGCAACGACATCGAGGCGGCTCCCGGATCCATATGCCCGGCACTGCGCTCACCCAGATAGCTCGCCCGTCCCTTGCGCGCCACCAAGCGTACGGTTGCGTCTCGACCGGCAGCCGCGGCATCACGTGCAGCGACCACTGCTCTTGCAAGATCACCACCGTTCTCGATCACGGCGTCCATCGCATCCAGAGCCGGCGAGAGCGCATCCACCATGGTCTTGTCACCTGGATCCGCCTTCCCCCGCTCCACGATTCCGGCCAGTCCAGCCCGCAGTCCAGCCGCGAAGGCGGCAAGATCGAGTTCGCCGGCCGAGCCAGTGGCGCGCCCGAAGCGCAGAAGGAAGGTTCCGTAGAGAGGGCCGCTGGCGCCGCCCACTGAGGCGAGCAGTGTCATGGCGACGGTCTTCAGCAGTTCGTTGACGTCCGCCGGATGCATCCCGTCGAGCTTCTCCATTACCGCGGACATGCCTCGCACCATGTTGATGCCATGATCGGCATCACCGATTGCGGAGTCCAGCTCAGTAAGCTCCTCTTGGTTCTTGATCACCAGATCGTGGAAGCGCCGCAACCAGCCGATCAGCTGCTCCATCGTGATCGCGGCATTGGACACGGTCCCTATATTCCCCACCTAAGTCCAGCTGTGTTGACCGGGGCGTCCCACAGGCCGATCCACTCCTCGCTCGCCCGCAGCAGAGTGACCGAGCAGCCGGCCATTTCCAGCGAGGTGATGTAGTTTCCGACGAGATTGCGGGCCACGGTGATCCCGGCTTTGTTGATGATCTTGGCGATTTCGCCGTACATCAGATACAGCTCGATGAGCGGCGTACCGCCCATGCCGTTTACCATGACGATCACCGGACCCGCGGTGAAGTCAAGATCAGCAAGGATCGGCTCCAGCAGTTGCTCGGCGATCTCCCGCGCACTCCCGAGCGCGACCCGGCGGCGGCCCGGTTCGCCATGGATGCCAATGCCGAGTTCCATCTCGTCCTCGGCAAGCTCGAATGTGGGCTTTCCTGCGGCCGGCACGGTGCAGCTCGTGAGGGCCATACCCAGAGAACGGCCGGTGTCGTTCACCGCTCGGGCCAAGGACACCAGCTCCGGAAGGTCGCGGCCCTCCTCTGCGGCGGCACCAACTAGCTTCTCGAGCAGCACTGTCACACCAACCCCGCGACGGCCGGCCGTATAGAGCGAATCCTGGACGGCGACGTCGTCATTGACGACGACCGTGTCGACGGTGATGCCGGTTTCAGCCGCTGCGAGCTCGGCCGCCATCTCGAAGTTCATCACATCGCCGGTGTAGTTCTTCACGATGTGCAGCACACCAGCGCCCGCGTCGACAGCCTTCGTTGCTTCGAGCATTTGATCAGGCGTCGGTGATGTGAAGATCTGTCCAGCACAGGCCGCGTCAAGCATGCCCAGCCCGACGAACCCACCATGCAACGGCTCATGGCCCGAACCGCCACCAGAGACCAGACCGACCTTGCCCGCCTTGGGTGCATCCCCGCGGTAGATGATGCGGTTGGCATGATCAACGCGCACCTCGGGACAAGCAGCCTCGATACCGAGCAGCGCCTCAGCGACAACATCCTGAGGGTCGTTGATGAGCTTCTTCATAGCCGCGACCCTATTGCAGGAGCTCGCGGCACCCACGCCGACTTGTCAGCGCGTATGGTCGCCTGGGCAACCACCGATGCTGACAAGTCGGCGGGCGGGCAGACCTAAGGAGCAGATGGGATGTTCTGGTTGATATGGACGGGGAGAATCAAGGACGTGCCGGCCAGTAATGTGACTTCGGGCAAATCGGCGCACCGGCCACGCGTCCAGGTTGCGTTGGGGTTGTTGCGGAACCATCGCGAGCGCGTGACGCGAGCTCGCCAAGCCGTCATCGAGGTCCTGGACGGCACCGATGAGCACCTCGCCGCCGATGAGATCGTCGCTCGCGCTGAGGCATCGGCTCCTGGAGTGCATCGGGCTACGGTCTATCGCGCTCTAGCGACACTCGGCGACCTCGGGCTGGTCACGCACACCCATGTCGGCGGTTCGGCTACGGTCTATCACCTCGCCCTCCCTGCGCCAACCGATGATGCGGCTTCGGCTACCCACGCCCACCTGCAATGCACTAACTGCCAGGCAGTGATCGATTTCCCGGTGGATGCGCTGGATTCATTGATCACCCGGGTCGACCGTGAGGTTGGCTTCCTCGTCGAACCGCATCATGCTGCCCTGTTGGGCCTCTGTGCGGATTGCCGGCGCTCGTCCCTTTCCGAAAGTGGTCACAAGCCACAGCCCTGAATCGATTCAGGTGTGCCGCTTGCGACCACTTTCGGCAAGAGGTGAGGTGATCGACCCGGCCGTAGGTGAGGCGGTAGGCGGCTGGGTAGGGGCCGAGTGGGCCGACCCGCTCGCGGGCATGGGCTGTGTTAGCTCCTCGAGGCTCGTCGCACCCGGCAGCTGAATGGTGAACTCGGCACCGCCCTGGGCCGATCGACCTGCACGGACCCAGCCACCGTGCTGAGTGACCGTTTGGGCGACGATCGAAAGCCCCAACCCGGTCCCCGCGGTTTGCCGCGCGGTATCGCCGCGGTAGAAGCGGTCGAAGATGAAGGGCATGTCGGCCTCGGCGATCCCGGGACCCTGGTCGGCCACGCGCAGCCTGTCACCCTCCAGCTGCACGCGAATGGTGCCACTCGGCGGGCTCCACTTCACAGCGTTGTCCAGCAGGTTGGTGACCGCACGCTCCAGAGCATCGGAGTCGCCGATGACGTAGAACGGATTGAGCTCAACGTCGAATACCAGCCCGTACGCCCGTCGCCGCACCCGGTCGAGCGCTGAGTTGACGACATTACGGAAGTCCAGAGCTTCTGGGGTGGAGGCGGTTTCATCGCGGGCGAGCTGCACAAGATCACCAATCAGATCGGTGAACTCCACCAGCTGGGCCTTGACATCGGCCAAGATCGCGATTCGATCTTGCTGCCGCAACATGCCGCTCTCGGGGTCGGCAGCGAGCAGCTCGATATTGGTTCGGAGGCTGGTGAGCGGGGTACGAAGCTCGTGCCCAGCATCGGCAATCAGCCGCGCCTGGCGATCCTGCGATGAGGCCAGTGATCGAAGCATCTGGTTGAACGACTCGGCCAGCACCGCGATGTCGCCGGAAGCCTTGATCGTGATCGGCGTCAGCTCCTTGGTGACGCTGACATGTTCGACGGCCGCAGACAGTTCCCGTACTGGACGCAGGCTGGAGCGGGCCACGTACGCGCCAACCACGGCGGCGATGATCACACCAGCCACGCCGAAGATGATCAAGACCAGCCACAGAGAGCTGAGGATGTCATTCGTCGGCTGCAACGGCCGTCCCAGAACCAGTGCGTAGTTTCCAAGATCAGTGATCGGTACAGCGACGATGCGGTACGCCTCGCCGCCGGTCGTCACGCCAGACCTCGCCGAGTAGCCGCTCTGCAACCGAGCAACGGCCAGCTCCTCGTCGCCCAGCACAAGATGATCACGTTCGTCGGGCACGTTGAAGATCTCGCCGTCGGTGCGGATCGCAGCCACACTGACATTCCCGGCCCGCAACGCGCGCTCAGTAAGGCCACCGAGCGTCCGAATGTCCTGGGCAACCGGCACCACCGCCAGCGATGTCGCCGTCTCGACCATCTCGGCGTCCAATGCCCGGTACAGCGAGATCCGTAATGTCAAGTAGCCGGCCACGCTCGTCACTGCGACGGCCAAAGCCACGGCGACTGTGGTCAGGTACGCGACACGGCGCTGCAGCGGCAGGGCTCGCAGCCAGGCCCTTAACCGACGAAACACCGCAGACCTTTCGCGATGGGCCGCGAGCTGATCATGGTGGCGTCTCGCGAAGTACGTAGCCGACCCCTCGTACGGTGTGGATCAGGCGGGACTCGTCGGCCGCCTCGGTCTTACGGCGCAAGTAGCCGATGTAGACCTCCAGCGAATTCGCCGTGGTCGGGAAGTCGAAGCCCCAGACCTCGTTCAGCAGCCAGCTGCGCTCCAGCACCCGCCGCGGATGGCGCATGAACGCCTCGAGCAAGGCGAATTCGGTGCGGGTCAAGTTGATCGGCCGGGTCCCGCGTAGCACCTCCCGAGTCTGGGTGTTCAACACAAGATCGCTGAACGACATGTTTTGCGCCGACGGATCGGTCGAGTCGGCTAGTGTGCCGGCACGCCGCACCAGGGCGCGCAGCCGCGCGAGCAGCTCGTCCAGCGAGAAGGGCTTGGCCATGTAGTCGTCGCCACCCGCGTCGAGTCCGTCTACCCGATCGCCGACCGCGTCGCGGGCGGTGAGCACCAGGATCGGCACATCGTTCCCGGCTGCTCGCAGCATCCGGGTTGTTTCCAGGCCATCCAGCCGCGGCATCATCACATCCATGATCACCGCATCCGGACGGATGGCGGCCAGTCGCGCGAGCGCCTGAACCCCGTCTTCGGCACCACTTACCTCATAGCCGTTGTACTCCAGGGAACGCTTCAACGAGTCGCGAACGGCTTGATCATCGTCGACCACCAGGATGTGCATGCACCCAGCGTGCCAGACAAGTAACGCTGCGCGGCTTGAGCCGCTCGCTCATGTGTCTTGAGCCGCTCGCTGATGTGCCCTGAGCCATCGCTGATGTGCCCTGAGCCATCGCTGATGTGCCCTGAGCCCGTCGAAGGGCATTTTGCGCGGACTTCGACTGGCGGCGCCTGCATCTCTCGCTCAACTCGCAGGTAGCGGCTCAGCGAGTGCATCAAGCACAGCAGGCCGTGGAACCGGATCGGGCATTCCGCGGACAGCGGTGCGACACGCCGACCAGATGACGCGCGGGCTGAACAGCATCGCCGGCGCCGCCATCAGGTGGTAGACGCGGGCGAAGGCCAGGTAGGCATCACGGTCACCGTGGGCGGTGAGCCGCCCCAAGTGGCCGCTCCAGAGACCGAGGAGCCGTTGGATCGGTGACTGAGTGCCGGAACTGCTCGGGTGCCGCAGATCCTCAGTCGTCGCAACCGACCATGGCAGGTCGGCCGTTGCACCGATCCGGCGTTGCAGCCGCCTTGTCTGCATCGGTCCGCGGCCGGCTGGCGTACGGTCTCGCCTCAGGGCGTCTCGGATCAGAAGGGCTTGGCAGGCCGCGACCGTAATGCCCTGTCCGTACACGGGATTGAAGGCGCAGTACGCGTCACCAACTGCAAGCAAGCCGTCCGGCCAGGTCCGGGACTCCCCATAGCGATGACGGCGGTTGCCGGTTTGCCGGTGGATGGCTATACGACTGACTGGCTCCAGATGCCGGGTCAGGTCGGCGATAGCCGGATCGGGCAGCGCCGCGAGAAACTCATCGAACTCATCGACACTCCGCGACGGACGGCGATCACCGTAGCCCACAGCAACCACGAGCCAGTTGTCGCCTTCCACTGGAATCGCCAAAGCTCCTCGCCCGGTTTGCGGAGTGGCTGCGATCATCACAGCGGTGTCCAACGGCAGCTCACGGATGACCCGGTAGGTCCGGCAGGCATAGCCCAGGCGAGCATCCACGGTCAACGGCTCGCGCAACGGGATCCTCAGCTCCGTCAGCCAGTACGGCAGCCGAGATCCCCGTCCGGAGGCGTCAATCACCAAGTCGCCCTCGACTGTCGTTGCGTCCTCACAGATCACCTGCCAGTGTCGGGCGCTGCGGCGAAGCTCAGTGACTCGGACGCCCTCGTGCACCGTTACACCGGCGAGGCGTCTCACCCGCTCACGTACCAGGTACTCCAGCAGGGGCCGGGTCGCCGAGACGGTCTCGTAGGCCGGGATCCAGGTGGGCGACCAGCCATACTCCCCCAGCCAGGCCACGGTGCCGGTGTCGAAGGGCACGGCGCCATGGCTGAGCAGGTCTTCCCGGATACCCGGCAGCAGCTCCTCAGCCGCCAGCAGACCCCGATGCAACAGGACGTGAGGCTGCCGGCCTTGCGGCACCCCCTTACGAGGAGCAGCGCCCTCGGGGAGCGCATCGCGCTCAATGATCATTACCCGCGCGCCAGCCGCGGCCACAGCGGCAGCAGCGAAAAAGCCGGCGAGACTCGCGCCGATGATCACGACGTCTCGCTGCCTGAAAGTGATCATGGAATCAACAGGCTACCCGGGAACCGAAACCGCAGCGGCAACTGCGCGAAAGCCGCTGCCCGGGTAAACAGCTCGCACCACTTCCTCCTCCTCAGCCCTATCGATGCTGCGGGGTGCTGCCCCAGCAGCTCCCCGGGTTCGAATGCGCTGATCAGTACGTCGGTGAAATACCTGTCGAAATTCCATTGGGCAAAACTGTGCGGGATGGCGTGTTAGTCATTTTCATCACTGCCGCCAATACGCAATGCTGGTCTGGTGGGCATTCCACGGGCCCAAACTCAAGATCGAACCTTCAGTCGGATCTGGCTATGGGCGATCGCCGTAGCTGCGATCGCCTTTCTGTTCCGGCTGGTTCCTGTGCTGCGCGGCGGCGGGCTCTTCGGCATTGGTAACTACGACGATGGGGTGTATTACGCCGCGGCTACCGGGTTGATCCACGGCCTGCTTCCCTATCAGGACTTCCTGCTGCTGCATCCACCAGGAATGCTGCTGCTCTTGGCACCCTTCGCGCTCGTCGCGCAACTGATCGGTGACTCCTACGGTTTCGCTGCCGCACGTGTGGCGTGGATGTTACTCGGGGCCGTGAACGCCGTCCTGATCTGGAAGATCCTGAGGCCCATTGGCCTGATCGCAGCCGTGTTCGGTGCGCTCGGGTACGCCGTGTTCCACCCAGCCGTTTACTCTGACAAGTCGACGCTCCTGGAGAATCCGGCGACGACGGCGCTTCTGATCGCCATGCTCTTGCTGCAACCACTCGTCTACGACAACTCGCTGCCCCGCGCTAAGGTCTTTGCGGCCGGCGCGTTGCTCGGGCTGACGGTCACGATCAAGGTCTGGGGAGTCATTACCGTCCTGATCGTTCTCGGCTGGTTGCTGCTACTACGCCGGTACGGCGCGGCGCTGCGAGTCATGATCGGAGCCGCAGCCGCCGCGACCGTGATCTGTCTACCGTTCTTCGCCGCCGCCCCAACGGCAATGTGGAACCAGATCGTACGCGACCAGCTCGCCCGCCGCGGCGGCGATGACGTCACGCCACTGGGGCGGCTCGATGTCATGGTTGGCCTCGGCATCATCGGCCGTCCGCACATGCCCGTAACTGTTGCCGCTGTAGTAGCGCTGCTCATTTGTGCGCTCCTCGCCTGGCGCTACGGCGAGGCGCGGCTTGCTGTGCTCTTGATGGTGGGGCAAGGGGCATTCCTGCTCACCACACCCACCTGGTTCCCGCACTTCGCAGGCTTTACGGCAGCTCCCGTTGCCCTCACCGCCGGTGCGGCGATCGGCCGCGTGACCGCACTGGCCCGAGCCGGACCGGCCCGGATCGCCATCAGCGCCATCGCTGCTGTCGCGCTGCTGGCGTACGCGAGCGGCTGGAGAGACATCACCTACAACCGTCCACTCCCCGAGAACTTCCGCGCCTTCACGGCCGGCGCCCCGGGATGTGTCACATCCGACGACGCGACTGCGCTGGTGGAAACCGATTCCTTGAGTCGCAACCTAGATCGCGGTTGCCAGTTCATTGCCGATCTTGGCGGCCACTCCCATGACATGGCGGCCGCAGCAGGACTGAGAGTGTCACGCAATCGAAATCAAGCCTTCCAGCGGTTCGCGCTGGACTACCTGCGCGGCGGTTCGGTGACGATCTTGATCAGATATCGTGGCGGCCAAGGCTTCAACGCGAAGACCACTGCCGTTCTTGATCAGTGGCCGTTGCTGGCGCGCTCGGGCGGGTTTCAGGTGCGCCGACCGGTCGAGCTGGGTCGATCGGCAAAGAGAGAGTCACCGAAGCCCCAGCGTCGTTAGCCAGGTTCACGGCACCGCCATGGGCCTCCGTGATGGCCTGCACAATGGCTAACCCGAGGCCGGTGCTCCGCCCAGTGCTGGCCGTTGGTGCAAAACGCTCGAAGGGATGGGCCAGATAACTATCAGCGAAGCCGGAACCATGATCACGGACCTGGATCTCGACGGCATCACCGCTGCGTCGAGCGACTAGTTCCACACTTCCCGCGCCATGCGTCAGGGCATTGTCCATGAGGTTGCCCAAGGCATATTCCAGGCGCTGCCGGTCCGCCGTGATCACGCTGTCGTCTGAGCGAACCGAGATCGTCCTTCCATCCAGCTGTGCTCGACCCCGGCAGCGTTCGGCAACCTCGGTCAGCAGATCACGAACCTTCACGGACTCCCAGTTGAGGCTCAACCGTTGTTCGTCCGCTGCGGCGAGCAGTAGCAGCTCTTCGGTCAATCCGCTGAGCCGGTCGGTCTCCTCGCCGATCGAGGCCATGGTCGTTCGAAGATCATCACCTTTCGTGGACACGGATTGGGCCAGCTCCACCTCGGCCTTGATGATCGCCAGGGGCGTACGGAGCTGATGGCTGGCGTCGGCCAGGAACCGACGCTGCCGCTCCAACGCATCCCGCTGAGCGGCCTGCGCCCGCCCGATTCGATCGAGCATGTCATTCAAGGTGCGGCCGAGGCGCCCGATCTCGTCAGCGACCGGTGACACCGGCAGCCGCGGACCCTCACCATCGGCAAGATCAACGCCGCTGATCGCGGCCGCGCGCCGCCGCAAATCCTCGACCGGACGCAGGGCAAGCCCGGATACCCAGTAGCCGATGCCGCAGGAGGCGAGCAGAGCGGCAGTCAGTCCCACGAGTTCCGCACCGAAAATTGAGGCCAGCGTCTGAGCCCGCTCGTCGAGCGAATCGGTGACCAGCACGATGTAGGGCGCGCCCATCGCTTGGACCGGCTTGGCGAAGATCCTGACCGACTCGTCAATCGATGCATCGCCAGGCCGATCGACAAACAGCTCCTCACTGGCTGCGATTTTCAGTTGCTCAGGCGTCAGCAGCTTGACGTCGGCGTACGAGCTTGCTTCCACGACCCTGCCGTCCGGAGTCAGGATCTGGGCGATGGTCTCGTCCCGCTCCAGATCCTCAGAGTGCGTGGCGGACAACTCGGAAATGGACTCCTGCCTCAACAGTGCGCTGAGCTGGTCGGCGCGCATGCGGAGGTCCCGTTCGATGGTGACGTCCACGTCAGCGGTGAGCTTGGTGTGCAGAAAAACGCCAACCGCTGTGAGCACCACCGTCAAGGAGAGCGCAAATGCCAGAGTGAGCCTCCAGCGGATCGGCAAGCGGCTCATGTGGCCCCCTCCTCGGTGCGGAGCCGGTAGCCGTAACCGCGTACGGTCTCAATGCTCTCCGTGCCAAATGGGCGGTCGACCTTCTGGCGAAGGTATCCGATGTAGACATCGACAATGTTTGACCGATTGTCGTAACTGTCGTCCCAGGCGCACTCCAGCAGGTCGAAGCGGGACACCGCCTCACCCGGCCGCCGCATCAACGCCTCCAGTAAGGCAAATTCCTTCCGCGTCAACTCGATCTCCACGTCCCCGTGATGCACGGTGCGCGCCGCCGGATCCAACCGAAGCTCACCGACCGTCAGCACCGGCATCCGAACATCCCGGGGTCGCCGCGCCAGCGCTCGCAGCCGGGCGAGCAACTCGGCAAAGGAGAAGGGCTTGGCGAGGTAGTCGTCTGCGCCGCTGTCCAGCCCGGTGACTCGATCATGGATCGTGTCGAGTGCAGTGATCATGAGCACTGGTGTAGTGACTCCGTGCTGGCGAAACTCACGGCACAGCGTGAACCCATCGGTGTCTGGAAGCATCACGTCCAGGGTGATCGCGTCGTACGCCGTGGCCGTCGCCATGTACATCGCCTCATCGCCATCGGTCGCGACGTCAGCCGCCAATCCCTGTGCGGTCAAACCTTTCCGCAGCAGTCTCGCGAGCTTGGGCTCGTCCTCGACGATGAGAACTCGCACAACATCAGGATTTCACGCAGATCGGCGGCGAACCATAGGGAATTTATGTGTGCGCATTTGAGCACTGATCACGGATTGGGCCTGCCAAGCGGTCCGGTGCCAGCCTTTGGAGCCACCTTGTCGACCTTGATCAGCTCCTCACGACCTGCGCCGCCAGAGATGTCCATAGCAAGCAACGGCCCAACGCCTGGCGCGTAGAACTTGTACTCCACCACATCCGGCTCGATGGCGCTGGTGTCCATCGTGACCAGCGCATTTTTGTATGGTCCGGCCTCCACCTCGACCAGATGGTTCATAGCGAGCACCTCGCCGTTGTCTTCGGCCTCACCTTTCTTGTACTCCTGGCGATACTTCTGGCCGACCTGCGGCTGAGCAGGCAGCATGATGCCAGGGAGCGCTCCGTCAGCGCCGGCCTCCCAGGAACCATCGCGGCTGACGGCCTTGCCGTCCTCGAATTCGACGGTGTCCTCGCCCATGTACCAGATATTTCCGTCCGAGTCCTGGGCATACCAATCGAGTGTGTCCTCGATGATCTGCCCCTCGCTTCGCGCCGTATCACGGACCACTCGGGCTGTAATGCCATTGGCCAGCTTCTTAGTGTCCGTCGTGACGACGATAACGACCTCCTGCGGAGGCTCACCCGCCTCCGCAGTGCGGTACGTCCAGCGAGTGCCAGGCCTCATCGGCCAGTAAGGATTGGTGATGTCGGCACTGAAACTAGCTGGATCGAGGTTCACCGGATCCGCCCCGATAGGCAGCTCGGATCCAGCAGAAGACGTACTACCTGGCTGGCTTTCAAGTGCCGGCGGGCTGGCCGGATTTGTGCCAGAAGGTGCGTTCGGACCGCCTGTACAGCCCGCACAAATGAGCGTGGCAGCAAGCAGCAACGGCCACGCGTGTCGTGGTTCCATCTCTTAGTTCCTCCCCGAGTCCCTTGCCGGCGAACATTACAACTGACCGATGAGAAACCGGTGAGAGGGCCGAGGCAGGGCTCCGGCGGTTCAATACCCAGCTGAACTGGACTTAAGATCGGCTGCGCAGTAATCCGCCGATGTGCTCTAACAGACCCGGCATGGCAGCTTCGATGGCGGTGAGGGTGTCGTAGAAGCCTGCGTCGGATCCAAACCAGGGGTCCGGCACACCTGACCCTGGCACAGCCGCAGGATCGAAATCGGTGAGTAGCCGCACCCTGCTCGGATCAGGAGCAAGCTCCAGAACACGCTCTAAGTGAACGTTCTCCATTGCGACCACGAGATCGGCTGACTCGATCCGGGCTTCGGTGATCCTGCGGGCGCGATGGTCGGCGTACCTGTATCCGTACTCCTTGAGGACCGCGGCGGCCCGATGGTCCATCGGATCGTCATATTTCTCAGAGATCGTGCCCGCGCTGGTGAACTCGACGCCCGTGATGCCTGCGTCAGCGGCGGCGCGTTCTGCGACCCGCTCGGCTATGGGTGAGCGGCAGATATTTCCCAGACAGACGAAGACGACGCGTACGGGGCGAGAATGCTTTCCTTCAGCCACGTCTTCAATCGTCCGGGTCGGGCAGGAAGACGTTCAAGACAAAGCTCACGATCGAGATGATGATGGCGCCGAGCACCGCGGTCCAGAATCCGTCGACGTCCCAACCAAGATCAAACAAGCTGGCCAGCCACGACGTGAGCAGCAACATGCAGGCATTGATCACGATTAGGAACAAACCCAAGGTCAGCAGTATCAGCGGTGCCGTGAACAGAGCGAAGAGCGGCTTGATGATCGCGTTCAGAATCCCGAAGATCAACGCCACGATCAACAGCGTGATGATCTTGCTCGCGGTGCTCGAGCCAGTCAGAGTGATGCCGCTCAAGATCCACGTTGCGATTGCCAGAGCTGCGGCGTTCACCACCAGCCTCAAAATGAACCTCATACAATCGATCGTCCCACGAATCGCAAATCGGATACTGAACGACACCAGGCGACGACCTCCGAAACCGTCCCCAGTTGAGCGACTGGCGTGCGTCTCGGCCGCGCGATGATCACCACCGGGATACCCGAGTCGCCCGCTGCATCGAGCTTGGCCACAGTGGCAGCACCGCCTGAGTCCTTGGTGATGAGCGCATCAATGGCATGCTCGGAAAAGATCCGGCGCTCGCCTGGGTAACCGTAGGGTCCGCGGGACATGATCAGGTTCCAGCACTGCGGGAGCGGCTCGGTGGGCGGATCGACCAGCCTGACCAGCACATCCCGGTCGGCCCAGGGCAGAAAATCTGGCAGCGACTGTCGCCCTGTGGTGAGGAACGGCCTCAGGGAAGCATCGGCGGCCTCTCGTGCGGCAGCGGCGTCGGCCACCCAGATCCATGAGCCAGAGCGCGGGTGTTCGCGCCAGCCTGGACGTTCCAGCCGAACCAGCGGCGTGCCGGTCAGCGTCGCCGCCTGGTGCGCGTTATGGCTGATCGTCGTTGCGAATGGATGGGTGGCATCCACCAGCGCGGAAGCGTGCTGCCGGTGCAGGTAGTCGGCGAGGCCCTCGGCACCGCCGAAGCCGCCAATCCGGACGCGGCCTGGCGGCAAGCGTGGAGCGTTGACTCGTCCGGCAAGCGAGGAGATCACCTCGACGCGGGCTGCTACCAGCGCGGCCGCCAGCTGTCGCGCCTCAGCGGTACCGCCCAAGATCAGGATCGCCACGATCGCAACCCACGAATCAGGACGGCTAGGGCCAGCGCGCTCATCGACACGGCGGACGCGAGGCGACTAGCCCGAGCGATGTCAGCGACAGCGACCGGCCGACCGTTGCCTAGGATGCCGCGATCTTCTACGGCACCGTGATAGGTGTTCCGTCCCCCAAGCCGGACATCGAGAGCGCCGGCAAATGCCGCTTCCACGACACCGGCATTAGGGCTGGGATGCCGGCCCGCGTCACGAAGGACAACATCGATCGCACGCTGTGGGTGGCCCCCTACCAGAGGCGCCCAGGCCGCAGCGCCCAGCGCCGCCAGCCGCGCCGGCACCCAGTTGGCCAGGTCGTCCAGCCGGGCGGCTGCCCAGCCAAACCGCAGATAGCGCGCCGAGCGGTGCCCGATCATGGCATCCAACGTGTTGGCGGCCCGATAGCCGAACAATCCCGGCACGCCGGCGACTGCTCCCCACAGCAGCGGAGCAACGACCGCATCCGAAGCGTTCTCCGCAACCGATTCCACGGTGGCTCTCGCCAACTCCTCCGTGGACAGTTCGGCGGTGTCTCGGCCGACCAGATGACGAACCTGGCCTCTGGCAGCGACCAACTTTCCGCCCGTTAACTGCCCCGAAACAGTAGCGGCCTCCCGGTTCAGCGATTGGCCGCCGAGGACGGCCCAGGTGGCCGCAGCGGTCATGATGACCGTTGCCGACGAGCGATGAGAGGCCAGCCGCTCGAGCGCTGTGCCCAATCCAATAACCGCTCCCGTCAAGGCCGCGGTGTGTAGCAAGCCAGCAGTCTGCCTATCGGCATAGCAGCGGGCCTCCAGCCAGGATGCGGCGGCGCCAAAGGCAGCGACTGGATGACCACGCCGCGGATCGCCGATGGCTCGATCGGCCAGGTATCCCAACGCGAGCCCAAGCGCCGACGGCCAGTGCCTCGATAGAGTCATCGGTGATGGGCCCTTTGATCGATCCCGACGTCACTATCCCTGATCGCCGCATCCTGATCACGGGAGGAGTGCGCTCCGGCAAATCCCGTTACGCCGAGACGCTGTTCGCCGAGAGTGACGAGGTCACCTACGTAGCTTCCGGGCCGGTACCTGATCCTGCCGCTGATGCCGAGTGGGCAGCACGAATCGCCGATCACCGTGTTCGGCGACCTGCGCACTGGAGCACGGTTGAGACCACGGACGTCGTTGGGGCGTTGCGGAATGTCTCGGGGGCGATCTTGATCGATTGCCTGGGCACGTGGCTGACCGCGATGATCGACCGGCTCGGCACGTGGGATGAGCCGCTGCCCAGCTGGCAAGCTGCCTTCAGTGAGCAACTGGACGATCTCGTCACGGCGTGGAGCGCCCGGCGCGGCCTGGGGGTCGCGGTAACCAACGAAGTCGGCTGGGGATTGGTGTCGACGTATCGATCGGGTCGGGTGTTCACCGAGTTGTTGGGAGAAGTCAATCAGGCGATGGCCGCGGCCAGCGACGAAGTGATCATGATCATTGCGGGACGAGCCTTGCGCGTCTGAGTTCATATGATCATCACGACCAGCATGACGGTCAGGGCGACCTCGATCGCAGCGCCCATCACATCACCGGTGACACCACCCAGCCGGCGTACACAGCGATAGACCAGCATCGCGACCAGCAGCGCAGCAGCCACCGTAGCGAGCGCTCCGCTGGCCGGGCTCTGACCGGAAAGCCAGGCGGCACCGATCATGATCAGTAGTACCACCAACCAGCAGCCCGCGGCTGCCGGACGCGGCACCGTGCCTGCCATCGCGACTCCCAGGCCGTCACCCCTGGCAGCGGGCACGCCGCGTGCGCAGGTCAGGCACAATGCCGCGCGCGAGCAGCACACCACCGCACCGACCAGCAAGGCACCAGCCAATCCTTGGATCAGTTCACCGACTGCCACTGCCTGCAGGCCGATCACCACAATCAGCGCCACCACACCCATGGGCCCGACGTCGCCGCGCCGCATCACCATCAGGGAACGCTCCGCGCTCCATCCTGAGCCGAAGCCGTCGACCGTGTCTGCCAGTCCGTCCAGATGCAACGCCCGGCTACCGAGGGCCAATCCTCCGACCACCAGTAATCCGAGTACCAGAGGCGGCAGCCCAGCGAGTCGGCCGAGCCAGCCCACGAGTGCGACTGCCGTAGCCAGCGGGAGTACAGCCAACGGAGCGATGATCATGGCCCGGCGTGCGGTACGGCGGTCGATGTCAGCGATGGCGCCGCATGGCACGATGGTCAGCGTCCCAACCGAGAGCCGCAGCGCGTCGAGCATGATCGCCTCAGCTGACTATGTGCCCCTGAGCCTGTCGATCGGCATCAATCGGCGCTTCGACAGGCTCAGCGGGCATGCGGAGATCGTCAAGGAGAGCCACCTCACGTAGCGCGAGAACGGCCGACCGCAATACCGGTAGCGCTGTGAGCGCTCCGGTGCCTTCGCCGAGTCGCAGACCAAGATCAAGAATTGGTTCCAGGCCCAGCTTGTCGAGAGCCAGTTGCTGCGCCGGCTCGGTAGAGCGGTGGCCGGCCGCGCACCACGCCACGACACCTGACTCCAGATCCTCGGCCACGGCCGCTTCGGCGAGGGAGACAACCCCATCGAGCAGCACCGGAACCCGGCTACGAGCTGCGGTACGGATGAAGCTGACACCTGCCGCAATGTCGGCCGACCCCAACGCCGCAAGCCGCTGGAAGGGATCCACGGCACGCTCGCCCACGCGATTCAGCGCTGCGGCGACCACCTGAGTCTTGTGTCGCAGCCGATCGTCGTCCACCCCGCTGCCCCGCCCCACAACCTCCTCGGCCCGCTGGCCGAAGGTCGCAGCCACCAAAGCAGCTGCCGGCGTGGTGTTGCCGATTCCCATATCGCCGATGATCAACATGTCGGCACCGGCCGCGATCTCCGTTTCTGCGATCGCCTCGCCGGCGCGCACGGCGTCGCGGCAGTCCTCAGCTGTCAGTGCATCGGCCTGATCGATCGGGCGTGAGGAACCGATGTGGTAGGCCGAAACCTCCGCCGGAACTTCCTCAAGATCATCATCGACACCCAGTTCGAGAACCCGCAATGCGACGCCATGCTGCCGAGCAAGGCAGTTGGCGCCGGCCACGCCCGCGACAAAGGCCCGCACCATAACCGCGGTGACCTCCCGCGGATAGGCAGAGACACCGTTGGCGGAGACACCATGATCACCGGCCAGGATCACTGCCCGGACCCGGTCCAAGGGACGCGGTGGGCAGGCTTCCTGGCAGGCCGCGACCCAAGCGGCCAAGTCCTCCAACTGGCCGAGTGCACCCTGGGGCTTGGCCAATGCGTCGAGACGGCGCCGGGCCTCGGCGTACACGCCGGGTGATGGTGGGGTGATCATGTTACCCAGACTGCTCCACGTAGTCGGGCTCGATCACGCCAAGATCAGTGCGACGTTGCAGCCGGTGCAGCAGCTCGCCGAGCGCCAGTCCAAGCGCTGCCCAGAGCACCAGCTGGATGATCAGACTCGCAGCCCGGAACTCGTACAGAACCGTAGCCGGGAAGTCGGCTGGCACCTCGGAGTAGCTCGGTAGCAGCGCGACCGCGGACAGGGTCACGAGCAGATAGCCGCCGATGGCGCTCAGGGTGGCGTACCAGCCGCCCCATCGAGCGGTGAGCCTCCGACCGACCAGCACCGCTGTGGCCGCGGAGATGATCGAGATGGCAAGCATGATGAAGAAGAGGGCGGTGCGGCCACCGATGGTGTTCGGGTCGCCGACCGCGGGCGGGTTCGGCGGATAGGCCACGAAGGGCAGCAAGCTGACGCTGACGAAGCCGATCGCAGCAACGGAAAGGCTGACACCGCGTACGCCAAGCCTGCCGAAGCGGCCCAGGGCAAGTGCGCTGATCACTCCGACCAAACCGCCGAGAGTGACACCAGCGACCGCCGTCGCGGTCAATAAGCCCAATGTGGACTGCAGCGAGCGCGGCACATCGGTAACACCTGCCTCATCGCTCACCGTGGGCTCATCGCCTACGTGATCATGATCGACCCCGGCAGACTCCTCGATCGCGATGGCGGCATTGACGGAAGGCTCACCAATCACATATGCCACGCCGAAGGCGACAAGACCTGCAAACAGGCCCGCGAGCAGGCCCCTAACCAGGAAATCGCGTGCAGAGCTCATGCCTGGGCTCAGTGGCACGGAAAGCCGAGCAGGTGGCGCCCGTCGTGCACCCACTCATGGACTCCATTGCCAGAGAACATCGCCGCCGCGCCCTGCTCAGCGGAGATGAAGTACATCGCGACCAGCAGCAGCATTCCGGCAAAGATCAGCCAAGGCAGCAGTTGGCGGAGAGAAAACGGTGGAGTCGCGACTACGACAGGTGCGGTGTGGGTGACTTCTGACATCATTCCTCCTTCGGGTTCCTGCGACCCGCGTTGACGGAGCTCGTCGGAGGGAGGGTCTGACTCGAGCGTGGCAGTGCAGTTCGTTCAGCTCACACAGTGGCGCGACCGTGCCGGATTCTCACCGAACTTCCAGGTCCTCCGCGAACCTTTGCACTGTATCGTCACGCGGCTGACTTGTCAGCGACAGCAATGGGATTGGCACTCTGACGAGCTGTTCGCGCATTCCGACTCCTTCGTCGCTTGCGTTGCGACCGAACCGAACACGCGGCCAAACCCCGCAAGCTCCTGCAGTCGTCGGAGCGAACACCTCGTCATAGTGCAAGCATGCTATAGCCCGCTAAGAGCCTGACAAGTCTGCTGGAGGAGGCGCCGATAGGTATCGTGCGCGCATGATGAGCGACTCGGACTCCGGCCCGATTGGTGAGGTGGGCGTGTGAGGTTGGTACCCACCGGGGGCGTGGCGGGAGAGATTGCCAGCCACCCTTCCGCGATCTTGCTTGTGGTTCAGCTGATCGGCGTGCTCGTCTACCCCTTCATGGAGGAGGGCGGCGTGGGCGGCGTCGTCTTCGAGGCGTTCGGCGCACTCGTGCTCGCCCTGGCGATCTGGGCGACGCGGGAATCGGCAGGACCGACCTGGATCGCCGTGACCCTGGCGGTCGGGGCATCGTTGCTCTCGATCGCCGATGCGATCCAGCCCACTCCCGTCCTGAGTGCCGCCTCAGCAGTGCTGCATGCGCTTTTCTACTTCTGGGCCGCTGCCAGCCTGATGGTCTACATGTTGTCGGATCGCACCATCACCACAGATGAGCTGTACGCCGTCGGTGCGACGTTCACCCTGGTCGCCTGGGGGTTTGCCTACATATTCGAGCTCCTGCAGTTTTTTCAACCAGGCTGTTTCATCGCGGCGGTGAACTCTGACCAGTCACGCAGCTGGATGGAGCTGCTGTTCCTGAGCTTCACCAACCTGACCAGTACCGGTCTGTCGGACGTCATCCCGGTCACGGACCAGGCACGAGCAGTGGTGATGATCGAACAGGTCGCTGGTCTGGGCTATGTCGCGCTGTTCGTCTCGCGGTTGGTCGGTCTCACCGTCGCATGGCAGATGATCGCCCCTGATGGCAAGCGGCCCAACCCCTGATGGCGCAACGGCTCCTCGTGGTGGCCCACGCCGCAACGTCGGCAACCAGGGCATTGGTGTTCGGCGAGCCTGGTGCATCGATGCTCGCAGGAGAAATTCGGCGGCTGAATGGTCGTGTTGCGTGCTGGCTCAGTGGACCTGAAGAGGCCTGCCAGGCGACCGCGGAACGCCTCGGCGGACATGCCGAACCAATCCAGGACTTGCGGGACTGCGACTTTGGGACGTGGACCGGCAAACCGCTCGTTGATGTTGCCTCCCAGGATCCGTCCGGGCTGGAAGCCTGGCTTCGGGACCCACATGCCACTCCTCACGGCGGAGAAAGCCTGGCTGAGTTGATCAATCGAGTGGCCTGGGTACTTGATGATCATCCCTGGCCGGACGGCCGAAGCGTCGTGGTGGCAACTCCGCTCGTGGCGCGAGCGCTACTGGTGAGTGCTCTTGGCGCCGCGCCGAAGGTGATCTTTCACATCGACGTCGCACCGCTCGGTCGGGCTCTGATCTCTCGGAGTCAGCAGCTGTGGCGGCTTGGCCGACTCGAGCCCGGCGAGGCCCGACGCTGGGACGAGATCGTTGACTCCTGGCGTTGATCAATCGCCGGGGATAGCGTCGTGGCCATGTCAAAGATGACTCCGGTGAACATGTCCGTCGCGGAGGTTCATGCTGCCGCCGGCCTGGCGTCAGGCGCAGATATGCCGACCCCGCCCAAGGCCGATGAGCTGGATAACTGGGCTCAGGAGGATTACAGCCTGAGTGCCAGCGCAGCGGCGAGCGTGGGATTTCCGGTCGGCAACCTCAATGCCGCAGTCCAGCGCAATGCACTCATGTTCGGATCAGCCCGTTGGAAGGATGTGACCGCTGGTGAGCACACTTACCGCTTCGGGGTCGCCTTGCGTGCGTTGGTCGTCGTGTCCGACATCAAGGGAAGTGCAGCCCTGACGTTGCCGATTGTCGCCGCCAAGGTTGAACTCGAAGGAGCTCGGGCGTCGGCTCAACTACTGGTGCGCGGATACAAAGGCGACACCTTGGGTGGGCTGCTCCCAACCTGGCAGTCGTTCGGAGTCGATTCCTACGCCCAGTACATGAGTGCCGTGTCAGAGCTCCAGAAGACGATCATGGGCGATGCAACCAACATCCAGTCGGAACTGCTGGCCACCACCCTGGTCGACTCGAAAATTCCTACCCCGGCCGAGGCGATCGGCTCAGTCTATGGACTTCATGCGATCGCCGAAGGCGCCACTCTCGCTCACGCCCTGGACAAGCTCGGGGTTGACGACCGTGAGGTATCGGAAGCCCTGAAAGCCCTGTACCGGAGCAGGATCGGCGAGGATGATCGTGCTGTCCCTGACCCGCAGCAACGACGGGATGCTCTCGATCAACTCCACGGCTTTCACCTCAGCCGGAGCTGGTTCAAAGGTTGAATCAGGTGATCTTGGCGTCCACCGCGGCGCTGCCAAAGATCACATCGGCCACCATGGCCGCGGCTCCCATGATCCCGGCTCTGTCCCCCAGCGCGCTGGGCGCGATGGCGAGCCGAGCAGTTGCCAGCGGTTGGCTGCGCGCCAGCAGGGTCTCGCGTACGCCGAGCAGGAACCGCTCGTGCGCGTGCACCACGTCGCCGCCGATCACCACAACGTCGGGATTCAGCAGGCTGACCGCCGTCGACAAGACATCACCCAGCGCCTGGCCGGCCGCAGTGACAACCCGGACGGCATCGGGGTTCCCGGCGCGTACCAGCTGAACAACATCACGCATGGTCGACGGCGCGTGACCAAGACGACGCAAGTCACGCACCATCGCACGCCCGCTGGCGATCGCGGCGAGACAGCCGCGAGCCCCACAACTGCTGCAGGTCTCCTCGACTCCGGTGATCTTGGCGTGCCCAATGTCGCCTTCGGCCGAGTCCGTACCCCGGAGCAACTCGCCGTCGATGATCACTGAGGCTCCGATGCCGGTGCCCACCTTGATGAACAGCACTTGATGGGCGTTCGGGTATATCCGGCGCTGCTCGCCTAGACCCATGAGGTTGGCGTCGTTGTCAACGACCGTGGGCACGCTGAAGTGGTCGGCCAAATGATCTTGGACTGGGTAATTGTCCCATCCCGGCATGCTGATCGAGCGGGCGATCCTGCCGGTCTGCCAATTGACCGGACCTGGAACGCCGATTGCGGTGCCGCGCAGGGTAGAGCGAAGACGGCCAGACCGCTTCAGCAGCTGATCGAGCTTGCGCGTCACCATGGCCAGCACTGCATCCGGTCCCTTGCGGATGTTGCTCTCGATGACCGATTCGATCAAGACGTCCCCGGCCGGAGTGGCGACTGCCAGCCGGCCGTGCGTCGCACCGAGGTCAGCCACCAGAATGGTCGTTACTTGATCATTGACACGGAGCCGCGTGGACGGACGACCCCGCCCGTCCACGATGGTGCCGTCCTCGACCAGGTACCCGGCCTCCAACAATGCGTCGACCTTGTAGGTCACCGTCGAGCGGGCCAAGCCAGTCACCCGCTGCAACCCGCTGCGAGTGGCAACCGAGCCGGTGCGGAACAGCTGCAACAGCTCACCGGCACTGTTGGGTCCTGACGACACCCAACCCCTTCTTTCCTCGGCCACCTGTTGACACCTGCGGCTGTTATTGAAATTTGTCTATCAAATCCTGATTTACGTCTTGCCATAAGTCCTTATTGGCGATTTGATGAGCCTAACGTGCGGTTCCAGGTACCCGCAACATCCCACATGCTCAGCTGAGCAGGTCCCCCTAATGCTCAGCTGAGCACAACTTTCAGTAAGGAGTGCCCTGAGTTGCGCAGATCACGTTTCCTGGCAGGTGCTGCTGTCACCGCCATGCTGGTCGTCGCAGGCTGTGGTGGTGGAGGAGATGGCGGGGGTCAGTCGGACACCGGCTCCCAAGAGGACAACGCCCTGACCATCTGGACCACCGAAGACGTA
>Ga0081455_10001675_pt1 | contig 26869 bp, 21 predicted proteins | sample TabmetS3T2R1_FD_70207 | JGI IMG/M metagenome (GOLD analysis project Ga0081455, IMG submission 70207) | Tabebuia heterophylla rhizosphere microbial communities from the University of Puerto Rico - S3T2R1 | ecosystem: Host-associated > Plants > Roots > Rhizosphere ...
TTCGCGGAAATCACCATAAGGAGGTTATTGAAGTCGTGCGCGACGCCGCCGGTAAGCTGTCCGACGGACTCCATCTTTTGACTCTGATGGAGTTGCTCTTCCATCAGACGGCGTGCCTCCAGGGCGTGCTTGTGCTCGGTGATATCCCGGAGGAAGACCGCGAGGCCCTGGCTCGATGGGAACGCATTGATCGTGTACCAGGCCTTGGTACGTGGACAGAGCATTTCGAGGAAGATCGGACGCTGCTCTGCCGTTGCTTCGCGAATTTGTTTCAAGACTTCCATATCGGCGGCGGCCGGAAAGGCTTCCGTAAGGGACATGCCGATGATGTCGCGGTCCTGGGCCAACCGCAACCTGGCCGGCCCGTTGAGATAGCTGACGCGCCAGTCCCGATCGATGATGAGCACGCTGTCGGTGGTGCTCTCAAAGATCATCGTGATCCGGGCTGCGGCTTCCTCGGCTTTCTCCTTTGCCTCGGACAATTCGTGTTCCCGGTGTTCCAGCGAATTGGCCATGGTGTTGAACGCATCGGCAACCCGTGCGATTTCAGACGTGCCGGGGATGTCCACACGTCGGTCGAACTCACCGAACCGCCATTGATTGGCGGCGTCGACCAGTTGCCCAAGCGGACGATGGATAAACCGCCGGGCGCCCAATGATGTCAGGACCAGAACCAGCGCGGCGCTCAGTATGATCTGAAGGATGCCGCGCTGCGTGCCGCGTTGGATCTCATTGAATGCCCGGGCCTTGTCCAGGCCAAAGCTGATGAGAAGCCCTCCGGAATCATCTCGCAGGGCCGAATAGCCGACGATCCGCTCCACGCCATCGAGGTCGACGATGTCGGCGGTGGTCCGATCGTTACGGCTTGGATCATTGTCGCCGGCCATCTTTCGGCCGACAAAGCGAGCGTTGTCAGGATAGTGGGCGAGGTATGTGCCGTTCCGGTCCACAATCGCGAGCGCAGCCCCGGGCGCAACATTCCGCCGAGCGAGGGAGTCGGCGAGCCAGTCCAGGCTGAGAGCGGCTATAACGACGCCGCCGAGGCGGGCATCATCGCCAAAGAAAGGCAACGCGAAGTGAAGGACGTTGCGGCCGGTCTGTCGACCAATCGCAAACACTCCGACTGTAAATTTACGGGTTCTCAGAACATCGGCGAGATAGGGTCTCCCGGCCGCGGTCGAGGGCTTGAGATAGTCGTTCGCGTTGCAGAACGAACTGCCATTTATGTCGACCACGAGAAAGCTGATGAACCCCGGATATCGTTGCTTGATCTTGGCGAGGTAAGCATTGCATCCTTCGGCGTCCTTCGCCTTTATCGCTGGAAGCTCCGACAGCGCAATCAGGGCCTGATGAATCCCCTGAACGGTCTGGCGCTGCTCTGCCGCGGCGAGTTCAGCCAGGTTGAGAGCGTGACCTTGCACTTCGATCTGGCGCGTGCGGCGCAGGTCGAACTCGTTGTACACCTGGATCGCGATCGCGGGCAGCAACGCAACAGCGACCAGCACAAGCAGCCGTACTAGGAGGGGCACCTCTCATCATGCCCCAATCCTGGCGTTCGCACATGGCGGAAATGATGCTGCCTTGCTCTCGATCGACGGCGCAATGGTGTTGGTGATGCGCGCGCCATTCAATCTGCTCCGAACCGTGATACGTATGTCGGGTAGGTGCCATGCCGAATTGTTCTGTTTCATGCAAACCTCCGCGCTGCCGAGTCGCAAGATCCGGGGGCTGTGCTACGATTCCGTGTCAATCGAGGGGAACTTGGCTACGATTGTAACACGGCGCGCCGCTTCCGTAGTCGGCGACAGGGTCCCATATGCCATCCGATGCCGTCACATTGAGTGCCTCTGTTGAGCATCAGTGTGAGGGATGCCGGGTCGAATTTTCATGGAGTGACTGCTAGTCTCGTTTTTGGGTCCTTTCGGGTGGAGGGGAGAACATCTCCCCTCTGTCGCCGTTGATCTGGGGCATCGTTAACGGGCGGCGCGCCGACCTCGAGCAGCGACCATTGTGCCGCGGCGTTGCACGACAATTTTGGTCGACTCATTGACGACGACGTCGCTGATGATCCCAAGGATCTCGGATCGTGTGTCGATCTCGGCATACTCGGCGGCCATTTGGGATGCGCGCAGGCGATAGCCGGGTTGGTCGAGCACGGTCCGGATAGCTCCGCGCAAGGCTTCCGGCGTCGGTTCGTTGGTTGCCAGATCGATGCCGACGCCGGACCATGCGACGCGCGCATTGACGTCAGCCTTGTCTTCCGTCAGTCCGGCCGTGACGAGCGGGATTCCAAAGCTCATAACCTGGTTGACGCTGCCGTAACCGCCATTGGTGACGAACACGTCGACCTTCGGCAACAACCACTCGAACGGCAAATAGCTTGCGAGCCGTGCGTTGGAGGGAATTGGGCCGGGAATCGTCTCGACCGGCCGGCCGCCGGCCGTGACGACGACGAGCACGTCGGGCTCGTTGGCAAGTGCGGCGAGGGTCGGAGCAATCAAGAGGCCGAAATTGTGGTTTGCTACGGTTCCTTGCGTGACCAGCACGACCTTGCGCGAGCCGTCCAGTTCATGTGACCACGGCGGCAGCGGAGCCTGGTTCGGAATCAGGGGAGGCGTGCCGACGAAGTTCACGGATGCCGGGATTACGTCGCGCGGAAACTCGAAGCTCGGGATCGTCAGTTGCATATAAGCGTCCGAAAATTCGACCACGGAATCGAAGATAGGGATCGACAGCGGTCCAACACCCAATTCCCTTAGGACCGGATTCAGGCGGCGGGCGACAGGTTGGTCGACAATCCTGTCGAATTCTCTTGCAATGGCGGCGTATTTGTTGCGCTCCGCCTCGGTCCTTGCGGGTAGCAGGCCGACGAAATGCGGAGCGCCGTCCTGGCGACGCCAGTGCAGAAACGATGTGCCGCAAAGCACGACAGGAGGTCGTTTCGCACGTGGGCCGAGCAGCATCGGCAGCACGCCGAAAAACATATCGTCGCCGATGATGACGTCGGCCGGGAAGTCCAGCAGCGTGTCCTGCAGGCCATCGTGTTGGGGTGCGACGCTGTCGACGAACACGCGCTCAATGGCGACGCGTATCCATTCCGGTCCGGGCGAAATGGTCTTGAGTTCCGGAACCCGCGCGAAGGCATCATTCGGGTCGAAATCCGCGGCCGGGGGGAGCGGACGGAATTTTACTCCGTTGCTTTCGACCCGGTTGCGCAGGGCAGTCCCGGTCAAACAGGTGATCTCGTGGCGTTCGGCGATCAAGATGCGCGCGATCGCGAGCAGCGGATTGAGATGACCCGTTGCGGGGGTCGATGCGATGAGAATTTTCATGAGATGCTGTCCTCTGATAGCCGGAGCAGGACTTCCGGCTTGTCCGGGTACCCTCCGGCCGATTGGCTGAAGCAGGACAAGAGTGCGGGCATCGCTGTTACACTGCGGCTTCTGGCGTGCGCGAACTTGTTACGGCTGCAGTGCATGATGGTTGTGCCGAGGCGCCGGCACGCAGGAACCCCCAGCCGGTGAGCGTGACTACAGGTGTAACCCGAGCGGCCGATGCTGAAGCGGCTCGGTAACCCGGCATCCATAGTCACGTGGAGATGATGTGACCCCGTCCGCGGCAGCTGGGCTGAGATTGCATGGTGATCGTCATTCAATTGACGCCAGCCATTTGATCGCCGTCAGACAGTTCGATCACGGGATGCATCACGTGCAATCACAACCGCGAGAGTTTGCTGGTAGCCGCATAAGAATGACATAGTTCAGAGGGGCCCCGTGGCGTCTTGGCGAGCGCCTGTAACGCGTCAGTCAAGAGCGTCATTTGCCTTTCGGATTCCTATTTCAATCGATCAAAAGAGCTATTGGCGATGATAGACGCATTTCGCTCCAATCCAGACATCACGACTCGGTTAGCGACAAAGAGTTTGCGGGATCGATTCATGTCAACAGAAGCCGGCCACATAATCGTCGTCGACGATGATTCCACGCTGCGGCAGATGGTGATCAGATATCTGGAGGATCACGACGTTCCGACCAGGGCGGCATCCAGCAAGGATGAATTGAAGCGTCAGCTTGAAGGAACCGAACCCAGCCTGATCATTCTGGATCTGAGGCTTGGTCAGGACGACGGGCTCGATCTCCTGAGAGAAATTCGCTCCTATTCCGATGTACCGGTCATTATCACCACCGGTCACCGTCCAGATGAAATCGACCGTATCGTCGGTCTTGAGCTCGGCGCGGACGATTACATCATCAAGCCGTTCAGCCTCAGGGAGCTGCTGGCGCGCGTCCGCGCGGTGTTGCGGCGGCAGGAAATGGGGAGGGCTGCTCGCGCCCGCGATCCCGAGCGCGGGGGATATCGTTTCAACGGCTGGACGCTCGAACGCCGCGGTCGAAAGTTGCTCGATGCCAATAACAGCACGGTCGCGCTGAGCAAGGGTGAATATGCCCTGTTGCTGGCGTTCCTCGAGGCGCCGCAGCGACCGCTGACCCGCGAATACCTGCTGCAGGCAACGCGCGTCCACGAAGATATCTTCGACCGGAGCATCGACGTTCAGGTCCTGCGACTGCGGCGCAAGTTGGAGACCGATCCTAGCGCGCCACGCATTATTCAGACCGAGCGCGGAGTAGGCTATGTGTTCGCGTTGCCGGTGGAGCCGTTCTAGAACCGTTCCAATCGCGCTCGCTTTTCGGAGTGGCAACGTTGCCCGTGGTGGCGAAAGGAAGGCGGTAGCGGACTGCAGCTGTAACCCTTTTTCTTGTAGCGGTGACCACGATGTAACAGCCGGCCTTCAGAGTTCTCCTGCAAACATGTGGTGGGAGAACTTTCATGTTGAAGAAGCAGGCGTCTCTGAATGTGAACCGTTTCGTTGGGCTGCACCATGATCCGCAAAAGGGCGGAGCTGTCTGCGCCGTGCTGTCGGATGATCACGGCATTGTCCGTCAAACCTCGGCCGTGAGGCCGGATCTGGCGGATTGCTGCCCGGAAGCGATCTCGACGGTCGCGGGAGCGGACTACGCGCCGACTTCGCTTTGGTGGTCGGTGTTGGCCTCTTTCACGGAAGGCTTTGGCGCATATGGCATGGCGCTGTATCCGACCGCGACCTTTCCGGTTCAGCCCGTCCTCGTGGCGAGAAGGGATTCTCTGCAGCATCACGGAGGTCGCGAGCTAACCGCGACCGGGCGCAAGCAAGAATCAGGTCTGCTGTCGGAGGACGGAAATGTCGTCCAACTTGGGCATGGCCCGGCGCTCGATGCGCAGCCGCCATGGCACCGGAATTGGCTGGCGTTCATTCATGACACGGGTGCTGCGCTCTGGGCTCATTGGCGCCGGGAACGGGAGATCAGGCGGGCCGTCGCGGCGCTGGGACAATTCGACGATCGGACGTTGCGAGATATGGGTATTCCCAGCCGATCCGAGATCGAGCAGGTCGTGAGGTTCTGTCATGATTGCTGATGCGGTCTTTCTCGCCGTCGCCGGAATCGGCTTCTGTCATGCCGCCGGCCGCTCGATACTCTCCAGCGGACTGAGGGCTGGTATGACCACTCTGGTGCCGCAAGCCTGGATCCGAGGGCGGCGCCGGTCCCGGCGAAACTGTTCCGCCCCGATCAAGAATACTTGAAAAGGGCCGAATATTTCCTTTCGGACCACATATTGGGCGAGATGTTGCGCGTAGCGTTTTTGCGGCAATTGCCCAAACCTGGTGAAACCCCAACTGTTCGCCGTGCAAGTTGGCGGCGAACAGTTGGGGTTTGTACCATCATGTTAGGTTGCTTGCAGCTTTCGTCGGCGCAAGCACAGCCACTCAGACCGGCGCCTGCATCGATCAGCGCCGACGAGCCCATCACCGCCCTGGCGAACCCTCCCGAGATCAATCCACTGAAAGTCAAGCTGGGGGAGCGATTGTTCGGTGACCCCCGCCTGTCGCGCGATAACTCGCGCAGCTGCTCGTCATGCCACGATCTCAGTACAAATGGCGCGAGTCCAAGGCGACGCGACATCGGCCTCGACGGCTCGGAGCTCCCACTCAACACGCTTACTGTATTCAATGCGACGCTCAGCTTCCGGTTCGGGTGGGAAGGAAAATACCGTACCGCTGAGTCGGACGTCAAAGCTTCGCTGGGTAACCCAAAGATTATGGCCAGTAGCCCTTCCGAGGTCGCCGAAAAACTCGGCGCCGATGCCGAAATGCGCAACAGGTTCACGGCCGCCTATGGTCGCGGCCCTGACGCCCACAATGTCATCGACGCCATCACGAGCTTTCAGCGAACGCTGGTGACGCCAGGAAGCCGCTTCGATCGCTGGCTCGCAGGAGATGCCACCGCGCTCTCGGCCGACGAACTGGACGGATACAATCTGTTCAAATCTCTGGGCTGCGTCTCCTGCCATCAGGGCGTAAATATCGGCGGCAATCTGTTCCAGCGCCACGGCATATTCCATCCTTTGGCGTCGCCAGATCCTGCAATTTTGCGCGTACCGAGCTTGCGAAACGTCGCGACGACGCCTCCCTATTTTCACGATGGCAGTGCACCCACTCTCGATGATGCGGTGCGCAAAATGGGCAAGGCCCAATTAAATACAATGCTAACGGATCCGCAGGTGACGGCGATCGTCGCCTTTCTTCATAGCCTGACCGGCAATTATCGCGGTAAGCCAGTCGGAGCTGCGCCATGAAGGTTACCCACGCGGCGGCCGGCGTAGTGTGCCTGCTCGCGCTGCTGACCTGGCTATTGTGGACCGGACTGAACATGAATTCGGTTCGGTTCGATCGCGAGATAAAGGCGCTTGCCGATTTCACCAAGTTCGAGCGTGGGATCAGCCGGGAAGTGCTGACCGCGCGCGCCGGTCTGTCGCGAAACTACGACGGACTTGTGCGGTTGGCGGACGCCTACGATGATGCGCTGGTCCGATTGCGCGAAGCCGCAGGTCCGGATTCCGAGGAACGCGCCGCCGTTGAAGTTCTGGCTGCGCGCGTGCGGCGGCACCAGGAACTGATCGAGCAGTTCAAGACCAAGAATGCGTTACTGCAGAACTCGTTTGCCTATTTTGGCCTGTTCGGCGCCCGGCTTGCTGCTTCAGATGACAAGGCGGTTGTCCTCGCTGCCTCAGCGCTGGCGGCTGCGATGCTGCACCTTACACTCGATACGTCTGCGGCCGCGGCGCGCGAGGTCGAGGCGAAGTTAGATGGGCTGTCGCGCCTGCAAAGTTCGCCCGGTGAAGCTGATTCGATCCGCGCGATTCTCGGACACGGGGGGATGTTGCATGACGTTCTTCCCGGAGTCGATGCCATCCTGAAATCGTTGATCGCGGAGGCGAGCAATCGCGAGCAGGACGCGCTTCTGGCGTCGATCACGAAACGTCAGCTCGATGCGCGGGCCTTGGCCCGAAGGAACCGGCTTTTGTTGTACGCCACATCGTTGCTGCTGCTGGCCGGGCTGGTGCATTTCGGAGTACAACTGCGTGCGGGGGCCATGGCCTTGCGTCGCCGCGCGGCTTTCGAGCATGTGATCGCCAGTATCTCGACGCGCTTTATCAATTCGCGTCTCGATGACATCGCGGGCCACGTCGAGAGTGCGCTCCAGCAATTGGCCGAATGTATCGGCGCTGATCGCGCGTATTTCGTGAGTACAGCGAAAAGTTGCCGATGGACCCGCGAGGGCGTCGATTTCCCGCAGGGCTGGCCGGATCTCGCATTAAAGTCGGTGTCGCGCTTTGATCGGGACGAAAACGGCATCATTTGCATTCCCAGGGTCAGGCCGGCTCACGGACACGGTACGATGAACCTGCTCGCCGATGCGGGGGTTCGAGCTTGGTTGTGCATCCCGGCCTTGGGCGGAGCGAGGGCCGCGATCCTCGGTTTCGATGTTGTGCGGGCCGGCGATCTCATCCCATGGGCCGACTTCCCGTTGTTTCGCATGGCGTTTGACGCGATCGCCAACGCCGTCAATCGTGTGAGGCTCGAACAAGAGCAGGAGCGGCTGCAGGTGAAGCTGCAACAGGCACGGCGGATGGAGACGATCGGCACCTTCGCAAGCGGCATCGCACACAACTTTAACAATATCGTGGGTGCCATACTCGGCTATACGGAGATCGCCGATGCGCGCCTCAGATCGAGCGGCGGACGTGCTGACAGCCTTGCGGAAATTCGTCGTGCCGGCGAAAGGGCGCGGGAGCTCGTCAATCAGATTCTGACTTTCGGTCGCCGCGGGGAGGGCAGGCGGGAGCGGCTGTGCGTCAGTGCACTGGTTGCGGAAACGACAGCGCTGCTCGCCGCCTCGTTGCCTTCGCATGTCAAATTCGCCGTGAGCGTGAAAACTCAAACGAGCACCGTCTGGGCCGAGCCGGCGCAATTGCAGCAGGTTATTTTGAATCTCTGCAACAACGCGGCGCAAGCGATGAATGAACCCGGCCTGATCGAGCTTTGCATCGAAGCGCGAGAAATTGCACAGCCCATGCGCGTTGGGCGGGGCGAAATAGGTCCCGGCCGATTCGTGATTGTTTCGGTTTCCGATCCGGGGGCGGGCATGGATGAAGCAACGGTCGAGCGGATATTCGAGCCGTTCTTCACCACGCGCTCCGACGGCAACGGTCTTGGGCTGGCAACGGTCCGTGAGATCGTCGAGGACCATGGCGGGGCGGTCGAGGTGCAAAGCGCAATCGGTTCTGGAACGCGCTTCGACGTGTGGCTGCCATCCGTTCGGTTCAATGAGCCGATGTTGGTTCAGCACGCGCCGGAGTTGGCGCTCCGCGGTGCGGGCGAAACCGTGCTTGTGCTCGAGGCGGACCGCAGACGCCTGTTGCGGCATGAGGAAATCCTGGCGGCACTCGGCTACGAGCCGGTCGGTTTCACAAAGAGTTCCGATGCTGTGGCGGCCTGTCGCGCGGCGCGGGCGCGTTTCGATGCGGCACTGGTGTGTCACCTGCCGGGAGGCGCCACCCTGGATCTCGCGGCAGCATTGCATGATGCCGTGCCGACGTTACCGATCATTCTGGCGGCGCCGTCGACCGCGGATTTGGGCGCACTCCTGTTGGCAGATTCCGGAATAACGGAGCTTGTCCACTACCCGCTCATGTCAGGGGAGCTTGCTGGCGCAGTATCAAGGTGTCTGGCGGCGTCTTTCGCAAGCGGCAGTTATAGCTACGGGCTGTAATTGTAGGTGCCAGGGTGCAATCTCGATTGGACGCCCGATTTCAACGGTAACGCGATTCCGGGGACGACGATCCCGTGTCGTGCATTGCCCCGATCCATCGTGTTCGATTGCCGTCCTCCGGCCAAGACGGATGTTTGAATCATACCCGGTTCAGCTCGCGCGACGCCGTTGGCGGGCCGAAGGGTAGTTGAATGCGTTTGGATATCTCTGTGGCATCAGCCCAGGCCACATGGGGTATTGGCGTTGCTTGAACGCAGTCAGCGTGATCACTATGGCGCAACACAGCGCGTTAAGCCCACTGGTCCATGCCGTCGTGATGTCGCCGAGATTAGTGAAGGAGTAGATAGCCGTCGAACTGTTCGCCGCGGTCCAGAGGATCCAGGTCGAACAGGAGATCGCCCCAGCGCCGCCGGGATCACGCGCGATCCTATAGATCTGCGATAGATAGAAAGCGAGGCGGAGTGCATTGAAGACCGTGAAAAGGTCGTAGGTAACGTCCGAAATCGTCATTCGCGCACCCGGGTCTTGTCTGATTTCAAATAGAGCTTCTCGTGGAACGCTCCAGTGATCACATCCGGACTTCACGTGTAGAGTAGTCGGGCTGGGGGGCAGCCCGACATGTTCAATGTCTGTTGTCTCACGCGCTACGCGCCAGACGTCAGGCAACTTTTGCTGCCTGGCAGACATTGGAAAGTTTAGCGCGACCAGCGCGGGTAATATCCGGTCGTAGGTTCGCAAGGGGGAGCCTTATCCCAGGGCTGTGTCGCAAATGCACCCACGCGAGGAGCGGGGACACAGAAAGTCCCGTCGATATAGGGAGCGCCCTGCGGGGCGCCGGCATCGACGCCTTCCGCGAGATGCCGCGGAGTTACGCGGTATTCGCGAGCCATAGCTGGGGCTATCAACATGGCAGTAGCGATTAGTCCAACTGACAGAAGTCTGATCGTGGTCATTTCAGTGTCTCCATACATGTGAGAATCCCGGAACGTTTGGCTCCCTAATAAAAAAATGGGATGGCTGGCGGCAGTGCGTGATTCGATTGGAGCGATCATCGTCTTTCGGCCTCGCTGCAAATCTCTCCCGACAGGCAAGGCGACGTGGTGCGAACAGTCCGGCGGGGGGCGATCTGAGGATCCGCAGGATCGCCGGAGCATCGAGGCGGCTTCAATGGGTGGGCCGACCGATACGCGGCCGGCATCGACGAGTGAGGCGGGGCGTTGGCAATTCAGAATTCTCCGCGAGTTGATGCGGTGAATTTGCCCCCTGCTTGTTGCCAGAGTATCTCCGATGCGGGAAATGTGATTACGACGGTAACGGGGCCGTCGCGCTATCGCCATGCTTCGAAATCGCCGACTGCTGTGTGACCACGCAACCGGTGCAACGTCGATCCCGAAACCCAATTACACTGATGGAGCCAGTTAGCGGACTGACAAGCAAATCATCGAATGCTTTTCAGTCGCTGACGCGCCAGGGATTGAACAAACGCGAGTCACACGTCGAATTTATACGTCGGATTGACTTCCGCTCTAGGTCTGTCGGTGGCAAAATCGCTCTCTGGCCAGGACAATCCCCTTAACGGGCGGCAATGGCTGGCAGGGGGCGGTCAGCGGAAATAGTCCGGTAGCAAGCAACGTGAAGAAAAGGCGCATGGCCGCGACTGGGCAATGGGCCGAGAAGGGCGGGTCAACATGAAGCCAGTATTCGCAGTGCCGCGCCGAGCCCTTGGTCGGACGCGGCTTCAGGTTTCGGTCCTGGGATTCGGAACCGCGCCGCTTGGTGATCTCTTCGTGCAGCTGGATGACGGCACGGCCATCGATACGGTGAAACGCGCGTTCGATCTGGGCATCAACCTCCTCGATAGTTCTCCGCACTATGGCAACGGCCTTGCCGAACATCGTTGCGGCGCCGCAATCAGGCGCGTGCCGCGCCAGGACATCGTCGTTTGCACCAAGGTCGGTCGCTGGATGGACCCGTTTCACGGGCGAGGCGACGGCTCCGGCTTTGTGGGTGGGCTGCCGCACCGGGCAGTGTTCGACTATTCCTATGACGGCACCATGCGTTCCGTGGAACAGTCGCTGTTGCGGCTGGGGACCGACCGGCTGGACCTGCTGCTGATCCACGACGTCGACGTCTGGACTCATGGCATCGACGCGATCGACGCGCGGTTTCGCGAAGCGATGGCTGGTGCGTATGTGGCACTGGATCGGCTTCGCGGAGAGGGCGTTGTCACGGGCATCGGGATCGGCGTGAACGAGGCCGAGATGTGCGTGCGTTTCGCGCAAGCCGGATCATTCGATACGATGCTGCTCGCCGGGCGCTATTCCCTGCTGGAGCAGCCGGCGCTGGCAGAGTTTCTGCCGCTTGCGCAGCAACAGGGAATCGGTGTGCTGCTCGGCGGCGTATTCAATTCAGGTATTCTGGCGACCGGCGCGGTGAGTGGTGCCAAGTACAATTACAGGGATGCGCCACCCGAGATCCTGGCAAAGGTAGCGCAGATCGAACGTGTCTGTGACGCGCATGGCGTTGCCCTGCCAACTGCGGCGTTGCATTTTGCTCTGGGCCATCCGGCGGTGGCGAGCGTTGTGCTGGGGGGCCAAAGCCCGCAGGAGGTCGAGCGCAACGTCGCCGCGCTGTCCAGCAAGGTGCCGACCGAGCTTTGGGCCGATCTGAAGGCCGAGCGTCTGCTGGATGCGGAAGCGCCCGTCCCGCCGTCGGTAGCCGGCTGATGCGGATCGATGCGCATCACCACCTGTGGACTCTGGCTCGGGGCGATTATGGCTGGTTGACGCCGGCGCTTGCATCGATCCATCGTGACTTTTCCCTTTCGGATCTGGCACCGCACCTCGCTGCGGCTGACATCAAGGGGACGATTCTGGTGCAGGCTGCGCCGACCGAGGCGGAGACCATGTTTCTCCTCGATATCGCGGCGAAGGCGCAGGTGGTGCGGGGTGTGGTCGGATGGACGGATTTCGACGCAGCCGACGGCGAGGCGCGGATTGATGCTCTCGCCGCACACAAACTCCTGGTTGGGTTGCGGCCGATGGTGCAGGACATTCCTGATGACGATTGGCTGCTCCGCCCTGCGTTGACGCCGCTATTGGCGGCGATGGCCCGAAACAGCCTGGTGTTCGACGCGCTGGTGCTGCCGCACCATTTGCCGCGACTGCTGCGGGTCGTTGATGATCATCCCGAGCTCCAGTTCGTGTTGGACCATTGCGCCAAGCCGCGGCTTGTAACCGATGAACTTGCGATCTGGCAGGGTGATATCGCGTCGCTCGCCGAACGCTCCAACATCGTCTGCAAGTTATCGGGTTTGGCGACCGAGGCCGCGCCAGACTGGCAAATTGCGGATCTACGGAACGTGGTGGATCATGTCGTTGCATGCTTCGGGCCACATCGCCTGCTATGGGGAAGCGACTGGCCGGTGGTCAATCTGGCGGGCGGCTATGAAAAATGGTTTGCCGCGGCCGAAACCCTGCTGGCCGATCAGTCACCGGATGAAAAGGCAGCCATTTTCGGCGGTAACGCGGCGCGCATCTATCTCTCAAGCCGGGGACGGAATGTCGAAGCCAATTGATCGCCTGGCTACTTTCCAGCGCCCGTGGTCAGACCGCTGACGATGTAGCGTTCAAGAAAGATCCCGACGATGACGAGCGGAGCGATTGCCGCCGTCGACAGCGCCGCCATGGACCACCAGTTAATGCCCTGCGAGCCAGTCTGGCTCGCCACCATCACAGGCAGGGTTTTCGCGTCCGTACTCGTCAGCAGCGCCGCGAAGAAGTATTCGTTCCAGCACAGCACGAGCGAAAGAATGAATGCAGCCGCCATTCCGGGAACGGAGAGCGGCAACACGATGCGAATGAATGCACCCCAGGTCGAAAGGCCGTCCACGAAGGCAGCTTCATCGAGTTCGATCGGGATCGAATTGAACTGGTCGCGCATGATCCAGATGACAATCGGCAGAACCGTGAGCGTGTAGAGCAGGATCAGGCCAAATCTCGTGTCGAGCAAGGACAGTGCCTTGTACAGCACCAGGAACGGCAATGCGAGGACGACCGGCGGCAAAATCAGCTGAGACATGAAGAAGAACAGGATATCGTCGTTGCGCATCCATGCGAACTTGTATCGGAATCTGCTCAAGCCGTAAGCCGCCAGCGAGCCGAGGATGAGGGCCAGCACCGACGCGCCGACCGACGTGACGATGCTGTTTGCGAACCGGCTTCCGAATTCGGCGCGCGAGGTGGATGTCCCGAATATCGTATCCGGCGACAGGCCGAGCGAACGCCAGCCTTTCCAATCCGGCTGAAAATCCAGCCACGGAATCAAGTGACCCTGCGTCACATCAACTGCCGATTTGAACGAGGTCGTGATGGTCCAATAGATCGGAAACAGGCAGACGAACGCCCAGAACAGCAATGCTCCATAGATCAGCACCCGGCCCAGGATCCGCTTTGCCCGGGCCGCCGGATGATGCTTGCGGACCGGCTTCGATGCCGAGGTGAATGTGGCCAACCGAGCAACTCCCTTCAGAAACCGGCTTCCATCTCGTGCTACTCGACTTTCTGCGTCCAGCGATTGGACAGGCGCAGCAATATCGTCAGCAGCGCGATGATCAGGAGCAGGTAGAATATGGCGAGACCGGTGCCGTATCCGACATTCGATCGATCGCGATAGACGCGGTAGATGAAGCTCGAAACCGTGTCGGTGGCGCCGCCAGGCCCTCCTGCGGTCACGTTGATCACGATGTCGGCGAGCTTCAGCTTGAAAATGATCCTGATAATCAGGACGGTGATGCTCACCGGCAGCATGATGGGGAATGTGACATGCCAGAACGCTTGCCAGCCGTTCGCACCATCGACCTTGGCTGCTTCCTGCACCTCCTTAGGCATCGCCTGCAAACCGGCGAGCAGGATGATCATGATGAAGGGGATCGACACCCAGGCATCCATGGCCTGGATGCTCAGCCACGCCATCCATGGCGAGGCGAAGAACGCCGGATTTTCCCACCCCAAATAGCGCGCCAGTGTAGCGGCCGGGCCGAAGCGGTATTCCATCAGCGACTTGCCGATCATCCAGCTCACGGCGACCGGACTGAGCATCATGGGCAGCAGGAAAACGACGCGAAAGAATTTCCGAGCTCGTATCTCGGCGTTCAGCAACAGCGCCAGTCCAAATGCGACCGCATACTCGCCAAGCACCGCGGCCGTGTAGAAGATCATGTTGCCCAGCGCGTTCCAGTAGTAAGTGTCGTGAAACAATCCGATGAGATTGTTGAAGCCGTAGAAGCGCGGGCCTTCGAGCGAGCTCAGGTTCCAATCCAGCGACGCGATGTAGATTCCGAACAGCGTCGGAAAAATCACAACCGCAACAGTGAAGAAAACAGCCGGTAGCAGGAACAGCGCACGCAAACCTCGCTCCCCCCGGATCACGACCTGGCCGACGCCGATCGCGACGGCCCAGAACAGATACGCAGCAAGGATCGGGCGCCAATCGGCGAAGCCTGATGTGGTCGCTCCGGTCGTGTACAGAATCTGGATGAGGAGCAGGACCAGGAACGCTAGCGAGGCAAGGATGACGACCGCCCGTCCCACATTTTTCCGGCTGCCGGCAACGCGCGGCGAGGCGGGCTTGTGATGCCCGGCGTCCGTCGCCAATGATGAATTCTGCATCAAGATCGCACTCTGCCGATTTGGACTTTGAGCCGGTCGCACGGAGGAGAAGTCCTCGGCTGGCACCCGACGCGGTGCCAGCCGAAAGCCCGATGGTGATCAGGCGGAATGTAGCTGGGATGCTACACGCCGAGCGACGCCTTGTAGAGCGCGATCTGCTTTTCGCGACCGATCTGGTCGGTCAGCTTTTCCCAGGCGGCGGCGATATTGTTCGCGCCGGTCTGCGCGTCAATCTTGCCGGCGAAGATCTTGGTCAGCTCATCCTCGGCGATGCTGTAATACTGGAAGATGCCCGGGATGCGCGGCTCGACCGCCCGGTTGGGATGATTATAGGAAGTGCGCTGCGAGTTCAGATAGGACGTGATGTATTTCCGGTCATAGCCGGCCGCCACCCACTCATCGAAGTCGAAATGGCTGGTCCGGTGCGCCTGGAAGCCCGACGGATACATGACCGTCCAGAGCGACAGGTCCTTGCCGCCGAGATGTGCGGCTGCGCTCCAGGCCGCCTTGTGCTTGCGCTCGTCGCTTGCGACCCTTGCCATAACGTAGATGCCCCAACCGAGATAGGCGCAGTTCGGCGCATGGTTTGGACCGCTCGCGAGTTTGTCCCACTTGCCTGTCTTGGAATTGTAGACGTCGTCCGATCCGGGCAGGATGTCGAAGCTGACGACATCGCCGACGACGGAGGTGTCGCTCGCCTTCGCCACTTGGCCGATGTCTCCCCACCAGGGGATCATCGAGCCGATGCCGGCCAGGAATTGCTGGAAACCGGTGGTGTTGGGGTCGGCGTTGAGCTGATCGGCCGGCTCGGACGGTAAGGCGTCGATGACGTCCTGAATGGCGCGAACCCAGGCCGGATTGTTGATGCGCGGCTTCATCGTGTCGACATCGAACAGCCAGGCCTTGTCGTCTGGATGCTTGGCGTAGGCGGAGGCGCGGCTGGCAAGGAAGTAGAAGCCGAACCCACCCCAGGGCTTCGGCGCATCGAGGTAACCGTATGCGTTCTGGCCCTTGATCTTCTTGCCCTTGAGGAATTTTGTAACCGCCTGGACCTGCTGCCAGGTCTTCGGCACGCCCCATTCGCTCTGGTTGCCGGCGTCCTTCCAGGCCTTCGCGAGAGCGGGGTCTGAGAAATAGTCGGTTCTGTAGTTGAAGTTGTGGCAGTCACCGTCGATGGTGACGCGATAGGTCTTGCCGTTCCAGGTTCCGACCGGCGGTTTCAGATAGTCGACGTAATCGTCGATATCGATCTGCTTCTTGACCCAGTCCGGCATCTCCGACGCCAGTCCCTTGCCGCACACGTCTCCCTCGAACGGTGCGCCCATTTCGAGGATGTCGAAGTCGACCGTGCCGGTCGCGATCGCTTGCTGCAGTCGCGGGTTGTAGTCAGCTTGAGCAAGGTCGATCCATGAAATCTTGGCGCCTGTGTAAGCCTCCCACGGTTTCAGGAAACCGCGGAACAGCAAATTGTGCAGATTCTGGTTGTTCAGTCCCATGAAGGAGAGCTCGACGCCCTTGAACTCTCCTTCCCTGACACTGGCCTTGGTCGGGCCGAGGCAGAGTTCGCCGACCTTCTGCCAATCGGCATCGGTTGGCGCGCCTTTTCCCACTCCCGGGATTAGCGAGATCTGGGACCGCAAATTGTTCTGTGCCAACGCAAGCCCGGAGAACGTGCCGAGCGCGCCAGTTGTACCCAGCGCGGCGGCACTGGCTGCTCCCATCAAGACAGCGCGCCGGTTCGGTCGCATTGCTGGATACGAATCGTGTCCTTGCCGTTTCATCGCGTAACCTCCCTGTTTGGTTATGTAGACTATTTATGACTTCTCCGTCCGAGGATGGGTGGGCATGCGATCCGCTGACATCGTCTTCGCGGTAGCGGCTCGCGATAGCGCTGAGAAAGCTCGGCGTTGTTGCCGACGGGTGTTTGATGACGCAAAGGTTTCGTCTTCATCGCGGCTTTTTCGCGGCTCTGTTGCTTCACCAAGCTAGGTCGTGTCGGGGGCGATGACGCCCTTCTTGAAGATGAAACAGCCGTAGAAGCGCCGTTCGCCGGTCTGGATCACGCAATAGGCATTCTTCGCGCGTTCATAGAAGGCAAATCGTTCGACCGAGCCCATCGACAAGGAGCGGCCCTCTGCTGCGTCGATCTCCTTCTGCACCTCGAGCTGCACGGGAGGGACGTCGTCGGGCTGACCGACGATTTCCATCCGCGACGCGGGCTTTTCGACAAAGGAGTCGAGCGGCAGGACTGAAAGGACGGCTCGCGCCGCCCGGGCCGCGGTGACATTATCGATACGGAGGAGGCGGCCCAGCACGGTCTGACGAGCAACCGCGTCGGCTGGGAAATTGGTGTCGCAGAGGACGAGATCGTCGCCATGACCCATGGCGCGCAACGCGTAGAGGACGTCTGCATTCAGGATTGGATCGATCGATTTCAGCATGCTTCGTCTCCCACAGCATCAGCGATTTTCTGTCATCTGTTGTCGGTAGTGCTCGGCATCCCAGTTCAGCAGGGCCTGCTCATCGCGCGACGACAGGTATTTGATCGTCGCGTTCCGAGGCAGGCGGCTGGTCACAAGTGCGAGGCAGCTCAGCATGGCTTCCGCGCCGGCGCTGGAGTCGTTGCGGATCACGGTGCCTTTACCGGGAACGATCACGGCGACCGGAGGAGGGTAGCCGCGCGCATCAGCAAGGGCAACTTTCGCAGTCAGATCCTCGCCCTCCGACAGCGCCGGCAGGGCAGGTCCGAGAAACACGACATGATCCGGATATAGCGAGCCCTTCGTGGCAATCGCGAAATTGTGGCGATCGGTACCAAGCGTGTGGCAGAGCGGATCTTGCGGCAGACGATATTGCGAGCCCGCACAGATCCGGTGAAGCGAGCCATTGTCAGTGCGCGCGGCGCCGTGCGGCTCCAGTGCCAGCCGGCGTTCCACTTCAGTTACCAATTCACCCGCCGCCTCGCAGGTCGCGGCGCCGACCACGAGGCCATGATTGCCGAGGATCAGGACGTCGGCCGGACCTTGCGCGAGACTCTCGCTCACGGCCTGCGCAAGCGGCAAGCCGGGATGATGATAATCGAGTGGGCGCCAGGCCAGGCCGCGCAGTCGGGCGATCAATTCGTCCCCGGCATCCGACCGGACCGACCAGGCGATGGTGTTGACTGAATGGACATGAAGAACGACCCGATGAGGCATCAGCGCATGCAGCGAGGTCTCGATCGAGGCACGAAGTGGGCCTTCAGGATGACCGGACGCCAGCGGTATGCGCTCATTGCCGGCAGCGAGTGCGGCGCGGGCCCTCGGGAGCGAAACCGGCACGAAGATCTCCTTGTCCTCGGCGTCGGCGAGCCAGGTGCCTGACGCCTTCACCCAGAGCACGTCGCCGTGCTTGATGGAAGAGTTGCCGCCGGCGCCTTGTACCAGCAATATGTTTCGGCCGACCTGCGCCGACATGCGGCGGAGCTCGTTCAGGATTTCGGGCTGTTGCATCGCGCGAACCTCACCAGGTGAGATGCTTCATCGTCCAGTGCGGCATTCCGGCTTCCGAGCCGGCTGCCACCCGGATCGCCGGCAGTTCGTCGGCATCCGCCAGCGTCTCCCGGTGGGCGCCTGAACGGACGAGCAGGGTCAGCATCGCTGCGGCACGCCCGCCGGCGATGTCGTGATCGAGGGAGTCGCCTATGACGAGGACGCGTTGCGGGTCGGGATTTCCCAATCGCTCCAGCGCCGCCGCAAACATGGGCGCATGAGGTTTGCCGACAAATGTCGCGGTGCCGCCGAGCCGCTGATAGAAGGCTGCCAGCGCTCCCGGCGCGGGGATCAATCCCTTTGCTCCGAACATGACGAGATCGGGATTGGCGCATAGCATCGGCAGCCGGCGCGCGGCCGCGGTGCTCAGCCATTCGCGCCAGCGCTCGGGCTCGGCGGCGGCATCGTCGAGCCCGCCGAGCAGGATGAAATCGGCCTCTTGCACATCCGTTACGATGGTCAGGTCGAGGCCGTCGACAATGGATCGATCGCCACCACGCGTGATCAGGAAACAGGCTCGGCCCAGTTCGGTGAAAGGTTCGTGCGCTCGTGCATGCAACCCGCTCCAGGTGACTTCGCCGGACGACAAAATGCCGTCGTAGGCGTCCGGCGACAGGCCGAGTGTGGCAAGGCGCTCCTGGTTGCTGCTCGCGCGCTTGCCGGAGTTCGAGAGTACAAGGACGCGCTTGCCGGCCTCGCGCAGCCGGGTCACGCATTCACGTGCGGCCGGGAAGATCGCCTTGCCCTCGTGCAAGGTTCCCCATTGGTCGAGCAGGACGTGATCGAAACTGTCGGCGATCGCGCGAAGGCCGGAGATCGCGATGGTGCCGGCGTTCATGGCGGACCGCCGTTCAACGCGAGCAACGCCGCGCCGTAGCTCGCCTCGGTCTGGTGGGCGACGGCGACGGGAACCCCGAGAATGCGATGTCGGATCGCGGTCCAGGCATGGTTCCTCGCACCGCCGCCGATGCTGATGACGCGGCGCAAGTGTGGGGCTCCGAGCAAAGCGAGGCGCTGGTAGGCGAGCGCCTCGACCGAGGCGATGCCTTCGAGAAGCCCCTGGAAGAAGCGGTGGTCTTCGGCCGGTCGCGGCGTGATCCGTGCCTCGAGCCTCGGATCGGCGATCGGGAAGCGCTCGCCAGGCTTGGGCAGCGGATAGTAATCGAGCCCGGTCGGTTCCGCCGGCTTGAGCTGCGGCGTCAAACGTTGCATCTCCTCGGTCGTGAAATGCAAAAGCAGCGCCGCGCCGCCGGTGTTGGAGGCTCCGCCGGCGAGCCAGCGCTCGGCAAGGCGGTGCGAATAGACGCCTTGGTTCGCGGCGAAGATCGGCTGCGTTGCCAGCAGTTTCACCACCAGCGTCGTTCCGAGGGAGGTGACGGCGTCGCCCGGTTGATCGGCGCGGGTGGCGATGAAGGCCGCGACGCCATCAGTCGTGCCGGCCGCAATGCGCGTTGACGGCGATAGCCCAAGCGTGCGCGCGACGTTCGGGTCGATCTCGGCGAAGGGTGTGCCCGGCACAAGCGCCTTTGGCAGCCATTCGCCGGGGACATCGAGCCGGTCAAGCCAGGCCGGCCATGCACGGACTACCGGGTCGTAGCCAAGCTTCAGCGCGTTGTTTTCATCGCTGATGCCGTGACGGTTCGCGAGCCGGCCGGCAATCCAATCGGCCTGATGAACAGCATGACGCGCATTCCCGACATCGCCGCGGTTCAGGAGATAGAGCAGCTTGGCGAGCGCGCTGCTGCGACCATGGGCGCCGCTTTCCGCCGGCGCAACATCGGCGATACGTTCCGCTTCCCGGACGGCGCGCGCGTCATTGTACATCAGCCCGGGCGAACATGGCCGGCCGAGCGCATCGATCAGCAGCAGCGTGCCGGATGTGCCGTCAACGGCAATGCGTTCCACGCGGCCAAGATCGATGGTCTCCCCGAGCTTGCGAATGGTCGTGACCGCGGCCTGCCACCAAAGTTCCGGCTCCTGGTCAACGGCGTCGCCATCCTGGCGCGGGGCGGGGAGTGCAGTCGAGGCAAAACCCTGGACGTCGGCTTGCGCGTCGATAGTGCACGCGCGAACGCCGCCGGTCCCCATATCAATGCCGAGGAACAAACCTGCCATTGGAATTCACCACCATTTGGCGCTCGCGCCCCTATGACCGCCGCCCTGACTTCGGCTTCGCAGGAGCAAAAGGTTCCAACTGATACGACTGCATCGCAGCATGAGTAAGGGCTTGACGGTTGGTTTGCCCTCTGCAATTTTTTGCAGCCCGTGAAGAAATTTGCAAGTGGGACCTTTCGAGCGTGGCTGCGCCTTCCGACAAGCTGCTCATGATCGATGGCGATGCATCGCTCGCAACCCGCGCGGCGTGGCTGTATTTCGCCGCCGGACTGACGCAGTCGGAAGTCGCAACCCGCCTGAATATCCAGAGCACCAAGGCGCACCGCCTGATCGCGCGCGCGAGCCGCGAGGGCATGATTCGGGTTTTCGTCGAGGGGCCGGTGGCGGAGTGCGTCGCGCTGGAAAACACGCTCGCCCAGCGCTTCGGCCTGGCGTTCTGCCGCGTCGCGCCCGATCTCGGCGAGGGTGACCTGCCGCTCAAGGCGCTGGCGCTCGAAGGCGCAAGCTTCCTGCGCCAGATCCTCGAACGCGGCGAAGACAAGGTCATCGGTGTCGGTCATGGCCGCACGCTCGCTGCCGTGGTCGAACAAATGCCGCAAACGCCCGCGCGCAAAGTGCAGTTCGTGTCGCTGCTTGGCGGGCTGACACGGAAATTCGCCGCCAATCCGTTCGACGTCATTCATCGCCTCGCCGAGCGCACCGACGCAGAGGCCTATCTGTTGCCGGTGCCGGTATTCGCCAATTCGGTCGCCGACCGGGCCGTCCTGATGCAGCAATACGGCATTGCCGACGTGTTCGCGCTGGCGCGCAAGGCTTCGCTCCTGTTCGTCGGCATCGGCCAGGTCAGCCGCGATGGGTTCCTGGTGTCGAGCGGCATGATCAAGCCCGACGAGGTGGCCGAATTGAAGCGGGTCGGCGCCTGCGCGGATCTGCTCGGGCATTTCTTCAGCGCCGACGGAACGGTGCTGGATACCGACCTGTCGGCGCGGGCGACCTCCATGAGCGTGGCCGATCTCAGGAAGCACCGGATCGTCGCCATCGCCGGCGGCCCAGCCAAGGTGACGGCCCTGCGCGGCGTGCTGCGCAGCGGCATACTTCACGGATTGATCATCGACGAAGCGACCGCTCAGGCGCTCGCTTCCGACAAGCCGGAGAAAACATCCGGAAGAGCAAAAAACAAAGGCCGGAAGGGAAAGTAAGAAGCGCAACCTGGGAGGAATGAATGTTCGATCGTGAGAAGAACCTTTTCGAATCCTACGCCGCCAAACGCATCAGCCGGCGCGATCTGCTGGATGGCGCCGCCAAGCTCGGTATCGCAGGCGTCGCCGCAAACGCGGCCTTCGCATCCTCCGTGTCGGGGGCGATGGCCGCGGATTTCAACTGGAAGGCCCACAGCGGCAAGACGGTCAAGCTGCTGTTGAACAAGCATCCTTACGTCGATGCGATGATCGGCGATATCGAGGCGTTCAAGACGCTGACCGGCATGAACGTCACCTACGACATCTTTCCGGAGGACGTCTATTTCGACAAGGTGACGGCGGCGCTGTCCTCGAAGTCGGACCAGTATGACGCTTTCATGACCGGGGCCTACATGACCTGGACCTACGGTCCGGCAGGCTGGATCGAGGACCTCAACACCTACATCAAGGATCCCGCAAAAACCAATCCGGCCTTCGCTTGGGAAGACGTACTGCCCGGACTGCGTGCCTCGACGGCATGGGACGGCGTCGCAGGCTCCGAACTCGGTTCCGGCAAAGCCAAGCAATGGTGCATCCCGTGGGGCTATGAGCTCAACAACATCGCCTATAATCGCAAGATCTTCGACAAGGTCGGCGTCAAGCCGCCGAAGAACCTCGATGAGATGATCGAGGTCGCGGCCAAAATCACCAAGGATGCGGGAGGCCCTTACGGCGTCGGTGTCCGCGGCTCGCGCTCCTGGGCGACCATCCATCCCGGTTTCCTGTCGGCCTATTCGAACTTCGGGCAGAAGGACTTCGTGATGGAAGGCGGCAAGCTGAAGGCCGCGATGAATACCAAGGCATCGAAGGAATTCCACGAGAAGTGGGTCAAGATGATCCAGGGGTCGGGACCGAAGAACTGGTCGACCTACACCTGGTATCAGGTTGGCACCGACCTCGGCGCCGGCGCTTCCGGCATGATCTTCGACGCCGATATTCTCGGCTACTTCATGAACGGCGGCGACAACAAGGAGAAGGGCAATCTGGGCTACGCGCCTTTTGCGGCCAACCCGGCAGCCAAGGCGCCAACGCCGAATGTCTGGATCTGGTCGCTCGCGCTGTCGAGCTTCTCAAAGCAGAAGGACGCGGCCTGGTTGTTCATGCAGTGGGCGGCCTCCGTGGAGCATGATTTGTTCGGCGCGCGCAAAATGGATTTTGTCAATCCGGTGCGGGCGTCGGTGTGGAAGGACAGCGAATTCCGCGACCGGATCGCGAAATCCTATCCCGGATATCTCGAGCAGCATGACGTCTCTTCGCCCGGCGCCAAGATCTACTTCACGGCGCAGCCCTTGTTCTTTGACCTGACGACCGAGTGGGCGGCATCGTTGCAGAAGATGGTCGCAAAGGAGGTCTCTGTCGACGAAGGACTCGACAAGCTGGCCGACAGCATCAATCGTCAATTGAAGCAAGCCGGGCTGGGTTGATCAATTACGTGGTGTCGGTTTCCGCCGCACCATGCAAGCCGTCGGCTTGGACTACACCTGTCCAGGCTGACGGCATTCCGGCAAGCCGTTCGAGTCCCTGTCACCATGACCATGCTGCAAATGCTCCGGACGAGCGGGCGCGTTGACCGCAAGGCAAGGCCACGTGGGCAGATCCTGCCGTACGTGCTGAGCCTGCCGGCGCTGCTCGCCTGTGTGGCCATCCTTGTTCCGTTCGTGACCGCGGCGATCTATTCGCTGCAGCGCTATCGGCTGAACCTGCCATATCTGCGCGGCTTCATCGGCCTGCAGAACTACATCGATTTCCTCTCTGATCCCGCGTTCTGGAATACGTTTCGCATCTCGCTCACCTATACCGCATTGACCGTCGTGCTCGAGCTCCTGCTCGGTCTTGCGATCGCGCTGCTGCTGCGGCGGCCGACCCGCTTCCACAATGCAGTCTCGATCGCGCTGCTGTTGCCGTTGATGACCGCGCCCGCCATCGCGGCGTTGATGTGGAAGCTGATGACCAATCCGAGTTTCGGAATCCTGTCGTATCTGGTCAGCCTGTTTGGCATCAATGATTTCAAATGGGCCTCCGATCCGTCGACCGCGCTGTTCACGGTCGTGCTGGTCGATATCTGGGTCTACACGCCCTTCATCATGATCCTGCTGCTCGCCGGATTGCGGTCGCTGCCGCGGCAGCCGTTCGAAGCGGCGGCGCTCGACGGAGTGCCGGCAAGTTTCGTATTCTTCCGGATCACGCTTCCGATGCTGGCGCCGTACATCATTACGGCCTCGCTGTTTCGTCTGCTCGATTCGATCCAGCAGTTCGACATCATTTACGCCATGACGCAGGGTGGTCCCGGCGACCGGCTGATGGTGTTTCAGGTCCAGGCCTATCTCGAATTCTTCCAATATACCAATGTGGGCCGCTCGACCGCGCTGTTGATGATCCTTTGGCTCATCACCAACATCCTGTCGAATATCTTCATCAAGAACTGGCTGCGGCTGCGCGCACGTGCGCACCATCAGGCGTGACGGTCGGGGAGAGCGGCGATGGAACATGTCAGTCTTGCAGGTCGCATCTTCCGGGGCGTGGCGCTCACGCTCATCCTCGTCTTCTTCATGTTTCCGATCTTCTGGATCCTCCTGATGTCGTTCCAGACCAACGAGCAGATCCTGCGGATTCCGCCCCGTATCTATTTCGAACCGACGCTCGCCAATTACGAGGCGTTGATCTCGGGCCAGCTACGTACCGCGGCTGGCAATCTCCAGATCTCCTTCATGCGGAATCTCTTCAACAGTTTTGTGCTGTCGAGCGCGGCGGTGGTGTTGGCGCTGCTGCTCGGCGTGCCGGCGGCCTACGCCTTTGCGCGCTACAAGTTCCGGCTGGGCGAGACGATCGCATTCACGCTGCTGTCGTTCCGTTTCGCGCCGCCGCTGCTCGTGCTGCTGCCGTTATCGCTCTACTATCAGCAGCTCGGTCTCAATGACACCTATTTCGGCATCGTCTGGGTCTATCAGCTGATCGCGCTGCCTTTGATCCTGTGGATCGTGCGCGGCTATTTTGAGGATATGAGCCCCGACATCGAGCACGCCTATCGCCTTGCCGGTCATTCCTGGCGCGAGGCGTTCACCCGCATCGCCGTGCCGCTCGCCGGTCCGGGTATCGCGGCCGCCGGGCTGTTGTCGTTCATCTTCTGCTGGAACAATTTTGTCTTTGCCCTGATCCTGGCCTCCGCCGACAAACAGCCCGTGACGGTGGGCGCACTTGCTTTCGTCACCGCTTCGGGCATTCAGTATGGCCAGATCGCTGCGGCGATCGTGCTGTCGGTGATGCCGACCTTGCTGCTCGCGCTCTATGCCCAGCGCTATCTGGTCGAAGGCCTGTCGCTCGGCGCGGTGAAAGGCTGATCGCATGGCGCGGCTCGAACTTAAATCCGTCGGCAAGAGTTTTGGCGCGGCGCGCCCGGCCGACGGCGTTTCGCTGACCGTCGAACCCGGCGAAATCGTCGTCGTCTTCGGTCCGTCCGGTAGCGGGAAGACGGTGTTACTTCGCATGATCGCGGGCATGTTCGAGCCCGATGACGGCGATATCCTGGTCGGCGGCCGCTCTATCGTCGGCGCTGCGCCGGAGCGGCGCGGGATCGGCATGGCGTTCCAGAATTTCGCGCTGTTCCCGCACATGACCGCGCGTGACAATATCGCGAGCGGGCTGGGAGCAAAGGCCGCCGCATCCGACGCAGCTCCGCGAGTTGAGGCGATCAGCCGGCTCCTGAAGATCGAGCACGTCCTTGGTCATGCCCCGCGCGAATTGTCCAACGGCCAGAAGCAACGGACGGCGCTGGCGCGCGCGCTGATCGGCAACCCGGATGTGCTGCTGCTGGATGATCCGCTGCGCAACGTCGACGCCAAGCTGCGCTATGAAATGAGGCTGGAACTGCCGAACCTCCTGCGCCGCGGCGCTGCCGCGGTTCTCTATGTCACCCAGGATTATCGGGAAGCGATGGCGATCGCCGACCGCATCGCGGTGCTGGTCGATGGCCGGCTCGAGCAGGTCGCGTCCCCGGAGGATATCTATGTCGCGCCGGCGTCGGTTGCGGTCGCGCGGTTGTTCGGCGATCCCAGCATCAATCTCGCCGAGGTTACGCCGTTTGCCGAGCATGGCACGCTATCCGCGATGGTCTCCGGCGCGAAGGTGCGGCTCGGTTCCGCCGATGGGCATCTGCCGGACTGTCCGTGCTGGCTCGGCGTCCGGCCCGAGGATTTGGTGATTTCAGTCTCCGCCAGCGAGGACGCGATCCCGGCTCACATTCTCGCGGTCACTCCGATGCATGAGAAGGCGGTGTTGCTGCTGCGGCTTTCGGACGGGACGGAGTGGCTGACGGCGCTGCCGCCTGATGCACCGCATGGCGCCGCCAATGACGCGGTCTTCGTCCGTTTCGCGCCGGAAGCCGCGCTGTTGTTCGATCGTGCGACCGGACTTCGAATAGGTCTGTCGCATCGGCGGCAGGCAGCGTGACGGGAGCGGGATGACCATGGGCACGCTCGAACTTCGCGATCTCGACAAGGTGTACCGCAGCCGCGGCAAGCCGCCGGTACATGCCGTCCGCTCCCTCAACATGGACATCGAGAAAGGCGAGATCGTTGCGCTGTTGGGGTCGTCAGGATGCGGAAAGACCTCAACGTTGCGCATGATCGCGGGCTTCGAGAGTGTGACGGCAGGCTTGATCGCGCTGCGCGGGCGGCGGATCGACGAGCTGCCGCCGGCGCGCCGGAAGGTGGCGATGGCCTTTGAAGGCTATTCGCTCTATCCGCCGCTGACCGTCCGCCAGAACATCGCGTTCGCGCTGAAATCCCAGCAGCTGTCGCGGAGCGAGGTATCGCGCCGCGTCGATGCCGTCGCCCGGCTGGTCGAGATCGATGACATTCTGGAGAGTTTTCCGCGTGCGATTTCCGGAGGGCAGCAGCAGCGCGTCTCGCTGGCGCGCGCGCTCGTGCGGGACGCCGATCTCTATCTGCTGGACGAGCCGATGGGGCAGCTCGAACCGCAGTTGCGGGCGGTGCTGCGTGGCCGGATCAAGAACCTGCTCGCAGAGCGTGAGATGACCGCGATCTTCGTCACCCACGATCAGACCGAGGCGAGCGCGCTGGCCGATCGCATCGCGGTCATGGAAGATGGGGGGCTGCAGCAATTCGCGAGCGAGAAGGAGCTGAAGAACCGCCCGGCCAACCTGTTCGTTG
>Ga0081455_10001676_pt1 | contig 26867 bp, 27 predicted proteins | sample TabmetS3T2R1_FD_70207 | JGI IMG/M metagenome (GOLD analysis project Ga0081455, IMG submission 70207) | Tabebuia heterophylla rhizosphere microbial communities from the University of Puerto Rico - S3T2R1 | ecosystem: Host-associated > Plants > Roots > Rhizosphere ...
CCGGCCGGCGGGTCGGCATCGCGGTCAGCCGGGCCGGCACGGTCGGCATCGGCATCCAGCAGTTGGCCGCGCACCGGTTCGGGTACGTCAGCATGCTGACCGCGATGGAGCTGGCCGAGCTGGGCGAGCTGCCGGAGCGGGCCCGGCCGGTCGCGGTGGCCGTGGCGTGGGCGGCCAAGCAGGCGGTGTGCCGGGCCGCGGCACCGGGCAGCGCGCCGGACCCGCAGGAGTTCGCGCTGAGCCGGTACGGCCAGCCACCCGCGGTCGCCACCTGGCCCGAGCCGGTGGCCGCCGCACCCCGGCTGTACGCGCTGCACCCGGCGCCCGGCTACACCGCCACCCTCGCGGTGCACAGCCCGGTGGAGATCGACGTGTGCGAGTACAACGGGGCCTGCCTGCTGGACGTACCGGCCGCGGTCCGCGGCGGGGCCGAGGTGAGCCGCGCGGCGTAGTCCGCCCGTAGTCTCCCGCGCCGACCCGGTGTGCCGCCGGACGCCGCTGGGAACAGGGTTGACCATGCGCGTACTGGTCACCGGCGGGACCGGCCAGCTGGGCACCGCGGTCCTGCGGCGGCTGGCGACCGACCGCGGCATCACCTGCCTGAGCGGGCTGTGCCGCCGGCCGGCGCCGCGCCGCGCCCCGTACGCCGCGGTCCGCTGGCACCTGGCCGACCTCGCCGAGGCGAGCAGCGAGCCGGTGCTGGCGCAGGCGATGTCCACTGTGGACGCCGTGGTGCACCTGGCCTGGCAGGCGCGGCCGGCCCGCGACGCCGAGCGGGCCTGGCGTACCAACGTCGTGGGCACCCGCCGGGTGGTCGAGGCCGCCGCGGCCGCCGGGGTGGGCCACCTGGTGTACGCCTCGTCGGTGGGCGCGTACTCCCGGCGGGGCGGCGCGGCGCCGGTGGACGAGTCGTGGCCGGCCCGCGGCATCCCGACCTCCCGGTTCAGCCGGGAGAAGGCGGCGGTGGAGGCGTGGCTGGACCTGCGGGAGGGCGAGCTGGGCCTGCCGGTGGCCCGCATCCGCCCGGCGCTGACCTACCCGCCGTACCTGCTGCGGCTGCCCGGCGGCACCGGCCAGCCCGTGCTGCCGCTGCCCGCGGGCATCACCGTGCAGGCCGTGCACGCCGAGGATCTGGCCGGCGCCGTCGCCGCGGCCCTGCGCTGGCGCGCCATCGGTCCGTTCAACCTGGCCGCCGAGCCGCTGAGCGACCGGCAGGTGGCCACGCTGACCGGTGCCCGCCGGCTGCCCCCGGCCCTGCTGCGCGCCGGCCTGGCCGCCGCGTACCACGCCCGCCTGGCCGGTACCGCGCCTGGCTGGCTGGACCTGGCCATGGGCGTGCCGGTCCTGGACGCCAGCCGGGCCCGTCGGGAGCTCGGCTGGCGCCCGTACCGCGGTACGGGCGAGGCGCTGGCCGCGGCCGGCTGGGTGTTCAGCCGAGCCTGAAGTACATCCGGACCGCGGTACCGCCGCGGGGCTGGGAGTCGATCCGGACCAGGTCGCACAGGTGGTTGACCAGCAGCAGGCCACGGCCGTGCGGGCTGTCCGGCGGCGGCGGGATGCGGCCGGCCAGCGGGTCGGTCAGCAGGCCCCGGTCGCGCACCTCGCAGATCAGGTACGTGCTGTCGGTCCAGATCAGCAGCGTGCTGGCGCCGACCGCGTGCAGGAGGCTGTTCGCGGCGACCTCGTTGACCGCGATCAGCACCTCCTCGGTCCGGTGGGTGGACAGCTGCCCGGTGCGGGCCGCGTGCTCCCGCACGAAGTCGCGTACGGACCGCAGCCCGGCGCAGAACACCAGCTCGGCGGCGTCCGGGGGCGCGTCGGGCAGCGCGGTGATCAGCGGGATGAGGTCGCCCGGCTCGACGTACCGGTAGCTCGGCCAGGTCAGCCCGGCCCGGACGACCTTGGGGTGGGTGCGCTCGGCGTCGACCATCCACGCCGGGTCCAGGCTGCCCGCGTCGTACGGGCACAGGATGGTGCTGTCCCGGCCGGCGAAGGCCAGGTTGATCAGCGACTCGTGCTGCAGGCAGGCCGGGTACTCGGCCGCGGACCGGGTCGACCAGATCGGCTCGCCGATGATCCGGACCGGCTGGCCGGCATGCTCGGCGGCGAAGGCGTTGAGGACGCCCGGGATGATGCGGCCGGGGTTGCGGCCGGCCTCGGGCATGTTCACGAAGCGTACGCGGCTGGCGTCGCGACCCAGCTCGCCGCTGATCAGCGCGAGGTTGTCCGGCGGCACCGCCACCGCGACCGGCTCGCCGGCGGTGAGGGCGTCGAGCACGAACGGCACGGTGCCGGCCAGGTAGTCCGCGGCACCGTTGTAGAGCAGGGCCAGATGCGCGAACGGGTCGGCTTGCCGCGTGTGCATCGAGCCGCCCCCTTGCCGTTCCGTGCCAGCGGACACGCTACCCTCGGCACATATCAGCGCAACTGATCGGCCCTGTCGGGAAGCTGGGAGTAGACCGTCAGATAGGCAACTCGAACCAACCCGGTGACTGGTCCGCCGAAAACACCCATTGCGCTGTCACGCTGCGTCGATGGTACCGTCACTAATCCGGGTACGTCCGGGCATAGCAGCCGTGTATGGCCGCGGAATACGGGGTCCTGCTGCCACACTGCCCTGACAGCACGCGCCGCTACGGGTCTGGGAGTGACGGGTGACAGGTCCCACACAGGTGGGAGGCAGTGGTCCCACTGTGCTCCGCATCCTGTTGGGCACCCAACTCCGCCAGTTGCGTGAGGCGAAGGGGATCTCCCGGGAGGATGCCGGCTATACGATCCGCGCATCTGGCTCGAAGATCAGCCGGATGGAGCTGGGCCGGGTCGGGTTCAAGCCGCGCGACGTCGCCGACCTGCTGACGCTGTACGGCGTCCTCGGGCCGGACGAGCGGCGGGCGCTGCTGGCGCTGGCCGAGGAGGCGAACCAGCCCGGCTGGTGGCACCGCTTCAGCGACGTGCTGCCGGGGTGGTTCCAGGCGTACGTCGGGCTGGAGGCCGCCGCGGCGCTGATCCGTACCTACGAGGTGCAGTTCGTGCCGGGCCTGCTCCAGACGCCGGACTACATGCGCGCGGTGGTGTCGCTGGGCCGCAACAAGATGCCCCGCGAGGACATCGAGCGCCGGGTGGACCTGCGGATCACCCGGCAGCAGGTGCTGTACCGGCCGCGCCCGGTGCGGCTGTGGGCGGTGGTGGACGAGGCGGCGCTGCGCCGGCCGATCGGCGGCAAGGAGGTGATGCGCGCCCAGATCGACCACCTGATGACCGCGGCCAAGTCGCCGTCGGTCACGCTCCAGGTCATCCCGTTCGGCAGCGGTGGGCACGCCGGCGCCGGTGGGTCGTTCACGATCTTACGGTTCGCCGATCACCAGATGCCGGACGTGGTCTACCTGGAGCAGTTGACCAGCGCCCTCTACCTGGACCGCCGCGAGGACGTGGACGCCTACCTCGAGGCGATGGAGCGGCTGTGCGTGGAAGCCGACCCGCCGGGGCGCACCATGGAGACCCTCGACCAGATCATGCGCGAGATCTGAGCAGCGCCTTCCGAGCATCCCGCACGCGGCCCACCCGGGCGGGGCTGGTGCCCGGGCTCAGGCCGCTGCGCGGGTAAATGCCGCCTGATCGCGTACTTCGTTACGTACCGTGTTCGTAGGGGGTCAGGTAAGGGGCCGCGCGCGGGCCGATCGGACCCGCTGCGCGGCGCGGTCGTCCAGCGGGCCGCTAGCCGACCAGGTGGTCGAAGTCCCCGTCGCGCACCCCACCGAGGAGCGCGACGATCTCGTCCCGGGTGTACACGAGCACCGGGCCGTCCGGGAACCGCGAGTTGCGCACCGCGACCTGCCGGTCCGGCAGCGCGGCCATCTCCACGCAGTTGCCGTTGGGGTTGCTCCGGCTGCTCTTGCGCCATGACAGCCCGGCCAACGCGCTGCCGGCAATGCCGTTGTAGGCCACCTGCTGCGTTCCTGCCACTCGTCCTACCCCCTGTCAGGGTGAATTGCATCTGCACGTGCATCTGGGCCTTGCATGAGCATGAGCATTGCCGTGATGCTACGTGCAACGCAAGTCGGTTTCGGTGCTGAAGTTCGGATCAGGGCTAGCCGCCCGATCCGGGCTGTTTGCCGGACGGAGGGACTGTGGAGCGCTTTCGACACCCACCCGGCCGCATCAGGTCGGTACGTCGAGCCGCGGTGGCGTATGCCGAACGCGGTTGGGCGGTGGTGCCGGGGGCTTACGGTTCCGGCGCGGCCAGGTGTGGCTGTGCCCGGCTCGGCTGCCGCAAAGCAGGGCTGCACCCGCTGTTCGATCAGTGGGACAGTGCGGCAAGCACCGACGTTGCCGTGGTCGAGCGGTGGTGGGCCAGGCGTGCCTGGGAAATCCTGCTGCCGACCGGCCACGGCATCGACTTCCTTGAAGTACCTGGTCCGGTCGGCCGAGCCACCGCCGACCTGCTGGGCGAGCGGGCCGGACCCATCGCGGTCCTGCCCGGTCATCGCTGGCTGCTGCTGTGCGCCGCGGACGGGTGCACCGTGACCACTTCGGAGCAGGAGTCGCGGGCCGGCGTGCTGTTGCACACCCAGGGCTCTTGGGTGCCCGTACCACCAAACGGGGGCATGCGCGGCCGGGGTACATGGTCCCGGCCGCCATGGGTAGTTGACTGGTGGTTACCGGGCACCACAGAGGTGCTGGCCGCCGCACGCGCCGCGGCGACCAGCGCAGCCGAGAGGCCGGGTTCGCTGGTGGCCGTTCCGGCCATCCCCGCCGCCAGTCGATTCCGACGGTGACCGCCGACATGGTCACCGACCTGGCGGGTACGCCCGCCGCGCCATCAGCTGCCGTGGCAGCCACCTCGACCACGTCCGCGGAACCCGCGGAACCGCCCTTACCAGCACCTCCCCTGTCCCAGCCGTGGGGCCCGCAATCGGTCCGCGGCTACATTGCCGATCCAGGTACGCCGCCGGTCCTGGGACCGCGCGTGCCACGCGAGCCTGACGGGGCCGGCGTGGCGCCCCGGGCGTACCTGACCCGTGCCGAGTTGGCGCGTGCCGCCAGCCGGGAGAACTCCGCCCGGAGCATCCCGGTGCCGCGGCGCTCCGCGAGCCCCAACTCGGCGCCGTCCGCGCCCGCCGGGCCACACACCGGGCCGGAGCAGGGACCACGTACCGCGATCCACGTGCCCGAGCCGGACTCCGTGGCGGCCACCACGGAGCCGGCTCGGGCCACCAACACCGACTCGCCCTGGCTGGTGGTGTTGGACGGCGCTCCCGGTACGGAGCCGGGCGCGGTGGCCGCCGCGCTCCCGGTGTCCTCGGCGGCGCACCCCGGAGGGCTCACCGTGCTGCCGGGTCGGGTCGGCGGCGCGACCCGGCCCGTGCTCGGTACGACCACCTTCGGGTCGCGGAACTTCGGCGCGGCGCCCACCGCGTCGGTGGGCTGGCCGACCGGGATCGACCAGCCGGACCTGGTCGGGTACCGGCCCGGCGAGCGGGAGTGGGACGAGCGCAGCCGGTGCCTGGCGCAGGCGGCGGTCTTCCGGGCGCTGCCCGGGCGGCACCTGGTGGCCCGCGACTGGGTCAGCGTGCTGGCCGCGGCCGCCGCGGTGGCCCACCTGGACGGCGGCCGGCTGCTGCGCTCGCGTGCGGGGTGGGCGCAGACCTGCGTGGCGGGCGGCCTGCTGCGGCCCGCGGACGGGTACGTGCTGCTTGACCTCGAACCGCGGCAGAGCATGGCCCGTACGGCCAGCGCACCGCACGGCGACCCGCGGCGGGACGTCCTGGTCGCCGAGCAGTTCCGGGCGTTCTGGCTGAGCCCGGCGGCCGCGGTGCGCGGCTTCCCGGTACTGGCCGAGGTGCTGCGCCGCATCCACATCAAGCTCGTGGACGGCCGGCTGGCGCCGAGCACGCTGGCGCAGGCCGTACGCGACACGCTCGGCTGAACCCCAGCCACCAGCCGTAGCCCTGGGCCGACGGGTGCCCAGGGCTCACCTTCTTCGTGCGGTCAGGGCTTGCGGCCCAGGCCGGCGCCGTACAGGTTCCTGGTGACGCTGTCGACCGGCGTGTGCTGGTCCGGGTGCCATTCGTTGGCGATGACGAAGCCGGGTTCGACCATCTCCAGGCCCTCGAAGTAGGGCAGCTGCTCCTCGCGGGTACGGAACCGGCCGGCGCCCAGCTTGTCCAGCATGATGCTCTCGATCGTCACCGCGCGCGGGTCGCCGTTGTTCAGGAAGTTGCTGACGAACAGGTAGCCGCCCGAGGGCAGCCGGTCCCGCAGCCGCGCGGCCACGCCCACCGGGTCCTGCTCGTCGGACAGGTGGTGCAGGATCGCCGAGGCGATGATCGCGAACGGCTCGTCCTCGTTGATGTACCGCTTGGTGGCCGGGTCGTTGAAGATCGAGTCGGTGTCCAGCAGGTCCGCGGTGATCACCGTGGTGGTGTCGTTGTCGGCCAGCAGCGCGCGCCCGTGCGCCAGCACGATCGGGTCCTTGTCCACGTAGACGACCCGGACGCTCGGGTCCTCCTCGTGCGCGACCTCGTGCACGTTGCCGGCGGTGGGTAACCCCGAGCCGATGTCCACGATCTGGCGGATCTTCGCATCGTGCACCAGGTACCGCACCGCCCGCCGCAGCACGGCCCGGTTCTCCTGGGCGATCGCCATCGACTCCGGCACCATCGCCAGCAGCTTGTCCCCGACGATCCGGTCCACCGCGAAGTTGTCCTTGCCGCCGAGCACGTAGTCGTACGCGCGCGCGATCGACGGCTTGCTGGTGTCCACCGTGGGCGGAACGGGCCGGTCCTTCCGGGCCCCAGGATGCATCCACTCGGTGGAGGCGCGACTGCCCTGGTCACTCGACATGGCGCATCCCTCACGACCCCGCTCGACGTACCCCCGCGTAACGCCCGGATCGTACCGTTCACCACTACGTATCCCCACCCGCAGTTATCGGGTCAACCCACCGAGTGACCTAAATGTGACGCGACGTCATTCCCCTACCCCCGGGCGTGGCGCTGGTGGGTGAGCCGGTGCCGGCACCCAGGCCGTGACGGTTGCGGCGGGGGTGAAGCCGAGGCGTTGCAGGATGGGGCGGCTGGTGGGCATCGCGTCGACCTGGAGCCAGCGGATGCCGCGGGCGGCGGCCAGGGCGGCGCGGTGGGCGACCAGGGCGCGGAAGATGCCGCGGCCGCGCCAGGCCGGCAGGGTGCCGCCGCCCCACAGGCCGGCGAAGTCGGCGCCGGGCGGGTACTCGATGCGGGCGGCGGCGACGGCGCGGCCGGAGTCGTCCACCGCCAGCACCGGGGTGACGGACTCGCCCAGCCGGGCCAGCAGCGCGGCGGTCAGGCCGGGCCGGTCGACGCCGAAGACGTCGCGGTGCAGGCGTACGAGCTGGTCCACGCCGGCCTCGTCCACCACGTCGACCAGGTGGACGCCGGCCGGTGGCGCCGGCACCCGGTCCAGCTCGGCGACCTCGGCGAGCATCAGGGTCTCGGCCGGCTCGGCGGTCAGCCCGGCGGCGCGCAGCCGGTCCGGCAGGTCGGCCGGCTGGTCGTAGGAGTAGTGCTTCCACTCCCAGTCCAGCCCGGCGAACCGGCTGATCTGCCGCTGGATGGCCGCGTCGGCGGCGTCGGCGGCGAGGGCGGACCAGATCACCGCGTACCACCCGCTGGGCGAGACCATCCGGACCACACCGTCCTCGCGCTCCACCACGCCGTCCGGCTCGTCGGGGGTCGCGTTGCGGCGCAACTGGTCATCGAAGGCGTCAAGAGCGGCCCGTACGTCCATGCGCCGAGTCTGCCCTGGCACCATCGAGGGACCATGACTCTTTTCGACCTGCTGCCGAGCCCCGATCCCGACGCGCTGTTCGACGCCTTCTCGACCTGGGCGGGCGAGCAGGGTTTCGCCCTCTACCCCGCCCAGGTGGAGGCGCTGATCGAGGTCGTGTCCGGGTCGAACCTCATCCTGTCCACCCCCACCGGCTCGGGAAAGAGCCTGGTCGCGACCGGCGCCCACTTCACCGCGCTGGCGCACGGGCAGCGCACCTTCTACACCGCGCCCATCAAGGCGCTGGTGTCGGAGAAGTTCTTCGCGCTGTGCGACATCTTCGGGGCCGAGCGGGTCGGCATGCTCACCGGCGACGCGAGCGTGAACGAGGAGGCGCCGGTCATCTGCTGCACCGCGGAGATCCTGGCCAACCTGGCGCTGCGGCAGGGCGCGGCCGCCGACGTGGGCCAGGTGGTGATGGACGAGTTCCACTTCTACGCCGAGCCGGATCGGGGCTGGGCCTGGCAGGTGCCGCTGCTGGAGCTGCCGAAGGCGCAGTTCGTGCTGATGTCGGCCACGCTGGGGGACGTACGCCGCTTCGAGGAGGACCTGACCCGGCGGACCGGGCGGCCGACCGCGGTGGTGTCCAGTGTGGAGCGTCCGGTGCCGCTGGAGTTCCGGTACGCGATGACGCCGCTGCACGAGACGTTGCAGGAGCTGCTGGAGGCCGGCAACGCGCCGGTGTACGTGGTGCACTTCACCCAGGCCGAGGCGCTGGAGCGGGCGCAGGCGCTGATGAGCATCAACGTGTGCAGCCGCGCCGAGAAGGACGCGATCGGCGAGCTGATCGGCAACTTCCGCTTCACCGCCGGCTTCGGTAAGACGCTGTCCAGGCTGGTACGGCACGGGATCGGCGTGCACCACGCCGGCATGCTCCCCAAGTACCGCAGGCTGGTGGAGCTGCTGGCCCAGGCCGGCCTGCTCAAGGTGATCTGCGGCACCGACACCCTCGGCGTCGGCATCAACGTGCCGATCCGCACGGTGCTGTTCACCGCGCTCAGCAAGTACGACGGGACCAGCACGCGCGTGCTGAAGGCGCGCGAGTTCCACCAGATCGCCGGGCGCGCCGGCCGGGCCGGATTCGACACCGCGGGGACGGTGGTGGTGCAGGCGCCCGAGCACGTGATCGAGAACGAGCGGGCGCTGATCCGGGCCGGCGACCCGAAGAAGCGGCGCAAGGTGGTCCGCAAGGTGCCGCCGAAGGGCTTCGTGTCCTGGGGGCCGGCCACCTTCGAGCGGCTGGTCGCCGCGCCGCCGGAGCCGCTGACCTCCAGCTTCGCGGTCACCCACGCCATGGTGCTGAACGTGGTGCAGCGCCCCGGCGACGCCTTCGCCGCCATGCGCCAGCTGCTCACCGACAACCACGAGGACCGCGCCGCGCAGCGCCGGCACATCCGCCGCGCCATCGCCATCTACCGGGCGCTGCTGGCCGCCGGGGTGGTCGAGCGGCTGCCGGCGCCCGACGCCGAGGGCCGGACCGTACGGCTGACCGACGACCTGCAACTGGACTTCGCCCTCAACCAGCCGCTGTCGCCGTTCGCGCTGGCCGCCATCGAGCTGCTGGACCGCGATTCCCCGACGTACCCGCTGGATGTGCTCTCGGTGATCGAGTCCACATTGGACAATCCGCGGCAGGTGCTGTCGGCGCAGGCGTTCCGGGCCCGCGGCGAGGCCGTGCAGCAGATGAAGGCCGACGGCATGGAGTACGAGGAGCGGATGGAGGCGCTGGAGGAGGTCACCTACCCGCGGCCGCTGGCCGAGCTGCTGGAGCACGCGTACGAGATCTACCGGCGCGGGCACCCGTGGGTGGCCGACTACGAGCTGGCCCCGAAGTCGGTGGCGCGCGACCTGTCCGAGCGGGCGATGACCTTCACCGAGTACGTGCAGCACTACCAGCTGGCCCGCTCCGAGGGGCTGGTGCTGCGCTACCTCGCCGATGCGTACAAGGCGTTGCGGCAGAGCGTGCCGGAGGAGGCGCGGACCGAGGAGCTGGCCGACCTGATCGAGTGGCTGGGCGAGCTGGTCCGGCAGGTCGACTCCAGCCTGCTGGATGAGTGGGAGCGGCTGCGCGACCCGGAGGCGCTGCCGGCGGCGACCGCGGGCCGGGTGGACAACGCGCCGCCGCCGGTCACCGCGAACCAGCGGGCGTTCACCGTGCTGGTCCGCAACGCGCTGTTCCGCCGGGTGGAGCTGGCGGCCCGGCAGCGCTGGTACGACCTGGGCGAGCTGGACGGCGACAGCGGCTGGGACGCGGAGGCCTGGGCGGCGGCGGTCGAGCCGTACTTCGCCGAGCACGCCGAGATCCGCACCGGCGCCGACGCCCGCGGCCCGAAGCTGCTGATCGTCGACCGGCAGGAGGGACGCTGGCTGGTGCGGCAGATCTTCGACGACCCGGCCGGCGACCACGACTGGGGCATCAGCGCCGAGGTGGACCTGGCGGCCTCGGACGAGGAGGGCACCGCGGTCCTGCGCGTCACCGCCGCCGGCCAGCTGTAGGAACTGCTGTAGGAGCGCGTACGGCCGGTTGGACGTACCGTCGGTTGCGTGCCCCCCGCCGTGCCCCCTGCCGACCTGCCCCGCAACGACGTCCGCCAGTACGACTCCCTCGCCGCGTCGTGGTGGGACCCGTACGGGCCGCTGGCGATGCTGCGCTGGCTGGCGGCGGCGCGGGCGGCGCTGATCCCACCCGCGGCCCGGCCCGGCGCGGTGCTGGTGGACCTGGGCTGCGGCGGCGGGCTGATGGCACCGCACGCGCGCGAGCTGGGGTACCGGCACGTCGGGGTCGACCTGGGTACGGCCGGGTTGCTGGTCGCCCGCGAGCACGGCGTGCTGCCGGTGCGCGCCGACGCCGCCAGGGTGCCGCTGGCCGACGGCAGCGCCGATGCGGTGAGCGCGGGGGAGATCCTGGAGCACGTCACCGACCTGGACGCGGTCGTCGGCGAGGCGTGCCGGCTGCTGCGCCCCGGCGGCCGGCTGGTCATCGACACGCTGGCGAACACCGCGCTGGCCAAGCTGGTCGCGGTGACCATCGGCGAGCGGCTGCCCGGCGGCCCGCCCCGGGGCATCCACGACCCGGCGCTGTTCGTGGACCGGGACCGGCTGCGCACCACCGCCGCGCGGTCCGGTGTGAACCTCACCCTTCGCGGCGTACGCCCTGCCGCGCTGGGCATGTTGAAGTGGCTTACCCGCCGCGATCCGGAGGTGCGCATGGTGCCGACCTGGTCCACCGCAGTGCTGTTCCAGGCGTACGGGGAGAAGGCCCGGTGAACGCGGTCGAGGTGGCCCGGGAGCTGGCACCGAAGCTGGCCGCCCGGGCCGGCGAGCACGACGTGGACGGCAGCTTCCCGGCGGCCGACATCGCGGACCTGCGCGGCGCCGGGCTGACCGGCCTGATGGTGCCCGTCGAGCTGGGCGGTGCCGGCGCCGGGTTCGCCGACTACGCGCTGGTGGCGATGGAGCTGGGCGCGGCGCACGGGGCCACCGCGCTGATCTTCAACATGCACGCCTCGGTGACCGGCGCGCTGGCGCAGATCCCCGCGGAGGTGGCCCGCGCGCTGGGCGTACCGGAGGAGGCACTGGCCGCGAAGGACCGCATCCTGCGCGAGGCGGCAACCGGATCCTGGTACGCCGTCGCGATGAGCGAGCGCGGCGCCGGCAGCCGGCTGTCGGCCATGACCACCACATATGAGCGCGTCGACGACGGCTGGCGCATCCGGGGGGAGAAGAGCTTCGTCTCCGGCGCCGGCCACGCCGACGCGTACCTGGTCGCGGCGAAGAACGGCGAGCTGGTCTCGCAGTTCCTCGTCCCCGCCGGGGAGGGCATCACGGTACGCCCGGTCTGGGACAGCCTGGGCATGCGCGCCACCGCCAGCCACGACGTGCTGCTGGACGTGGTCGCGCCGCCGGACTCGCTGCTGGGCGGGATCGAGGGCCTGGCGCTGCCGATGGCGCAGCTGATGCCGCAGTGGCTGGTCGCCTCGTACGCCGCGGTGTACGTGGGCGTGGCCCGCTCGGCCATCGACGCCGCGGTCGCCCACCTGCGGCAGCGCAACCTGGACGGCCTGCCGGCGGTACGCGCGCGGGTCGGCCGGGCGGACGCGGCGGTGGCCGCGGCGCGGCTGGCGGTGCTGGAGGCGGCGCGGTTGGTGGACCAGGCGCCGGGCCAGCCGGAGACGAACCGGTGGGTGTGGCGGGCCAAGCTGCTGGCCGGCCAGACCGCGATGGAGGTGGCGGCGTCCATGCTGGAGGCGGCCGGTACGGCGGCCAGCCGGCGCGGCCACCCGCTGGAGCGGATCTTCCGGGACGCCCGGTGCGGCTCGCTGCAACCGGCCACCAGCGACGTGTGCGCCGACTGGCTGGGCGCGGCGGCGCTGGGGGCGGATCCGGAGAATGTAGGAGTGCCACGGTGGTGATGCCTGGGATCACGGGGGTGGCGACCGCGTTCCCGCGGCAGTTCGACCAGCAGGCGCTGTGGGACGGCTTCTTCGCCCGGCACTACGCGGGCGTACCGGCGGCGAAGCGGCTGTTCACCGCGGCCGGTGTCCACACGCGACAGGTCGTGGTGGACCCCCGGGTGGAGGACGTGTCCGGCTGGGGCACCGGGCAGCGGATGACCCGGTACGCCAGCGAGGCGCTGCCGCTGGGCGCGAGCGCGGTGTCCAAGGCGCTGGCCGACGCCGGCCGCGACCCGACCGAGGTGGGCATGCTCGCGGTCGCCTCGTGTACGGGCTACACCGCGCCCGGGCTGGATGTGCTGCTGGCCCGCGACCTGGGCCTCGGCGCGGACGCGCAGCGCCTGGTGATCGGACACATGGGCTGCTACGCGGCGATCCCGGGTCTCGGCGCGGTGGCCGACCACGTGCGCGCGCACCGCCGCCCGGCCGTGCTGCTGTGCCTGGAGCTGACCAGCCTGCACCTGCAACCGCCGCCGACGCCGCTGGACCAGGTGGTGGTGCACGCCCTGTTCGCCGACGCGGCGGCCGCGGTGGTGGTCGAGCCGACCGGCGGGTACGCGGTGCGCGACGTGATCGCCCGCACCGACGCCACCACCGCGGCGTACATGACCTGGGACGTGACCGATCTGGGTTTCCGGATGGGCCTGTCGCCGCGGGTGCCGGCCGTGCTGGCCCGGCACGTGCGCGAGGTGGTCGGCGACCTGCTCGGCCGGCACGGGCTGCGGGTGTCCGATGTGGACGGTTGGGCGGTGCACCCGGGCGGGCCGCGCATCCTGGACGTGGTCGGCGAGCGGCTGGACCTGCCGGAGCGGGCGCTGGCCGAGTCCCGCGCGGTGCTGCGCGAGCATGGCAACTGCTCCTCGCCCACGGTCCTGATGGTGCTGGACCGCATCCGGCGCCGGGCGGCCCGGCACGTGGTCGTTCTGGCGTTCGGTCCCGGTCTGACCCTGTACGCGGCGTTGCTCTCCCATGTGGACAGTCCACGCGGGACGTAAGATCAGCGCTGGTGGCTCCCCTCCGCTCGACGCCGCCGGCCCGTACCACGTCGTTCCCGAGCGGAGGATCCGATGCCCCGACCCGTGTTGCTGGCTGCCGCCGGCCTGCTGCTCCTGCCACTCGCCGCCTGTACCTCGGGCGGCGGCGCGGCCGCACCCAAGACCTCCGCCGCCTCGCAGGCCGGTGGCGCCGCCGCCGAGCCCGCCACCGCGGCCATCCCGCCCGCCCCGGAGCGGGTCGCCGCCATCCGCAAGCAGTTGCTGGTCCCCTTCGACGTGCCCGGCTACGCCAAGGGCAGGTCGGCCGAGTACACCCTGGACCGGCCGTGCCTGAAGCCGACCATGGTGAGCGCGTTCCCCGGCAGCGAGCAGTTGGCCGCCACGCTGGCCAACGGCCGCACCGGCGCGTACGTGGCGCAGAAGGTGGTCGTGCTGGCCGACGAGCCGACCGCCAGGGCCGCCTACACGGTGAACGTGGCCGAGCTGGCCTGCCCCGGCGGCATCCTGCGCGACGCGGGCGGTGCGCTGCCGGTCACCATCGGCGTGCCGCAGCCGGTCCGCGAGGTCGTCGGCGGCGACCAGGCCACCACCTGGCTGCTCACCTCGTCCGCCAAGTCCGAGCGCGCCCGCGTCGTCGTGGTCGTCGCGCAGGTCAAGGACATGGTCGTCGACCTGGCCTTCAGCAGCGACACCGAGCAGACCGGCCTGCCCGATCCGCTCGCCACCGCCAAGGCGGCGATCCTCAAACTCAGCCGCGCCTAGCGCGCGGTCAGGACGGGTCGGTCACCGGGTACATCAGGGGGACCGAGCCGCCGGTGGCGTAGTTGGGGAGGTCGGCCAGCGCCTCCTTGCCCTCGGGGGAGGCGAGGGCGGCGTTGAGCGCGTCGGCGTCGGCGAAGTCGGCCTCGAAGACGGCGAAGTAGGGAGGCTGCTCGGACCCGTCGGCCACGTCGAAGCTGTACCGGTAGCCGAGGATGCCGGGCAGCTTGGCGGCCAGCCCCAGGTGCGTACCGACGAAGTAGGAGCGGAAGTGGGCCGGGTCGACCGGGTGCGGGTAGAGCATCAGCAGGCGTTGCATGGTGGTCCCTCCGGTGTGGTTCGGCCGGCCCCACCATAGCGGCCCGAATGGCCCTGGGATGCCGGGTCGGCCAGGTTCGCGGCCGGCCCGGACATCGGGGGACGGATCAGGCGTTCACCGGGTAGCTGAGGGAGGACACCGGCCCGGTGGCGTAGTTCGGTACGTCCGCGAGGGTGGCCCGGCCCTCCGGCGAGGAGAGCCCGGCGCGCATGGTCTCCGCGTCCGGGAAGTCGGCCTCGAAGACCGCGAAGTACGGCGGGGAGCCGGGCGCCGGGGTCACCTCGAAGCTGTACCGGTAGGCCAGCATGCCGGGGATCTTGGCGGCCAGCGGTACGTGCGTGTTCTCGTAGTAGTCGCGGAAGTGGTCGGGGTCCGTCGGCGTCTGGTAGAGCACGACCATGCGGTACACGGGCGCGGTCCTTCCGTGGGCGGGAGTCGATCACCCCACAGTACGTCCGCTCAGCCCTGGATCCGCGCGGTGTGCCCGGCCCACTCCCGCTCGCGCAGCTCGAACTTCTGCACCTTGCCGGTCGAGGTCCGCGGCAGCTCCACCAGGAACTCCACCGCGCCCGGCGCCTTGAACCGGGCCAGCCGTGCGCGCACGTGGTCGATCAGCTCCGCCTCGGTCGCGCTCGCGCCCGGCTTCAGCACCACGAACGCCTTCGGCCGCTCGCCCCATTTCGGGTCCGGCACGCCCACCACGGCCACGTCGTACACCGCGTCGTGGGACAGCAGCGCCTGCTCCACCTCGACGGTGGAGATGTTCTCCCCGCCGGAGATGACCACGTCCTTGGCCCGGTCCAGCAGCTGGACGTACCCGTCGGGCTGCATGACGCCGAGGTCGCCGGAGTGGAACCAGCCGCCGCGGAAGGCCTGCGCGGTCGCCTCCGGGTCGGCGTAGTAGCCGAGCATCACGTTGTTGCCGCGCATCACGATCTCGCCCATGGTCGCGCCGTCGGCCGGTACGTCGCGCATGTCCTCGTCCACCACCCGCAGCCGGTCCGCGGTGAGCATGCCGACGCCCTGCCGGGACAGCAGCAGCGCGCGCTGCTCGGCCGGCAACGCCAGCCAGCCGTCCTGGTACTCGCACACCGAGTACGGCCCGTAGGTCTCGGTCAGCCCGTACACGTGGATGACCCGCGCGCCGATCGCCTCCAGCTGGCCGATCGTGGTGGGGCTGGGCGGCGCGCCCGCGGTGGTCACGGTCAGCGGCGCGGCCAGCTCGTGCGCCTGCGGTGCCGCGGCGATCGTGGTGAGGACGGTCGGGGCGCCGTTGAGGTGGGTGATGCCGGCGCTGTCCAGCGCGGCCCAGATCGCCTCGCCGCGGACCGCGCGCAGGCACACGTGCCGGCCGGCCACCGCGGTCACCGCCCAGGTGGTGCACCAGCCGTTGCAGTGGAACATCGGCAGCGTCCACAGGTACCGCGTGTCCTGGTCGAATCCACTGTGGACGATCTCGGCCAGCGAGTTGAGGTACGCGCCGCGGTGGGAGTACATCACGCCCTTGGGCCGGCCGGTGGTGCCGGAGGTGTAGTTGATGGAGATCGGCGCGTCCTCGTCGGCCACCTCCCACGGCAGCGGCTCGTCGCTGCCGCCGGCCAGGAAGTCCTCGTACGCGGGCGTTTCCAGCCCGACCGTGGTCACCTCGGCCGGTGCGACCGCGCCCAGCGAGGGGTGTACGAACAGCAGCCTGGCGCCGGAGTGCGCGCAGATGTAGCGCACCTCGTCCGGGGCCAGCCGGGTGTTGATGGCCACCAGCACCGCGCCGGCCAGCGGGACGGCGAAGTGCGCGATCAGCAGGTCGGGGATGTTCGGCGCGCAGAAGGCCACCCGGTCGCCGGGCGCGACCCCGGCGGCCTGCAGGGCGCGGGCCAGCCGGGTCGCCGCCGCGCCGAACTCGCGGTAGGTCAGCGTCCGGGCTCCGTCCACAATGGACACCGCATCCGGGTGCACCTCGACGGCGCGGGCCAGGAAACGCAGCGGGGTCAGCGGGGTGTGCCAGACCTGCTCGCCCATCGTGGACCTCCTCGGCTCCAAGCATGCCACCGGGGACCGGAGACGTACCTCCGGTCCCCGGCGGCGAAACGGGACAACAGCGAAACTCAGCCCTGCTCGTGCGGCGCCTTGTACTGGGTCGCCTCCGGCGACTCGAACAGCGGCTTGACGTACTTCAGGCCGCCCTCGGCGGTCGCGTCCGGCATGGCGACGTACACCTGCCGGGTGGGCGGCGCGCCGGCCTTGGAGAAGTCCAGCGGCGCGATCAGGTCGTCGGTGCTGGCCGACTTGGTCTTCTTCAGCGCGGCCTGCACGCCGGCCCGGGTGAGGTCCTTGTCCTGGCAGGCCTGGGTGAGCACCTGGCCCCAGATCTCGCCCACCGCGTAGCCGTACATGACCCCGGACACCGGCTTCTCGGTGTACTTCGCCTTGTACTTGGCGGCCACGTCCTTGGCCTTGGGCAGGTCGGCGGAGAACGGCACCGAGCTGGCCACGATGCGCAGCAGGCCCATCGCGTCCTTGGCCGGGCTGGACAGCAGTGCCGGGTCGAAGGTCGGGTTGTTGCCGAGCACCGGCACGTTCAGCCCGAGGGCCTTGTCCACGGCCACCACCGAGGCCGCCGCGGTCGGCGTGGTGGTCAGCAGGATCGCCTTCACCCCGGCGCCCTTCATGCTGGTCACCACGTTGGTCAGGTCGGTGTCGGTGGCCGTGATCTTGGCCTCCTTGACCGTCATGTTGTGCTTGCTGGCGTAGAACTTCGAGCCGGCCAGCCCGTTGCGGCCGTACTCGGAGTCGATGTAGATGTGCCCGACGGTGTCGCCGTCCTTGATGCTGCCCTGGCTCTGCAGCCAGTTCATCCCGTCGATGATCTCCACGTCGTACGTGGTCCCGCCGATCATGATGTACGGGTTGTCGAGCAGCTCGGAGGACCAGGAGGCCGGCGTGGTGGTCATCTGGTCGGCGATCAGGTTGGCCTTCAGCGCGGCCACCACGGGCGAGCCGAGCAGCTGCACCATGCCGAGCACCTTCGGCGCGATCTGCGGGTACAGCGTCTTGGCGTTCTCCGCCTTGTAGCCGTGGTCGACCACTTCCAGCTTGAGCTTGCGGCCGCAGATCCCGCCGGCCGCGTTGATGTCGTCGATGGCCAGCTGGTTGCCCTCGGCGGTGCCCAGGCCCAGGTTCTTGAACACCCCGGACTTGTCGGTCATCACGCCCAGGGTGATCTCGCTGTCGGTGACGCCGGTGCCCACCTTCACCCCGGACTTGTCGGTGCCGCTGGCACCGCCGGACTCCGATGCGCCCTTGGTGCCGCAGCCGGCGAGCGCGAGCGCCCCGGCGGCCAGGACCGCCAGCGCGCTTCTGGTACGCAGCATGGTTTCAGCCTTCCCTTCCGCGCCGGGACAGCAGGGTGCCCAACCGGCGCCCGATCGCGGCCAGGCCGCCGGGTTCGAACATGACCACGGCGATGATCGCCGCTCCGTAGATGAACTGGGTGAGGATGATCGGCGTGATCGCGCCGCCGCCGGTGCCGGACAGCAGGCTGGAGCCGCTGGTCAGGATCGGCAGCGCCAGCGGCAGGCCGAAGACCAGCACGGCGCCGATGACCGCGCCCAGCACCGAGCCGAGGCCGCCGACGATGATCATCGCCAGGAACGCGATGGAGACGTTGATGCCGTACGTGCCGTACTCGCTCTCATCCGGCTTCAGCAGGCCGAACCACAGCACGGTCATCGCGCCGGCCAGCCCGGCGTACCCGCTGGAGACGGCGAAGGCGCCGGCCTTGGCGCGGACCACCGAGACGCCGAGGACCGAGGCGGCGGCCTCGTTGTCGCGCACGGCCCGCCAGGCCCGGCCCGGCCGGCCGCGGACCGCGGCGGTGGCCAGGACCGCGGCGATGACGGTCAGGGCGAGGAACAGGTACCACAGCCGTTCGGTCGCGGTCAGCGGTACGCCGAGCAGCTGGAACACCGGCTTGCCGGGCTCGGGGTCGCCGAAGCCGATGCCGAAGATGCTGAAAGGGACCGGATCCCGGCCGCGGGAGGTGGTGCCGGCCAGCGAGGACAGCGACTGCCCCAGGTAGAGCCCGATGAACACCAGCGACAGCGAGGCCACCCCGAGGTAGATGCCGCGCAGCCGGCCGGAGACCGGCGCGAAGGCCAGGCCCAGCAGGGCGCTGAGCGCGACCGCGCCGACCAGGCCGAGGATCGGCGGCAGCCCGAAGCCGAGCTCGGACCTGCCGGTGGGCGCGGTGAGCACCACGTACCCGACGCCGCCGGTCAGCAGGAAGAACCCGTGCGCCAGGGACAGCTGGCCGGCCTGCCCGCTCAGCAGCGTGAGCCCGATCGCCCCGACCGCGCCGATCATCGCGTACTCGCCGGTGCGCAGCCACGGGCGGGTGGCGATCAGCGGCACGTACAGCAGGACCAGCAGGACCGCGAGCGCGACGGCCCACCGCAGCAGGACGGTCCACAGTGGACGGTCCGGTCGCGGCGCGGCGCGGTGCTGCTGCGCGGCGGGGGTGTCGGTGATCGTCTCAGACACGTTGCCGCTCCCGGGTGCCGAACAGCCCGGACGGCCGGGCCACCAGGACCACCAGCATCACGATGAACACCGCCGACTTGGCGAAGTCGAAGGAGATGTACTGCGCGGACAGGGCCTCGGCCAGCCCCACCACCAGGCCGCCGACCACCGCGCCGCTGGTCGCGTCCAGCCCGCCCAGGATCGCCGCCGGGAAGGCGGCCAGCGCCAGCGAGTGCGTGTCGCGGGACAGCCCGGAGCCGGAGAAGTCCTGGGTGGCGAGGAAGAGCACGGCCACCCCGGCCAGTACGCCCGCGACCAGCCACGCGCTCGCGGTGACCCGCCAGCTGCGGATGCCCATCAGCGCCGCGGCCTCCCGGTTCTCCGCCTGCGCCCGCATCGCCAGCCCCCAGGCGCTGTAGCGGAAGGCCAGGAAGAAGCCGGTCAGCAGCAGCGCGCTGACCACCAGCGCGACGAACTGGGTGCGGAAGATCGTCACGTCCCCCGCGTGCAGCGGCTTGGCGTCGTACGGGTCGCCGAGGAAGGGGATGCGGGTGCCGAGCCGGCGCACGATCTCCTCGGTGACCACGATGTCCACGCCGATGGTCAACAACGCCAGGCTGTCCGCGCTGGCCAGCTTCGCCCGGGACAGCATCAGCCGCTCGACCACCAGCGCGGCGATGCCCGCCGACAGCACGCCGACCGCGGCGGCGCCGGCCCAGCCGAGCGTGGGTCTGGTGGCGAACACGACGTACCCGCCGAGCAGCGCCAGCGAGCCGTGCGCGAAGTTCACCACCTCGGTGGCCTTGAAGATCACCACGAAACCCAGCGCCAGCAGGGCGTACACCGCGCCCTTGCCGAGCCCGTTCACCACGATCTGCAGGAACGTGGTCATGAGATGTCGTCCTCCTCGGCACCCAGGTACGCCCGGATGACAGCGGGGTCGCGCTGGACGGCGGCCGGGGCGTCGTCGGCGATGAGCCGGCCGAAGTCGAGGACGGTGACCCGGTCGGCGATGCCCATCACCAGGCCCATGTCGTGCTCGACCAGCAGGACCGAGATGCCGAGCGCGTCGCGTACGTCCCGGATGGTGCGGGCGATCTCGGCGGTCTCCGCGGCGTTCATGCCGGCCGCCGGCTCGTCCAGCATGAGGACCGCCGGCTCGACGGCCAGCGCGCGGGCGATGTCGACGCGCTTCTGGTCGCCGTACGGGAGGCTGCCGGCGGGCCGGAACAGGTGGTCGCCGATGCCGAGGAACTCGCAGATCTCCGCGGCCCGCTCGGCGTGCCGCCGCTCGCTGCGCACCGCCCACGGCATCCGCAGCCCGGTGGCCAGGAACCCGCCGCGGCCCAGCGAGTGCCGCCCCACCAGCACGTTGTCCAGCACGGTCGAGCCGGGGGACAGCGCCAGGTTCTGGAACGCGCGGCCGATGCCGAGGCCGGCCATCCGGTGCGGCGGGGTGCGGGTCAGCTCGCGCTCGCCCAGCCGTACCGAGCCCGAGGTCGCCTTGTACAGCCCGGTGATCGCGTTAAAGCAGGTCGACTTGCCGGCGCCGTTCGGGCCGATCAGCGCGTGCACGGTGCCAGGGGCGACGGTGAAGCTGACCGCGTCCAGCGCGGTCAGGCCGCCGAAGCGGACGGTCAGTTCGTCGACGACCAGCGGCGGTACGTCGACCGCGACAGCCGCGGCGGTCATCGCTGCCACCGGGTGAGCGTGCGGCGGGGTGCGGCGGCCGCCGCGGCGGCCTCGGCCTCGGCGGTGCGGTCGGATTCGGCGTGCCCGCCGAGGTAGAGCCGCTGCACCTGGTCGGTCTCGGCCAGCTCCGCGCTGGCCCCGCGTAAGGCCACCCGGCCGACCTCCAGCACCGCCGCGTGCTCGGCCACCCGCAGCGCCATCGTCGCGTTCTGCTCGACCAGCACCACCGCGGTGCCCTGCTGGTGGATCTCGGCGACGATGCGGCCGATCCGGGTGACCAGGCGGGGTGCCAGGCCCAGCGACGGCTCGTCCAGCAGCAGGATCTTCGGCTGGCTCATCAACGCCCGGCCGATGGCCAGCATCTGCTGCTCGCCGCCGGACAGCAGCCCGGCCCGCTGCGAGCCGCGCTCGGCCAGCTGCGGGAACAGGCCGTACACCCGGTCCCTGGCCGAGGCGCGCGCGGCCAGGGCGCCGGCCCGGAGGTTCTCCTCGACCGTCATCCGGGTGAATATCTGCCGGTTCTCCGGGACCTGCACGATGCCGCGGCGCACGATCGCCGCGGCGTCCAGCTTGTCGATGCGGTCGCCGCCCAGCGCGATGGTGCCGCCGGTGACCGTACCCCGGTGCAGGGCAAGGGTGCCCGAGATCGCCCGCAGCAGCGTGGTCTTGCCGGCGCCGTTGCTGCCCAGTACGGCCAGCACGGAGCCCGCGGCCAGCTCCAGGTCGATCCCGTGCAGTGCCTGCACCGACCGGCCGTACCGCACGGTGAGACCAGACAGGGTGAGCACGAGCCTCCTCCCCGCATCCGTCGGCTGGTGCGCTGTCACGTGTCGCGCGCCATCGTGGGCAGCGCGCCGAAGCGCCGAACACCCCCATGTGGAGAGGGCAGCGCCGACGGGAAACCCCTGCGGGCCAGGCGGTTTGAGTTGCATCACGCAACTCCCTACAGCAGGCCGACCTCGCTGGCCTTGCTGATCGCCTCGACCCGGTTCCGCGCCCCGACCTTCTGCAGCACCGACTGGAGGTAGGTCTTCACGGTGTTGCGGGTCAGGCCCAGCAGCTCGGCGATCTCCGGGTTGGTCCGGCCCTGCGCGGCCAGCCGCAGCACCTCGTACTCGCGCCGGGTCAGGCCGGTACGGGCCATCGCGCCGGTGGGCACCTCGCCGGACAGCACCCGCGGGTCGACCACCCGCTCGCCGGCCAGCACGCGGCGGATCGCCCGCACCAGGTCGGTGGTGGCGGCGTCCTTGAGCAGGCAGCCGACGGCACCGGCGTCCAGCGCGGCGCGTACGCCCTCGTGGTCGCCGTGCGCGGTGAAGACCACCACCCGGGCGTGCGGCGCGCACTGCCGCAGCCCGGTGATCACCTCCGGCGCCAGCATGTCCGGCAGCCGCAGGTCCAGCAGCACCACGTCCGGGAGCAACCGGGGCGCCGCCTCCAGCGCGGCCCGCCCGGATTCGGCGCCGCCCACCACGGTCAGCGCGGGGTCGGCGCGCAGCAGCAACGCCACGCCGTCGCGTACGACCGGGTGGTCGTCGACCACCATCACCCGCCCGGCCACCTCAGCCCCTGGTCGGGTGCGGTACCGCGGGGACCCAGGCGCGCAGCGTGCAGCCGTCCTCCTCATCGCGTACGAAGCTCATCCGGCCGGCCACGTAGCTGACCCGCTCGGCCAGGCTGGCCAGGCCGAGGCCGGTACCCATGGCCTGCTGGGCCGGTGCCGCGGCGCCGGTGGCGTCGTCGGCGACCGCGACCTGCACGCCGCCGTCGGCCGGGCCGAGGCTGACCACGACCGAGGCCGCGTTGGCGTGCTTCTCCACGTTCAGCAGGCCCTCGCGCACGGCGGCCACCAGGACGTCGGCGCGCGGCTGGTCCAGCGTGGGCAGCGCGCCGAGCTGGACGAACCGCGCCTGCACACCCGTACGGGCCTGGAAGGAGCGGCAGTGCTCGGCGATGGTGACCGGCAGCGCGCGGTCCGGGACCGACTCCGACAGCGCCAGCAGCGACTCGCGCAGCGCGCCCGCGGCGGCGGCGACCTCCGACTGGAGCCGCCGCAGCCGGCTGGCCAGCGTCGGGTTGTCGGCCGCGGTGTCGTGCAGGTCGCGCACCTGGGCGCCGATGGAGAACAGCATCGCGCCGACCGAGTCGTGCAGCGAGACCTGGAGGCGGCGGCGCTCGGCGGCCACCGCGGTCATCGACTGGCAGGCGGCCTGCTCGGCGGCCCGCAGCGCGACGGCGATGTCGCCGGTGAGCCGGCACAGGGTGTCCATGGTGACCGCGCCGAACTCGCCCGGGGTCCGCTCGGCCAGGTACGCCAGCGCGACCGTGGCGCCGGTGACCGGGTCGACCACCGGCGCGGCCAGCATCGCCGACAGGCCCTCCTCGCGGACCGGGCGGTCGAAGTGGTGCGTGATCGAGGGCGCGGTCAGGTAGTCGGCGACCTGGACGGGCTGGCCGAAGGCGAGGACCCGGCCGCCCAGCCCCTGGCGTACCGGCACCTCGAGGCCGGCCAGGGATTCGGTGCGGTTGCCGGACAGCCAGCGGATCACCGCGCGGTCCGGCCGGTCCAGGTCGGCCACGAACCCGGCGCTGGCCCCAGTGCTGTCCCGGATCACCCGCGCCGACTCGCGCAGCGTGGCCACCCGGTCGAGCACGGTGATCAGCGAGGTGCGCTCGGCCAGCAGCCCGTCGAGGTGTCGCTGCTCGTCCTCGACCCGTACCGCTGCCCTGCGTTGCGCCGGCCGCATGCGTAGCACGATGACACAGTTCGCCCCTTGTCCGACATCTCCGGCTGGGTGGTCTGGATAGTGTCTGCCGGTGGACTCACGCCCGCTGGTGGTCGCGCACGACGGCTCGATGTACGCCGAGCATGTCGGCCTGCCCGCGTACGTGTCCGCGCTGGGCGTACCCGCGCAGCTGGCGCTGCTGGACCCGGCGGACCGGCTGCCGGAGTACGCGGCGAACCCGGCGTACGCGCGGCGGCTGGCCTGCCAGCTGCTGCCGGCGCTGGCCCCGACCGGCCCGGTGCTCGGCGTCGGCGCCAGCCTCGGCGGGCTGGCCATGCTGTACGCGCACCGGCGGTACCCGGGTGCCTTTGCCGGCCTGTTCCTCCAGTCCGGCTCGTTCTTCGACCCGGCGCTGGACCCGCAGGAGGCCTCGCGGTTCGCCCACTTCGCGGAGGTGACCGCCTTCGTGGCGAGCGTGGTCCGCAACGACCGCCCGGTCCCGCCGGTCCCGGTGGTGATCACCTGCGGGCTTGCCGAGGAGAACCTGGCCAACAACCGGCAGCTGGCCGCGGTGCTGCGCGCCCAGGGCTACCCGGTCGACCTGGTCGAGGTGGCCGGCGGCCACCACCACGACACCTGGCGGGCCGCGCTGGACCCGGCCTTCGGCGTGCTGTTGCGCCGGGTCGCCGACTCGGGATGATCGGAACATGCCGCGCGCCAACCGCACCGAACACCTGCTCGGCCTGCTGCTGGGCACCGAGGAGGACTGGCCGCGGGCCTTCGAGGCGCTGGTCCGCCGGCTCGGTGCGGTCCGCTCGCCGGGCGACGGCGCCCTGCACACGCTGCGTACCGAACGCATCACCATCGAGCCGTTCGACCTGCGCTCCACACCCCGGTACGACCTGGTCATCGACCGCCTCGCGTACTGGTACTACGTGCCGCGGGAATGGTTGAAGAAGATCGCGCTGATGGACGACGTCTATCTGCTGAACAGCCCATTCACCTTCCAGTCCATGGAGAAGCACGCGGCGTACTGCGCCATGATCCGGCTCGGCCTGAAAGTGCCGCCCACCTGGCTCGTGCCGTACAAGAATCCGGTCGACAATGCGCGGTACGCCTATACCGCGGCGAAGTACAACCGGGCCTTCGACCTGGACGCGATCGCCGACGGGCTGGGGTACCCGCTGTTCATGAAGCCCTACGACGGCGGCGGGTGGCGCGGCGTCTCGCGCATCCGCGACCGGGCCGCGCTGCACCGGGCGTACGACGAATCCGGCGAGATGCTGATGCACCTGCAGGCCTCCGTCGAGGGCTACGACGTGTTCGCCCGCTCACTCACCATCGGGCCGGAGACGATGGTGATGAAGTTCCAGCCGGACCGGCCGATGCACGAGCGGTACGCGGTGGCGCACGATTTCCTGTCACCGGCGGCCGGCGCCGAAGTACTGGCGATCTCCCGGCTGGTGAACGCCTTTTTCCGCTGGGAGTTCAACTCCTGCGAATCGCTGGTGATCGACGGCCCGGAGCCGGCCGTACACCCGATCGACTACGCGAACGCCTGCCCCGACATCGCGCTCACCTCGCTGCACTACTACTTCCCGTGGGCGCTGGGGACGTTGCTCAAGTGGTCGGCCTTCTGCGCGGTCAGCGGCCGCCGGCCCCGGCTCGACCTGTCCACCCGCGCCTATTTCGAGGTCGCCGACTCCGACCTCAGCTACGCCGACAAGATCATCGCGTACGACCGGTTGGCGCTGGACTACTTCGAGGCCGACCGGTACGCCGAGTTCTGCGCGACGGCGCTCGCCGACGTGGACGCGCTGGTCCGCGACTGGGTCGGGTCGGCCGACTTCGACGCGCTGCTGGTCGGGACGGTCCAGGCGACGTACCCGCCCGCGGAGCACGACCGCTTCGTCGCGCACCTGCGGGGGTTGATCAACTTGTGGCTGTTGGAGCAGTGAATCCGGCCGGCCATTCGGACACTCGCGCGATGGGCAAGCCGGCGCGGAGGGCCGACAATCAGGACATGGCCGCACTTCCGCCGCAGGAGGGGACACCGACGTCCGACTGCGGAGAGTTATCGAACAGACCCAGCCGCGGGCCTGGCCTGCGGGAACGCAAGAAGGCCCGGACCCGCGCGACGATCAGGCAGCAGGCGCTGCGGCTGTTCGCCGAGCAGGGGTTCGACCAGACCACGGTGGACCAGATCGCGGCCGCGGCGGAGGTCTCGCCGAGCACGTTCTTCCGGTACTACCCGAGCAAGGAGGCGGTCGTCCTCGTCGACGCCTACCAGCCGATCCTGGTCGACGCGCTGAAGGCCCTGCCGGACGGGGTGCCGGCGGCCACCGCGGTACGGGAGGCGGTACGGCTGGCCTTCAGCGAGCTGAGCGAGGCCGACCTGGAGTTCATGCGGCAGCGGGTGCTGCTGGTCAGCTCCGTCCTCGAACTGCGCGCGGCATGGCTGGCGAACGCGACCCGTACCGGCATCGCCATGGCCCAACTGCTGGCCCAGCGCACCGGCCGGAACCCCGACGACCCGGCCATCCGGCTGTTCGTGGCCACGGTCGGCGGCCTGTGGGTGGAGGTCATGCGGTACTGGGCGCGGCACCCGGAACGCGACCTGGTCGCCGACCTGGACGCGGCCATGGCACACCTGGAGGCCGGCCTGCCGCTGTGACCCGCCCGCTGTGACCCGCTGCTGTCGGTGCCGGTTGCTAGCGTCCGGCGGCATGACCTCAGACAACCGGGCCGGCGACGCGCTGGTCACCATGGGCGACGAGCGGGATGTGCTGGAAGCCTTCCTCGACATGCACCGCGGGATCGTCGTGCGCAAGCTGCGCGGCGTGGCCGAGAACGCAGCCCGGCAGCGGCTGGTGCCGTCGCGGACCACCCTCGCCGGCCTGGTCGGGCACCTGACCTCGGTGGAGCGGGAGTGGTTCGCCCAGGTGCTGGCCGGCCGGCAGATCACGCTGCCGGCCGGGGACGGGTGGGACGACGGCGGCGACGTCGAGGAGTTGATCGCCGCGTACGAGCAGGCGTGCGCGGAGTCGCGGGCCATCGCCGCCGGGATGGACCTGTCCGACGGGTCCGCGGGCCGGAACCCGCACCTCGGGCAGGTCTCGCTGCGCTGGGTGTACGTCCACATGATCGAGGAGACCGCGCGGCACGTCGGCCACGCCGACATCCTGCGCGAGCAGACCGACGGCGCGACCGGTTTCGACGGCTGAGGTGCCTCAGGTGGGGGTGCCTCAGGTGGAGGCGAAGCCGCCGTCGACGTAGAGGGCCTGGCCGGTCACGTAGTCCGAGGCGCGGCCGGCCAGGAAGACCGCCGTGCCCTCGAAGTCGGCCGGCTCGGCGTTGCGGCCGATCATCGTGCGGGCCGCGTACGCCCGGGAGCGGTCGGCGGTCACCGCGGCGGTCAGCGGGGTGTGCGCGAAGCCGGGGACCACGCTGTTGCAGCAGACCCCGCTCGCCGACCACGCCTCGGCCTGGGAGCGGGTCAGGCCCGCCAGGGCCGCCTTGGACGCGCCGTACCCGCCGCTGTTGCCGAAGGCCCGCAACGCCTGCTGGGAGGGGACGTTGACGATCCGGCCCCAGCCGCGGG